>Ga0209066_10002131_pt1 | contig 24784 bp, 17 predicted proteins | sample All_14_2_FD_187198 | JGI IMG/M metagenome (GOLD analysis project Ga0209066, IMG submission 187198) | Freshwater microbial communities in response to fracking from Pennsylvania, USA - Allegheny Zone_MetaG_DW_15 (SPAdes) (version 2) ... | reverse complement strand
GAGGGGCACTTTGCCCTTGACCTGTTCGTACCAGATGTTGTTGGTCGCCGAGATGGTTTTGGGCAACAGGAACTGGGCCGCGGCAAGGAAGAGCAGGGTAAGGCAGAAACCGCCGATGAGCAGGGGCTTGACGATCAGTTTGAGGGGGATGCCGCCGGCCTTCATGGCGTTCAATTCCCGGGTGTGATTGAGGATACCGAGAGTGATGACGCCGGAGAGGAGAACGAGGATCGGCCCAATCTGGTCGATGATGAAGGGGATATTGAGGAGAAAAAATTGCATCGCCAGCACAAAGGATTTTCCGGCCCTGGAGAAGTTATCGATTTTCTCGAAAAAATCGATCAGCAGGTAGATGGCGACAAAGGCGACATTGACAGTGAAAAAATATTTAATGAATTGAGCAAGAAGGTAGCGGTCGAGCAATTTCAAGGCGGTATGGCTCCGTTAAGGGTAATGGCGGTGCTGGGACTGTTTCCGGTGCAGGGAGTGTAGGGGGGAAGGCGAAACTGCGTGACACCCTTTCGGTACGAATGTGGTCCCGGTGAGAAGGAAGGAAACACTCCGGCGGTTTAACGATGTTGACATGTGTTGGCAGCGACCTCCGGCAACGGCCAAGAGATCGTCAGGCCAGGAAGAGAATTCCCTGCCAATCCAGTCTAGGTACCATTATCGGCACCTTGCGTCAAGGGCCTTCCACGGCGGCCCGGGAGACCGCTCCAGCGCGGTGCGGCGCTGTCAGGCGGAATGAGAGGGCAGCGGCTAAACCTTGCTTTTTGGAAAATCCGTGTGCTATATTAGACACCTGTGGCGATGCTTGCGGTCCGGCTGGTGTCAACGGCCGGAAACACCTGGCATCTGGCTGTTCCGCTGCATCCATACCAGGTGTGACGGCGGGGCTGAAACTTCAAGGAGGTGGCTGGCAATTCCGGCAATTGCAGCATCGGCGCCACAATGCGAACCTCGGGAACAAGTCGGGGGGATCTGTTGCGTCGGTGGCGGGTTGTATCGGCGGTAATGACCCGGGCTGCTCCTAAATGTTCGCACCCAGCCCTGTTTGTGCGCCTGTTTCCCCCGAAAGGACGGTCAGCAGGTTGCTGCGCAATCCTCCTACACCGGATGCCAATGCTGTAGCACATGGCAAAAAATCATAAAAACGTTGTCTCTTCCCTCGGCACGATTGCTTCGAAACAGACCGCGAAAGAACGCCTTCAGGCCTTCTGGAATGTCTTCGACAGGGATGACGACGTCCTTGTGGTGATCAATGCCGATCCGGACGCTCTGGCCGGTGCCATGGCCGTCAAGAGGCTGCTCCGTTACCGGGTCAAGAACGTTGTCATCGCTCATCCGAACGAGATCCGCCGCCTCAACAACGTCGCAATGGTCGAGCGGCTGAAGATACCGATTGAACGGCTGAACAGCGTCAAGCTCAATGACTACAGAAAAAAGGTCATGGTCGACTCTCAGCCCGATCATCTGCCCTGTTTTGAAAAAATCTATTTCGATGTCATTATCGATCATCATCCGCCGACCAGCAAATGGGAGGGCGTTCGGTTTGTCGACATACGTGCCGATTACGGCTCGACATCGACCATGCTGGTCGAGTATCTCCGGGCTGCCGAACTGAAACCCTCGGTATCTCTGGCAACAGCGCTGTTTTACGGCATCAAGGTCGATACCGAGAATTTTGAGAAGAAATCATTGCTGGCCGACGGCATCGCCTTTCGCTACCTCTTCAATATTGCCAACCGGGACCTGGTTCGCAAATTCGAACTGACGGACCTGAGACGTTCCGAACTCCGCTATTTCACTCTCGCAATGCATGAATTGAAATACTCCAAGCGGCGCTATTATACCCATCTTGGCAAGGTCCGAAGTCCCGATGTTATTGTTATTATTGCCGATTTCCTTAATCATGTGGGCGAGATCGATTGGGTGTTCGTCTCCGGAATCCATGGTGAACGGCTGATTGTGATCTTCCGTTGCGACGGCTATCGCAAGAGTGCCGGTAAACTGGCCACAAGGATATTCAGTTCGGTCGGGTCCGCAGGAGGGCATAAGGAAGCGGCACGGGCAGAAGTGCCGTTGAAAAACCTTGCCCTGGGTGACCGGCCATTCAACTCGGACAGTCTGAAACGACTGATCAGCAGTCATATCTGAGTTGGCCTGGCGGTGACGACAGGATCGAAGCCGATGGTTGTCTGAAGATGGTCTTTGCGCTGGGTTCATCCCCGCTCAAATACGTTACCTGTATGCATTTCATAATGGGGGAATGAATGCTGAAGCCGACGACACTAGCAATGATTCTGGCGGGAGGCCGGGTCGACGAGCTCAACGTGTTGACCTACTACAGGCCGAAATCGGCCTTGCCATTTGGCGGTTTTGGTCGGGTCATCGATTTCGCCCTCAGCAACCTTATGAACTCCGGGATCGAACGGGTGGCGATCCTCAGCCAGTATCGCAGCTATTCATTGATCAACCACATCGGCACCGGCGCAGCCTGGGACATGCTTGGCCGCAACCGCGGCATCTCGATTCTTCCCCCCTATATCGGCTCGGAGCAGACGAACTGGTACCGCGGATCTGCCGATGCGGTCTACAGGAATATCGATTTCGTCCAATATTATGAACCGGAGCAGATTCTCATCCTTTCCGGCGACCATATCTACAAGATGGATTACCAGCATCTGATCGCCTATCATCGCGAAAAGGATGCCGATCTGACCATGGGGGTCATCCGGGTGAGGCCGGATCAGGCCCACAGATTCGGGATCGCCGCGCTCGATGACGAGGACGGGGAACGGGGCGGCAGGGTCGCATCCTATTGGGAAAAACCGCAAGAGCCCGAATCGGATTGGGCCTCGTTGACGGTCCTCTGCTTCAGACCCGAGGTGATGTACCGGTTGCTGAACGAGAATCAGAACGACGATTCATTCGAGTTCGGCCGGGATATCATCACCAGATTGATGAAGGCCGGCGGGCGGGTCTATGCCTACAAGTTCTGCGGCTACTGGGGATATACCCGGACCATCGAGGAATACTGGCAGTCCAACATGGATCTGCTGGGCCGGGAGCCACGCATAGACATGGAGAAATGGGGCTTTCGGACCAACCTCGATCATCGCGGCATCCGCGATTTCCAACCGGTGGTGATCGGCGACGACGCCACGGTGCATGACAGTCTGGTGTACAACGGCAGTGTGGTCGACGGCACTGTGCGGCGATCGATCATCTTCCCCGGCGTCATCATCGAAAAAGGGGCGGTCGTCGAAGATTCGGTCCTCTTCTTCAACAACCACATCGGTCGCAATTGCCGGCTGAACAAGGTGGTCGCCGATGTCAACAACACCTTCGGCGAAGGTGTTGTGGTCGGCGCCGAGGCCGGGCGGCAGGCGGAAGCGGTGACGGTCGTCGGTTGGAACAACATCGTTCCCGATCAGGTCGTCATCGGCGAAGGGGCCACGGTCTATCCGCTTCTGGGGAGTGGGCGGTGGAAGAAGGTGATAGCAGCGGGGGAGGTGCTCAGATGATTGCAGCGAAAGAAGCTCTGGTTCTCCTGCTTGCGGGCGGTGTCGGCAGTCGGCTCAACATCTTGGTGCAGAATCGGGCCAAGCCGGCTGTGCCCTTCGGCGGCATCTACCGGATCATCGATTTCAGCATGAGCAACGTGGTCAACTCCGGTCTGAAAAAAGTCGGGGTGCTGACCCAGTATAAACCCTTGTCGCTGATGAGTCATCTCGGTTCCGGCGAGGCTTGGGACCTGACCGGCCGGACCCGCGGTGTCAAGATCCTGCCTCCCCGCACCGGATCGAAGGACTCCGACTGGTACAAGGGGACGGCCGATGCTATCCGCCGCAATATCGACTTCATCGAATCGAATCCAACCGATGAGGTCGTGATCCTGTCCGGTGATCATATCTATCATATGGATTTCGATGCGATGATCGAATACCATCGCTCGAAGAAGGCCGACGTCACGGTGGCGATGATGGTGGTGCCGAAAAGCCAGATCCATCAGTTCGGGGCGGGCATCACAGATAACCGCAACCGGATCGTCGAATGGGAAGAGAAGCCGAAGGTGCCGCGGACCAACCTGGCATCGATGGGGATTTACGTCTTCGATCGCCGGTATCTTCTCGACTCTCTGGCCCGAGACAAAAAGGATGTCGATTTCGGCATGCATATCCTGCCCCATGCCATTGCCAATGACAACACCTTTGCCTATCCTTTCTACGGGTATTGGCGTGATGTCGGAACGATCCAGGCCTACTGGGAAGCCAATATGGACATCATTAAAAAGGAGAGCGGTATTTCCCCGGAAAAATGGCGGATACGAACCAATTTCGAGGCCGAGGGGCGGGCGGCGGATCGTCCGCCTGTCCGCTTCGGGGCTGAGGCGCAGGTGCAGACCTCGCTGATCTCCTCGGGGTGCACCATCCAGGGAACGGTTATCAACTCCGTGCTTTCTCCTGGCGTTGTTGTGGAAAAAGGTGCAATTGTCCGGAATTCTATTCTCTTTTCCGACTGTATCGTCAAAAAGAAAGCGGTAATCGACCTGGCCATCTTTGACAAACAGGTGGAGGTTGGGGAAGGGGCGCAAATTGGGGTCGGTGAAGGCCACGATATCCCCAACCGGCAGCACCCGAAGCATCTCTACACCGGGATTACCCTGGTCGGGAAGGGGGTTGGTGTGCCGGGCGGCGTCAAGGTCGGTCGCAACTGCGTCATCGATTCCTACTGTCGCCGAGAATCGTTCCGGGAAAAGAAAATCGATACCGGAGAAACCATGTCCAAGGATGGCGAGATCAGCTGAAACCAGGCGCTGGAGTTGAAAAATATTGCGGTTTTGCAAAATGAAGGTAATATTCCGCACGTTCTGAAGAACATCCGCCCTCGTAGCTCAGTGGATAGAGCACAGGATTCCTAATCCTGGTGCCGCAGGTCCGATTCCTGCCGGGGGCACCAATAAAATAAGGGGTTAATCAGCATTTATTAGCTGGTTAACTCCTTTTTTTATGAGATTTGTTCCATTCATCATTGCTTTATTTTGCGTTCTTCCTGTATTATTTGACATATAAGTGGAACAAAAAGTGGAACAAAAATTTCTCAAAAGGGACGGTGGGAGTCTACGCAATGGCACGCATTCAGGCCCGCAAAGGAAAAAAAAGGACGACATTTACGGCCACAGTCAGAGTCAAAGGCTTTTCCCCTTTAGCCAGGACCTTTGATACGAAGGGTGAAGCGAAGGATTGGGCAGGAGATGTCGAAAGGAAAATGCGGATGGGGCGATACCAGGATGTACGTCCAGTTGAAAAGCTCAGGTTCGCTGAAGTTATAAATAGATACCTGGATCAAGTATCAACAACAAAGCGACCAAACTCGGAGAGCCGTGATAAAGTCTCGGCTAAGGCAATCCTCAATGGCTTTGGTTCGGAAATCTCTATGGCCGATGTAAACCCACAACGGCTTGCAGCCTACCGTGATGCTCGCATGAAAGTCGTTTCGCCCTCAACGATCCAAAAGGAGTTTGCCTTTCTGTCCCATATGTTCAATGTCGCGCGTCGTGAATGGGGATTGCCGGTTGAGAATCCAGTAGCGGAAATAGCTCGACCGAAAGTTCGAAATAATCGTACCCGTTTTCTCACCAAGGAAGAGGCTCAGAAATTATTGGATATCGCTCAGAAAAGCCGTAATAAAAATCTCTATCCTTATCTTCTGGTCATGATGCATACTGGGATGCGCCCAAGTGAAGCTGCCGGTTTAACGTGGGGAGATGTCGATTTGGACGCGCGGCTCGTAAAGCTCCAAATAACGAAAACCGATATGCGGTATGTGCCGCTTACCGAAATGGCTGAAAATGTGCTCCGTTCCATCCGCCCAGTCAATGCCGGGAAGGATGTGTATGTGTTTTTACCTCCAAGTAGTTTGAAATCAAAACAGATCCTCGACGTTCCTTGTCATCATTTCAAGCGGTCATTTGGTACAGCAAGAGCCAAGGCAGGCCTCGAAGATGTCCATCTCCATGACTTGCGCCACACCGCAGCCAGCCATCTCATTATGGCTGGGGTAGATATCAGAACTCTGGCGGAGATTCTGGGGCATAAAACCATGCAGATGGTTCATCGTTATACCCATCTCCTCAATGCTCACAAATTGAAAGCTGTAGATCTGATCAACTCGTTGGGGCTGGAGAAATAACATTCAGATGGGGTTTCTCCCGATTATTGCATTGCATCGGCGAGCTTGGTACCAGCCTTGAACTTGACCACCTTTTTGGCCGGAATAGTGATAGTCTTGCCGGACTGGGGATTGCGACCTTCACGAGCGGCTCGTTCAGCTACGGCAAATGTGCCAAATCCAACCAATGTCACTTTATCGCCTGCTGCCACGGCAGCAGTAATCGAGTCAAAGACGTGGTTCAATACCTTTTCGGCGGCGGCTTTGGACAGAACACAATCTTGTGCCACTTTTTCAATCAGATCGCCTTTATTCATTTTCCCTCCTGATTGTGTCTCGGTTTGCTGGGATTATATGCAAGGGTTTGGTCTGCTCTTGCGACAGCAATCCTGCCCAGCTCTTGCAAGATTATTCAACTTCTGAATCATCGACAGTTTTCATAAATTCGATGATTTCCCTGGGCGTGTAATAACGGAATCGTATTCTCTTACTCAGTTTGTCGGTAAAATTTGAAAATGCCATGACAATCTCTCGCCCTTCCGTCATCAACTCTTCTCCTTCCTCATGAGAGATACCGTCCATCTCACCAAGACGGGCCTTGAAACTGGCATAGGCCATGTCAAACTGGCGCAGGATATTGAAGAGTGTTGATCCGAGCGGTGAATTGATCTTCAACACCCGGGACCCCCGCTCCTTGACCATGTTGATCTTCTTTTCCTGAATCTCCTGCCAGGAAGGTTTTTGCAGTTGTCTGTTTGCCGCTTCAGTCATTTTTTCTCCCTCTTTGATTATGCGGAAATACTTTTCGCGTTCCTCTTGAGCAGGTATTGATGCCAGAGATCAAGCAAATATACCGAACCATATGGAAATATCGCGGCCACCACCATGAGCATGGCGCTATCAGATGCAACCGGTAACAGATGCGGCTTAATTTCGAAGAATCCATAGTATATTTTCACTGCCTTGGACCCGAAATGCCCGGCTGCCTTCCAGATATTTTCGGGTGTGCTGATACGATAGAGCACCAGATACAGCACATAGATCAGAAATGCCTCGAGCAACAGAGACATGGCTCGCCCCATAAGCAGGGAGTTGATCCCCTTCCTGGTGATGTTGCCGACATAGTAACGGCTGATATAGCTGCACATGGCAGTATTGATGATCAAGGGGAGATACGGGATACAGCCGAAGAGGATCTTGCTGAAGAGATCCAGCCGATGAAAGACAAAGGGGAAGAGATAGAAGTGAAAGACCGGAAACAGCAGGGCCAGGGCAAGGCTTTCCTGAAAGCCGCTTGTCATGCCGATTCTGAAAAAATCGAGGGTGCGCTCTATGGTGAGGAATTCCGCCGGAATGTTCTGTCCCTTGCTTTCGATGACGTAGAACTGCTGGATCTCTGAGATGGCGTTGAGCAGATTCTTGGGTTTGTAGATTCGGCCGTTGTCGGTGGTAATGATCTGAGCATTGGTGTCGTTTTGCCCTCGGCCTTCTCGCTCCTTTGCCATTAAATATCTCCTGAGTCGGTGCTATCAAGAAATGGACTGACCTTGCAGATATCGCGGAGCAGAGCGGGTTTTGCCTGTTCCATTTCGGCGATGGAGCCGAAGGCCTCGGCATGAAACGGGGTATAATAGCCCTTCATCCTTTTACCGACCGTCTTGGACACCGTGAAGTAGCCACCGAAAAAGGCGTCCTTGATCAAACCCCGGACAATGACATCTTGCTCCACCCGAAGATGGTGGACGACGGTGTACAACACCTGCCGCATCGTCAAATCTTTCTGGGCCATGGTGGCAATTTCCATGCAACCAGCACGTTCCGCCTGTTTGCGTGCCACCTCTTCAAGTACCTTGACCTGAAAATAGACAAGACCGTCTGGCATGGAAAAGGCCAGAAATCGCCTGCCGAACATCTTGTTGATATAGGGCTTTAATTCTTCTAAAAAAGCCTCGGCGTCGAACCATCCGGAAATATCCATCAGTTTCGGCGCCTCGAACATAGGCATCTTTTGATCGATTGCGCCGTTCTCACCGTAGATATCCGCCTGTGCTTGCCAAGCTGAGCTTGTTTTGCTGACACCCGATCGGCTTTCTGCAATCGCGGGGGATTCCATCTTTTCCACCGAAAGCACTTCGCCTCTTACGCACTCAACTGAACATGGCTTCGGTTGATCTTGTGGCGTATTCTGTAGAACAGCTTCCTCCAACTCCTGTTGTCGGGCGAGTTGATCTGCTTTTTTCAAGGTCTTACCGAGCAGGCCGTCGGTTTTTTTGTGATGCAACTTGATGGCCCGCAGAATTTCATCCTTTTTGAGGAGATCCTTGAAGCCGGGGATTCCGACCAACGGTCGGCCTGCAGCCAGTGGATGCTCTCCGAGAGAATAGAGATGGCCCCGCATGGATTCGAGCTTCCCCAAATCATGAGCCAGTGCCGCGACCATGGTATCGGGAATGACATGCCATGCCTCGATGGTAGAGAGCAAGAGCACCACCTGCTCTGCCACATTGAGTGAATGGTCGAGCAGGGTGGTTTGGGCAAGGATCCGGTAGGTGTTTTCATCCCAGCTCCCCTCGATATCACTCTGCATATTGACCACTGAAGGACAATGGCCCTCTTGATCAAGTATCTTTAAAATTTGCCCACAGATTGCCTTTTGCTGTGGAAATTTGTCAAACCAAGACCATTGTTGGACATTCTCCATAAACGCCGCTGCTCGAGGGTTGTGAAGATCGAGAGACTCCTCGTCAATGGCCGCAACTCGATTATCCCTCCATAAAGGTGAGAGCTCTGAGATATGGATGATTTTGTTGTCTTCTTTGGTCCACAGATCCGACAATTCGTGCAGATGAATTTCTTTGATTGCCAGTGGATTCTTCTTGCCGAGAGAGCAGATGCCACCGGCAACCACCACCAAGGCCAACACCAGCCATAAAAGACCATTTACCCAGTCAGCAGTTTTGACAAAATCACTCAGCACATGCATTAGCGACTGCATGTAGCTGGGCTCACTTTGACGTCCCTTCCTTCCGCTAGATCCGGGAATATCACCTTGAGGGTTCCTTCACTAACCGTCGCAGTTTTTCCCTTATAGGTTCCGGAATAGGTGATCAGGAACAGTTCCCGAGGGGCCATGTTCAGGATTTCGGTATGCTTGATCCTGACCTCCTCGGTTTCCCGGATCGACAAACCGCCACCCAACGAGATAATCGGTGAGAACCTTCGTTCCTCTCCGAGGTGCTCGGATACATAGTTGGCAGTATTCGCGTCCGGCACCCGCATGAAGAGTTTTGTGTTGCAGTTATCCAAAATGGCGTTGGCTCGATCCTGGCCGACCTCGGCGTAGATTTGACTGATGGATTGGCAGTAGCCGTGGATAAAGACCCCAGCACCTCCGGCCTTGGCGAAGAGGTCCTCGATCCCCTGATACAAGACCGACTGGGCCTCGTCGATATGCAGTACCAGCGAGGGTATCACGCTTTTGCCGCTGGAATAGACTCGGCCGACAAAAGCCTGGATCATGGAGATGATCACTTTGCCGGCCGTATAGGCCGCTCGTTTCGTCAGCAAGGATCCGAGCTGCACTACCAGAATAATGCCCTTGCCCTGTTCCAATCGTTTGATAAAACGGTTTTCGTCTGCCTTGCCGATGATCTTGCCGACATTGCCGGAGGTCAATTCGGTGAGCGCCACTCGCAGAGAGCTTGCCACTTTCGAGTAGTAATCAGCCGGGGTGGAGAGGATTTTCAGCATATCCTTCGACAGTTGCTGCGCATCTGCTGTATCGATGTAGTCGATCTTTTCTTTCAGCTGTTCCAGATCCTGGTGACTGATATGGTTTTTAATGTCGTTGAGATTGAAGGAGGGTTGAGTGCCGGCAACTTCGGCCAGCATGATAAGGGCCTGGACGACGACCAGACTCACCTCGTAGGCCACGCCGAAAAAGTAGGGCTCACGACCCACAGCCACCCCGGCCGTGATATGGGCCACCAGTTCTTCCGGCATGTAATAGGAGGAAAGGGGATCGAGAATGGCGCTGTACTCAGGGAAAATAGGAGTGATCAGCATCAAGTCCTGGAGGCGACCGGTCTTGTCGGCAAGGTCAGCGATTTTAGAAAACAGCTCGATATCCCCTTTGGGATCGATGGCTACTACGGAATATCCTTTTTTGATATCCTGTTCGATAATGTGCTCCATGATCCGGGTCTTGCCGACCCGGGTGGTGCCGAAACACCAGAAATGGCCTTTGCGATAGCTGTCCGGAAACCCCAACTCGAGAATGGTATCCGGATGGTCGAGATGCACGCCGGTACCGATATGAGTCCATGGACCGTGTTTTGTGGCATCCTTTTTGAAGAACTTCATGGCAGGGTTTTGACAAACTTGACCTCAACTCGTTCTTTCAACTCCCTGTCCACGGCGATGATGACACCTTTCGGCAGTCGTTTGGTGGTCAGAACCAGACTCTTATGGCCGACATAACGCTTGATGCAGCGGATCCTTGCCCTTCCTCTATCAGGGCCGAGGTGACTCATGAGCAAAGTTTCGACCAGGGTTTTGGAAACCCGATCCACGACGATTTTCAATCGAGGTGTCTCGTTGAGCAGAACAGGTTCGACCTGACGAAGATGAAAGGCCCTTCTTTGTCCGACCACAAAAGATCGAGTATTTCGTTCATGGAGCCCGATCCTGTTTAATGGACAGATTGCCACCACCTGCTCGCCGGGAATGATTTCTGTCTCGACATAGAGATTGTGTTCCCGATCGCACTTGGTTATCTGACCCCAAAGCAATTCTTTCTCGTAAGATTTGTACCGGGTTACCTGTTTGAGGAGGGCTGCTTTTGCAAGATTGCTTTCAAGATGCTTCTTGAGGATATTTATCCCCATCATTTTCGAAATATCCACAAGGACTTGCTCGGTTACCCCGATAGCTTTGTTATAGATCACGGCTTCCAGTTGAAGATTATCCCGGAAAAAAACCATCACCTCAAGGCGGTACCATTGAGAGAGTATGGCTGAAAATACGAACTCGATCTCGGTCAGGATTTCAGCCCTGGTAAGGCCATATTTGGTGGAGAAGGAGGTCAAAATTGTCTGCATACATTTGCCATTCACATATCCTTGTTTAAAACAGAAACAAAACGCTGCCGGTCTATAGGCTTTTTTCAGGAGGGATGACTTCGGATTTGTAGATCGTGTATAGAGAAAAGGGACATTGAAGACTTACGAGTGGCCAGTCCATTCATTCAGGGACTTTGATCGCCTAATCACGATCCGAATCGATCTATTCATAAGTCGAAGCCTTATTGAAAATGCCAATCGTTTCGATATCCAATGAAAATCAGGACATGGTTGCAAGGATAATCATTGTTGAGCGCAAACGTTTGGCGAACCATGAACGTAGATACGGCAAATTCCGGCAAGAACTGGGGTAGAGTAGAGATTCGGCAATAAAGGTGGTGATGGGAGGAAACTTCCTGCCGCCTTCGAGTTGGAAAAAGAGCATCAAGGACAATCCAGGTAAGAGCTGACGCTTGATACAAATGATTCACCAGCACAGACCAACGGACGATTCAATGAAATCAATCTGCGTGTTCCTGGGATCTGTTCTCTGCGGGCAACTTCATCCTGGATGAGCAGGGCCAGGAATTCGGGATAGGCGAGCTTGGCATCAATGGCCTCCCGGTTCCTGGCGTCCAACGAATCGAGGATGCCGGAGAGACGGAGTTGCTTGAGCATGGGAGTGAGTTCGGGGAGTGGATTCATGATCGTCTCCTACTGCAAGAGGGTGGTAGTGTCACGCTGGAAGCGGCTGTTGCCGGTATAGATGTCGGGAAGTTGGGTTGGCCCTGGTTGTTCGAGCTGATCCTGACCGTTTTCGAGGATGGTCTTGACCGTCCGATAGCGGGGGGCATCAAAGGCGTTGGCCCTGCTGCAGGCGGCTTCGAGCCGGGTCTTGCCGTAGCGGTCAGCCAGACGGATCACCCCCTGGGCGGCCTTGAGGTTGTCGAGCACCCTGTGGGCAAAAAGCCGTTGTACCAAAGCAAGACAGGCCGGACCGATCTCTTCGGCTTGCCTCAGACACCACTGCGGATCCCGGAGTTTGTAGGCCAGGGCGTCCGGCGGCATATGGTCGTCGACGGTGCTGTGACGCCCCTTCCCCTGGAGTCGGCAGTGGACTGCCACCAGTTCGTGTTCTTTGAAAACCTGGATGGTCGTGTCCGTGGCCTTCAGCCACAAACTCTGCCGGATCAGCCGATAAGGAACTGAATAGAGGTTCTTCTCGAAGGCGACATGGGCGTTGCCATGGACCTTGACCTTGACCCAGACCGCCAACTGCACCGGCGCTGCCGGCAGGGGCATGAGCAAGCCCTTCTGGGTCTCGGCAAACAGGGCCAGCGGCTGCCGACGGGTGGTGCCGTGGATGCGGTTGCCGGCCTCGGTCATGATCCAACGATGGAGTTGAAGGTTGGCATCGGCCAGATCCCAGAACTCCCGCAACGGCAGGAAGGCCCGTTTGATGTACTTGACGCCGGCCTCGACCCGGCCCTTCTTCTTCGGATCTCGCGGCGGGCAGGGCTCGATGCGGAAGCCATAGCCCAGGGCCAGCTCCTCGTAAGCCCTTTGCACCTCTGGATCTCTGGCACAGGCCCGGGTGATGGCGCACTTGGCGTTGTCGATGATCAACTTGGCTGGCATGCCGCCGAACCACTCGAAGGCCCGACGGTGGCAGGCCAGCCAGGTCTCGACCTTCTGGTTGTAGACGATCTCGGCATACTGGTGCCGGGAATGGCAGAGGGTCATGACGAAGAACCACGATGCGGTGACCTCGCCGGTGACCGGATCGACGAACTTCGGACCGGCGCCGAAATCGACCTGGGCGGCCTCCCCGGGGGCGAAATCCAGGATTACCGTGGCCTTGACGTCGCTGTCCGGCCGTGACTGCAGAAAACGCCGCACCGCCGAGTAACTGCCGGTGAATCCATGGTTGCGGACCAGGGCCTGGTGGATGGTGGTGCCGTTGATGCCACTGGCACTCCAGGCTGCAATCTGATTGCTGAATGGCTCTACCTGCGAGGGAACAGCGGGCTTGCGGGGGGTGGCAGCGAAGACTTCGGCCAGGGCTGCTTCGTCCGGTAACGACTGGTTGGGGTCAAACCAGCCACGGCTCGTGCCTTCACGCCGGATCTCGGCGGCCTTGCGCCGTCCGACGAGGCCGGCACCGGCAATGTCACGGTCGGAATCCCCTGACCGCATCCGGGCCAGGACTTGACGATACTGATACATCTCGAACCTCCGATTGGCCATGGGACACCTCGCTTAGAAAAAAAGCGGAGAGTATCCCGGTTGTCGAAAAGTCCAAGAGGAAAACGGCGAAGGTGGCGCCAACCCGATCACGGGTTGGCGCCATTAACCCGATCAGAGAGTGGCTCCAATAGAGCGGTCATGAAGTGGCTCAATTAAGGCGATCACGAAATGGATCCATATAGGCGGTCAGTAACATCTTTCCTTCCTTTCTTCTCTGCAACATTTAGTCAGGAAGAATGCCCCGATCAGAGGGGATTGAGACAGCAGGATTCACAACAACAACCTCCGAATACTGGTACCAGCGTTTTACTTCCCAGCCGAAATCAGCGGTGCAAAAGTCGACATAATCAGCGGCTGAAATCCAGCCACTGACCGTCACATTCCTCGTTTTCTTCCCTTCTTCTTTGAAACCTGATGCATATCAGGTGGATTTTCTTCTATTTTCCCCTTTGTAGTTTCTTCCTCTTCTTGTTTTTCAACACGCACGTCCCTCAAACACGTGGAGGTGACAGTGAAGCAGGCCACATTTCGATGCGCCTGTTGCAAGCGGATTCTGCCAAGAGACCCAAGGGTGAAAAATCAACGATATTGGGGTGCCAAGGCTTGTCAGCGTGCAAGAAAGAGCAAATGGCAACGGGAAAAGCTGGAACTGGACTCCGATCACCGTTGGGTATCTGCCACATGTTCCATGAATGCCTCCTTTTCGGTTTTCGGCATAATGAAACATGTCGTCGGCAACTTGAACAGATGGGGTCATTTTGACGGTTACGGTATTCGTTCACCAGTGCGTCTGTGTACGCTGCAACCAAGACTGCCGGTAGCAAATTCAGCAAAAGCCCGAGAAAATGTCGCTTCCGATGGGAGATCACCGTATTCTATGAACCCGCAGATCCTTCTCAGATTGGCTGCCGATTGCAAAGCGCGGCGCAAGTCACTGGTTGTCGGGAAGCGATACAGCGCTTTTGCCACGAACGAACGGGCCAGAGATTGCCGATCATGCAGCTTGCGTCCAGGATACTGATAGCGGGTGATAATCCTGGTTACATGCCGTTCAACCTGGAGTATCACCAGGATGGACACCAACCTCTCCTCCTGTCCGGTAAGCGGCGCTATCAAGCATTGGTTCAAATGGGGGAACAGACTTCTTTGGACACGCCCCATCAACCATGATATCTTGTCCTTGAGCTTCATGGCATTCTCTTTGTTCCTGTTTTGCTGGATACAAAACTGTACCAAGAAATGCCATGAAGTTCAATTATTTCAAATCTTTAAATATATAAATTTCCAAGATTTCAATCTCTCTCAACTAAAGAGCACTCTTCTTTTTGCAAGAGGCTCCACAATAAATACATTTTTGGATTACTGTATGGGTAAAATTAACGAAAGTCATGGTAACTACGCTTTTCCCTTTCTCCTTAATCAGAACTCTCTGATACGTTTTTTAACAAAACATTTAACTTCACTACTTCAGGATGACCTGGCACTTACCAATATACCCCTGAAAATAGGCTTCTCCCTTCCCGACGAAAAGGTTGCTCTACACCATCTCAAAACAAATCAGACATTACTTGCACAATTGGCAGTGACAGGGGGTGGCATCAAGAAATCTATCTCCTTTGTCTTTCCTTATCCAATCAATGGTATCTTTATCTTTCGGTCTGAAGATTCCGAAGATGGGAAAGCAGGGAAATGGATATGGCATCCTCATCTTGTCGGACGCCCCGGAATTTGGAATCTTCGCCACCATGAGCTCAAACAAGGGGGCAAAGAAACGCCTGTCAGACAGCGATTGGTCTATTCCGATGGTACCTACGTAAAATTTGCCGAACCGAAAGCTGTGCATACGAAAGCATCAGGTATGCTGACGGAAAAAAACGAAGAAATTGGCTACAGTGAAGGCCAAGCTAACTGGAATCCTTCATTAAAAAAACAGACACGAAAGAGACTCAGAAAACTGCTCACCTTGTTCTGTTACGAGAGGGAACTTGAGAGCAATAACCAACAACTACAGAATACATTAATAAAATACCTTTCAGATCTTCATGCAAAAACTAAAGAACCAAGGGCAAGCTATGAGGATATTTACAACTATTTCAATGAATATCCCCTGGAAGAATTAATAGTTGACCGTTACGCTGTAACAGACAACGAGCTGTATGATTTTCAGGACATTGGTTGGCAAAGGCTGTACACATACTCTGCCTTCCTGGCTGAACGTGTTATTGAGCTGTTTTGCGAAAAGTGGTTGGATTTTGTTTTCAAACCTGAAGAGAATCGAAAAGAGGGCGATCCTGACAATCTCTGGGATGCGCTGTATACGCTCAACCATACCCGGCTTGTTTCTCCCAGACTGAGGAAGGATTTACTGGAAGAGGGTCGCTTCCATTTCATCAACCCGATTAATGGCATTGAAACTCTTTCACGCATTACATCGTTTCAAAGATACAATTACAGAACCGATGAACTGGAACGACTACCGGCCATTTATCGCCAGAACCACCCCAGTTTTAGAGGAGTTGTCTGCCCTGTCGAGTCGCCCGAGTCAAAAAAAGTCGGACTGACGCTCCATCTGTCTCGAAAAGCCCGAGTGGATGTGCTGGGCCGGTTGACAACCACAGGTGAAAAAAATTCGGGATATGATCTGGGTTTTGGTGCATCTCTGGTCCCTTTTTATGAACATAATGACGGACCAAGAGCCATGATGGGTGCGAAAAATATGAAACAGGCCGTCCCTATAAAAGGAGAAGAACAGAAGGAGAAAAATGGCCCTTATGTCAAGACAGGATGTGAGGATGAAGCTGCAAGTATTGTAAAACCCCTTGCAGAGTCAGAACTTATTCCGGCCTGTGCGGCATTGTCGCCTGGAGTTGATATCTTGGTTGCATATATGCCCTGGTATGGCTGGAATATGGAAGATGCCATTGTAGCAAACAGTCGCCTGGTGAGTGAAGGTGTTCTTGACTGGGAAAGCGAAGAGGAATTTTCCCAATATATACGACCGGGGTTTGAACTTGTTGCACCAGAATTCGAGAATACTTTTGAAGAGGCGTTCAAACAACTGCGTTATGGCAAGGACCACCTCCATAAAACTGGTGGTATCATAAGCCCTTCAATTCCAGTTGCGTTCTTTAAAAACTCTGTCACAGGTAAAAAACAACCCGTCTTATGTGGTGGAGAAGACCCTGGAGAGCTTTTAGCAATAGAGTATAAAAAACCTGCTACATCGTATCTCGGTGGTAAACTGACCTGGAAAGTGCACCACACATACCCACTTATGGTCGGCGATAAGCTCATGGGTCGTTACGGAAACAAGGGTGTTGTCTCAGCCATTCTGGATGACAAAGACATGCCCTGTCTTCCCAGTGATCCTCGCTTGCCATTGGAACTTTACGGCCGCCCTGTCGATCTAATACTGAACCCTCACGGCGTTATTTCAAGAATGAATCTAGGCCAACTCCTGGAGACCCAGATCGGTTTGCTGCACAGGTTGATAGAAAATTGTCCCTTGCCAGCAGATATTGGCAAAGCTTTTACCAGTAAGAATACAGATCAATTACGCGAACTTTTTCTGAAAGCCGGCGGAGAGGAACAGGAACCGCTATTTGATGAGCACGGGCGTATCCATCTGGAAATGCCAGACGGGAAAAAAACTGGAGCCCCGGTTACAGTTGGTTTTCAGCATATTGTCCGTTTGAAACACGTTGCGGTGAGAAAATTTCAGGCCCGAGGAAGCCGTCAGGCCAATCGGGAATATCCCTATAAACTTATCACTGGACAACCTGTGGGTGGTCGGCGCCGTAAAGGCGGGCAACGGTTGGGAGAGATGGAGATCTGGGCCTTGTCGGCAAATATGGCCCCGCATGCCATCAGAAATGCTTTGAGCCGAAAATCAGACCCTGGTTTCGCTAACGCCACTCTTCCTTTTGGTCAAACATTTCAGGCAATCAAAGACCATCTGTATGCCTTGGGGTACACTATGCAGGAAGATGATAAAGGACATGTCCGCCTGCAATGCACTACGGCAAATAATATAGACCCAGACAGCAGGCAAATACGCAGTAAGGAAATGTGGACACTTGCGGAACTAAATGGATTCTTCTGCAGCAACGAGAAGTGCAATTACTCCTTTCCGGACACGGTTATAGCAACGGGCAAAAAACAGCGGGGTAGCTCCTTGCCCAGGCTTACATTGGGAGATGTAATTCGAGCACAGGGTTTCATCTTATCAGAAGGCGACACCTCTGTGCTGCCGGCCCTGTCCCCTGAGGCAGTAAATGGAACAATTCAAATCACTCTCAAACGTCTTACCGATTCCGAACCCCAAAACCGCTTTCTCTTTTACACTCGAAAAGGAAGGACTCTCCACCTTCGGCTGGCGCTGGATAAAAGGAAAATCAACGCCTATCGCCAGCTGGACGCAAAGGGTATTGTACCCGTTGCCAAGTTAATGGAAACGACATTTATTTCCTGCCCGAAACATACTTCGCAAGAGCTGAAATGCGTGAAGCATCAGTCTGAACTCCTTCCCAAGAAAGGAGGACTCTGCGACCAGGAGATTTTTGGCAATATTGATATCAGCAATTACCAATCAGGGGCTGGTGGCTATATCCGTTTACCAGCCGAGCCCTTTCGCACGCAGGAAAAGGAACAGTTCACGAAGCACCCTCTGCTTCTCTCCTTGTATGTGCAGGCTGGAATGAGCCGTGAGGAAGAGGTTCTGCTTCCGCTTCTCCCTTTAAAATATCGTTATCAGTCACCAGCTTTAAGGGGTATGTCCCTTTCCCGCCAGGAAGATAAAATCAGTTCGATCTACCAGGGCCTTATTTCCTTGGCAAACAAGAGCCCAAGTTTGACTAAAAATCAACAGAAGCAGGTTTTTGACAGTATCATCCTTTTGTCCGAGCTGCTGTCAGATCGTCTTTTTCATAAATCAGGCCTTATCCGCCGTAAGGGACTGGGTAGGAGAGTTGATATGTCAGGGAGGCTGGTCATAGTTCCGGATCCAGCTCTAGCCTGGGACAGTTGCGGTGTGCCCACAGAAATAATGATCGTCCTGCTCGGACCCACGATTGCAGAGCACCCGGAGGTCATTCGTGAATACCTCACAAATCATGCAGATGCAGAACACTTGATCAATGTTATATTCGGATTTGATTCATCCTTAACCCCCAGTACTCCGGAAATAGAACTGGAACTCCTGGCCCCCAGCTTCTGGGAAAAGGGCATTTTGCCAGACAAAAAGCGATCTGCACAGTATCTGGAACTTGCCTACGGTATTATTGAACATTACCTGGCCAAGCATCCGGAAACAACGGTTCTCTTAAACCGCCAGCCCTCACTGCATCGCTACTCAATGATGGGGTTTCACCCGGTCCCTCTGCATATACGAGAAGGAATGGTGCTCAAAATAAATCCCCTTGTCTGCAAGGGTTTCGGGGCTGACTTTGATGGTGACGAGATGACCATCCATATGCCGGTTTCCGCGGAAGAGCAGGCAGAATACGATAGAATGAAACCTACCAGGAGATGGAACCTTGTCTCGGCAGCTGATGGATTCCCCATGCCGAACTTTGACCAGGATTTTGTAGCCGGACATTTCTACATTTCACTGGATGAGAAAAGACGGCAAGAACTCATTTCACTTTTTCCACAGTCATGCCCACGATGTTCTGATATTTTAGGCCAGACATTCCCATGGAAAAAGGAGCATGGTATTGAACTCCTTGCCCACCTCTGTGAAGAACACTCAGAAAAAATCCCAAGCATTGTGCCGCAATGGATGCAACAGGCCTTTGCCGCTGTAACGGAAGGCACTCTTTCCTTCGGGTTCCTTGAGCTCGAACATATTCAAAAAAAGCTTTCGGTTAAAGTTCATGAAACCGATAAAAATTTAGCCGATGAGGCAATTGAGGCCCATTCAGATTCATATTTCAGCATGACAGTGCAGAGCGATTTGTATATTACATTTAACTGGGGGCTCCACTTCCTTCTTAACGAAAAAGATGAGGAAATCAGGAAGAAATTTGCCGATTGTTTTCCAGTTGCGTCTTGCGAGACCTGCAAAATGCTCTTACAGCAGCATCCGATGGTGACAGAAATTCAAAAATTCCGTCACATCCTTTTGAATCATATTTGTGCAGCTCATGCAGACACCCTGTCGGAGATTGCAAATCCGATGGTCACCATAGCTCTTGCCAAAGCAATAGATTCGGGGTTGGTAGTAGGTTCCCTGGTTTTACGGGCAGATGAACAAGTTCCTGAGTCTTCTGCGGAAGATTCACTTCAATCGATATATATCTACGACGCGGCGAGGCTAATATGCAATGATATTGCCTTGCTTGCTCGGCAGATGGAACAAATGAAAGTTCTTCAGAAAGATACCAAAGACTTAGGAAAGACCGTTATTGAAGAATTACATCATTATATCTTTGAAAAAAAATCTGACCATGAATGGAGCATGATTCGTCAACCGAAATCACAGGGTTTCGGTTTTGCTGCTCTGGCCCTAAGCGGAGCAAGAAAAAAAGAACCGACTCGTCAGATTTTACTCCAGCGAGGTCTGCTCTCCCCTGGAGCAATAGGTTTTTCATCCTCGCCCAAGGATTTTTTCATCAGCCAGTCAATGACCCAAGGCATGACACCTGATGCCGCCTTTTTTGCGGCCATGAACGCACGAAGCTCCATGGTTGACAAAAAACTCAATACCGGGTTGGCCGGGCACCTGACCAGACAATTGGTACTGATTCTCTGGGATTGGGTTGTTATGAAAGGCGATTGTGGCCAGACCAAAGCAGGCCGTCCCCTGAACAGATGTAACTGGAGTCCAGAGAAGCGCATCTGTGAAGAATGTTACGGCAAAATCCCCGGCAGAGCCGACCTGCCGGATAATTACCCCGCCGGACTGATTGCAGCCCAGTCGTTTGGAGAGCGTGGTACTCAGTTGTCAATGCAGAGTTTTCATACTGCGGAAAAACAGCTTTCCCTTGACGATGTCATCGGCCTGTTGGAGGGTAGAGATCCCGCCAAGGGTCCCTCCTGGAACTGGTTTGATGATCCGATAAAGGCAAATGGCTTTGTTGAACGCATCAAGGCACAGAAAGGCTACGATACGATTGATCAGCGCCATATCCGACTCATCTGGCTGGCTATTCACCTCAGCAGACAGGGATCGATCACCGGTGCCTGGCAGGTGTATCGCACCCCACTCTCAGGATTGGCTGGATCGAGTCAGAAACAGGCCCTCTATGCAGCCGCAGGCGCATTGGCTATAGCAGATGTCATAGCTGAAGCTGCTGATGAAGACCAAAAGGTCATTATTGTGGAAGAGGAGCAAATCGTTCCAAAGCCGCCAACCGCAATTGACACTGTGGAAGATTTCACTTCACCGCTGGCACGGGTTATGACAGGAAGGCCTCCTGTCCAATCGATAGAGCAGGAGTAGGCCATGAGCAGAAGCAGAGTTTCATCTCAAAGTGTTACAAAAGCTAAGCAAAAAAAAAGCGTACGTGGAGCCAAAGGAATCCGGCGGGTTGACCTAATACCGATGCAGGAAGCTGTCTTTCAATTATCGCCGGCTGAGCTCAAAGAAATTCTTCTCCAGCCTATTTTTGAGGTAGATGATGTGGCGGAGGTTGAGGATTCGAAAGAACTGAACCCTGATGACGGAGCGGACACAGATGAACCTGACAATGACGAATTAGCAGACAACGAACAGCCGCGGATCGGTGAACAAGAAATGGTCCTGCCGGCAGGAGCGTGCCCTGAATTTGATTTTTCGCCGGTAATTTCCCTCAAGGATGTGTATCCACTGATTGTCGGGCCCGGGGAAAACGGACATTGGTACTGCAGGTTTGAAGCCCCGAACTGGATGTATGGCCGCCTGACAAAAGAAGGCAAGGAGTTCGTCTCCATCCTGCGAAGTTTTCTCTTTAGCCTGGCTTACTGGTTTGAGGAGATGAAACAGGACTTTCTGGGAGATCCGACACCTGCCAATTTTGTCAGAAACGAAGATTTTCATCCTGACAACTGCATTGTTTTACAAAAAGAGTTGCCTAATAGAGTCAATCCCCGCATGCCCAAAGGCAACAAAATGAGCAGAACCTACTTCAACCGACTGTATGATAAGATCTGGCTCTTCTGGCCGGAACGAAGCATGCCGCTGACAGCAATATTTGCTGAGCCGTCCAGCCTGGAATTTAAAAAAGCATGGGTCATTGCAGGATGCATTGATAATTACCGTGATAATCCGAAATTTTTAGAAGTACGTACTTACCATAGCTTTGAAAACAAAGATTATGACAATTATAAAGGACGATTCGAAGGCCTGAATCCGGAAAAACGACTGTATGTTCTCTGCAAGACTGTCGGTCTTGCAGACAAACCCAAGATCAACTCAATCTTCCTGGAAATACAAAGGATTTGTGGGGTGAAAAATGGCTAGGCGCAGTACTGAACCTCCTTCCATTTTACCTGACGACTGGGGCGAGAACAGAGCTGCTCTGCAACAGGCTGCTTCCGTCCTGGCCGCTAAACACTCAATTGTCTTTGTGTGTCTGGCAAACAACATAAATTACTCAAAGTTTACATCATCCGAGGCTTGCCCCTGGCAGGAAACACAGGGGGCAAAAAAAATCGTTGTCCTATGGGATGCATTTCCCATGGATCCGGCCGCAATTTTTTCCTGGCGCTGTGGCCTGGTTGAGGAGGAGAGAGTATCGTTTAAGTTCCTCGATTTACCGAAAGAAGAGCAAGCCGACTGGACCAATTGGCTCACGGCACATTTGGGCGCCTGGACTAAAGATCAGGAGAAGAAAGAAACAACCGGCCTTAGGGTCGGTGAGTTAATCAGCTATTCGAAAGAGAACCCTCTTGAATCCATGACAGGCTATGATCCGGCTTTCCTCACGATCTCCCCTAGGGGAGCGATGGCCACGATGCTTGAGCAGCTTGATGAATGCAAAAAAAAGTATCATCAGATTATCAGCAGCAATAAATCGTTAAAATCAAGGAGGGAAAAGGTTTATGAGGTGTTGGACGAACTACTTGCAGCAGAATACTCAAAAATAGAAAATAAGAAAGAAAGACGAGAAGAAATCAAACGACTTTCAGATTGTTTAAATGAGAGTCTCGAGCAGAATTTCGAGGTAAACAGAAGCATGTTGCCCAAGGTTCTGCTTCTTGGGCCATCTGGAGTGGGTAAAACGCTGGTAGCCAAGTATCTCGCCTGGCGCCTTGCTGGATCGGAAAGGACTAATTCCAGACCGTTTAAACGTGTCCCCATACCAGAGTACCTGCACAGGGAAAACGATTTTGAATTTGATGTGTTCGGCTACTGTAATGGTGCATACACCGGCGCTCTTCCCGGTGGCAACCGTGGTTTTCTCCTGGAAAATTTGGGCGGCGTCATTTTTTTTGATGAAATTGGCGAGGCGAATCCAGCCATTCAGGCAAAACTGCTGGCCTATCTTGACGATTATCAGGTCAGGCCAAGGGGTTGGTCCGGTGAATCGATTTTCTGTCCAGTGCTCATTGTGGCAGCTACCAACCGCAACATTGATAAGTGGGCCGACAGGGATGATGGAGAGTCAACCAGTAAGGATAATTATTTAATATTTAGAAACGACCTCTATCGACGCTTTAACCACTGTATCCATATCCCTCCGGTCAAAGAACGGAAAGGAGAGCTTCCCTTTATACTTGACACCATGCTCCAGATGGAGGCATTCAATCCGCACGGTGAAATTAAAGAGGTCGGTCAAAAAGCATTACAGGCTCTTAAGAACCACAACTATGACCGGGGTAACTTCAGAGACCTGGAAAATCTGGTTCGAGACGCCTGCCGCATTGCGCTTAATGACAGTAGAACATATCTGGTGGAAAGCGATATCAAGGTATCTGTTTCTACTTAGTATTCATCCGGAAACGGCTCTTTTGCCCTGACTCTTCGTTGCTCTATGAATTTTATCCTCGGAATATTAAGTATATGCCTGCGGTAAAATTCATTGAGCTCCTCGATTCAGAACAAAATATCTCGTTTCCGGATGGACACTACTTAACCAATCTAACATGCACATGGCATCCTGTATCACTGCCTAATCTCCTTTTTTCACATAGTTGTGTTTTGTGAGTTTCAATCAAACCGTGGACGATTATTTGCCGTTCAATACAAGTTTTGAGAACTACCGCTTCGCATGGAGGATACAGCTATGCAAAACACCACAGTTTATCAGAAAGACTGGATACTTCAGCTGATCGAAGAGTTCAAGAGAGTCATAATCCCTAGGAACATCCCCCTTTCTGTGCCGAATTTTGAAATCCTTACGGAAACTAGAAAATTTGGTCACTGGGAAAAACAACACAAGACTATTGGGATTTCTGACCATCTTATTGAAGGCTACACTTGGGATGTTGTTATCGAGGTCCTGAAACATGAAATTGCTCATCAATATGTGAGTGAGGTTATAAAACCCGCCGGCAAGCACATGCCCCACGGTAAGGAGTACAAGAAGGCCTGCGAGATAGTGGGTGTGCATCCAGAATATCGGCCTGCAAGGGGACCTGTGCCAAGGTTCATGCAGATGGATCAGGAGAACCATCCTCATCTCAAGAAGCAGATCAGAAAAATAGAAAAACTGCTGGCGCTTGCCAATTCATCGAATGAACATGAAGCTGCGCTTGCCATGCAGCGGGCCAATCAGTTTATCACAAAATACAATATCCGCAGGATCGAAGACAAAGTAGCCGATGAGTACGGCTATGTTAAGGTGTCCACCGGTAAAAGGAAGGTGGATATCTGGACTAAAAAGATAGCAGGGATAATCCGAGATCATTTTTTCTGTTTAACGATCATAACCAATGAATATGATGCGAAAAACAATACAACCGCCAAAGCCATAGCCATCATCGGCAGCAAGGAAAATGTAGTGATTGCCGAGTATGTTTTTCATTTCCTCCATGAACGACTGCTGCACTTGTGGAGGAACCACCAGACTGAGACAGGAGCCACGGGTCTAGAAAAACGGTCCTATCTCCTAGGTGTGCTGGAAGGATTCAGAGAGAAGATGAAGGCGGAGGACCAGAAAAACCACAGCGACATCCTCCGCGGGACCCCATATGATACCACCGGGGCCTTGGTGGTGGCAGAGGATCACGGATTAAAAGAATTTTTCAGGATGCGATACCCAACCACCACGCGTTCACGGCTAAAAGTCGGCAATATTAAATCAAGGGCATACGATTCCGGTCATAATGAAGGTAAAAAATTAACAATACATAAGCCGGTCAACCACTCAACTGGAAATAAG
>Ga0209066_10002129_pt1 | contig 24816 bp, 32 predicted proteins | sample All_14_2_FD_187198 | JGI IMG/M metagenome (GOLD analysis project Ga0209066, IMG submission 187198) | Freshwater microbial communities in response to fracking from Pennsylvania, USA - Allegheny Zone_MetaG_DW_15 (SPAdes) (version 2) ... | reverse complement strand
CTGTAAGAATGATGTACAAATCCACAGTGTAAGTTAAGCATATCGTATTGGCCATACGTTATGCTCAAAATATGATTAGGCCAGGAAAGGAATATCAATATACTGACCTATATTGATAATACGAAATTTATGGTTGGTGTATTAATTTTAACGCATGGAAAACTAGCGGATGGATTAAAGAATAGTGTTGAAATGATTATGGGTCAAAATGAATCGTTCAATACACTAGGATTATATGAAGGTGATGATTTTTCTGAATTCAAAGATAACGTACTTGAACATATAAGTTTACTTGATACAGGAGAAGGAGTTCTTGTATTAGTGGATTTATTTGGCGCATCACCATACAACTCAGTGATGTTTAATTATCAAGAGATTAAAAGTCGTGAAAAAAATGTAAGACTGATTACTGGGGTTAATCTACCGATGGTAATTGAGTCATTAAATGCGCGTAACTATATGAAATTAGATCAGTTGTATGAAGAAGTTATGAATATGGGTATTAGTAATATAAAAGGTTTTAAGGGTGAATTCTAATGAAAGTCTTAATCACACCGCGATCTTTTGGTAAATACAATGATATTGCCAAAAACCAATTACTTGAACATGGAATTGAAATTGTTTCAAATCCAAGTGGTTCCATTCTTAGTGAAGATGAATTAATCGAATTAGTTTCAGATGTGGATGGAATTATTATTGGAGTCGATCCATTAAATGAAAGAGTTTTATCGCACGCAAAGAAATTAAGCGTTATTTCTAAATATGGAGTAGGCGTGGATAATATTGATTTAGATTATTGTAAGAAACACAATATTGATGTTCATATTACCAAGAACGCAAATTCACAAGCTGTTGCGGATTATGCCTTTGCGCTTATACTTGCTGTTGCACGAAGAGTGACTGAAATCAATGAAGCTTGTCACAAGAAAGATTGGTCAAAAAAAGTTACCGTTGATATTTATCAAAAGAGAATTGGTATTCTGGGTTTTGGGAATATTGGAAAAGCAGTCGCATGCCGTGCAAGAGGATTTGATATGGAAGTCTTAGCGTATGACACATACCAAGACCATGAGTTTGCGAATAATCATCAAGTTCGATTTACTTCGGTGGATGAAATTATTGAAACGTGTGATTTTATCAGTATACATTTACCATTAATACCTGAGACAGCGTATCTATTGAATTATAATCTCATGAGTCGTATGAAGAAGAATGCGATTATCATCAATACGGCTCGTGGTGGAATTATAAATGAAGATGATCTTGCACGAATTCTAAGTGAAAAGAAGATTTATGGAGCAGGTATTGATGTATTTGAACATGAACCTGCTTCAGAATCTCCTTTATTAAACTTTAACAATGTGATTGTAGGATCTCATTGTGCAGCTTCTACCGAAGGTGCTATTGAGAATATGAGTAATTTTGCGGTCGATAACTTAATCGATGCATTTAAGAAAAGAGGACTTCTATAATGGATAAAATTGATATTATCAAACGAATTATGGAGGATAAATTAGTAGCTGTAATACGAGCTGAATCCAAGGAACAAGGACTTAAGGTTGTGGATGCAGTTCAAAAAGGTGGGATTAAATTGATTGAGGTAACGATGACTGTTCCTGGTGCAGTGGATATCATCTCAACTTTAACTCAAGAATATAAAGGGAAGGATGTAGTGATTGGGGCTGGGACAGTATTAGATTCTGAGACAGCTCGATTATGCATCTTAGCTGGAGCACAGTTTGTTGTATCGCCAAGTTTCAATGAACCTACTAGTACTTTATGTAATCGTTATCGTGTTCCTTATTTACCAGGAGCGATGACAGTAAATGAAATTATTGAATGTTTAGAACATGGTGCAGATATTATTAAACTTTTCCCAGGTAATTTATATCGTCCAGAAACTATAAAAGATTTCAAAGCACCTCTCCCACAAGCTAATTTCATGCCAACGGGTGGAGTTTCAGTCGACAATATTGCGCAATGGGTCAAAGCAGGTGCAGTTGCGATTGGAGTAGGTGGATCATTAACAGCTGGCGCAAAAACAGGTGATTATGATGCTGTTACACGTGAAGCAAAACGCTTTATAGAAGCACTATCACAATAATGAGTTCCTTTGAATATGTATTCTTTGATATGGATGGATGTTTAGTCGATAGCGAACGAATCTATTGTGATCTATGGCTTGAGACATTCATTCGATATAATATACCAATTTCATATGAAACGATTATGAGTTGGAGAGGTTTAGGTTTCTTAGAAATTGTGGATGATATTAATCAATATACACAAGATCGTGAATTTGCTATGTCATTAAGAGATAAACGTGATGCTTTATTTTGGGAAAGATTAGAAAAGAATGAAGTTACGTTAAAACCATATGCATTAGAATTTATGAAAATTCTAGATGAACGAAATATACCTTATGCTTGTGTAACCTCTACATTTCAGTATAAAGCTGAAAGAATATTAAAATATTTTAATCTACATGATCGATTTAAGTTTATTGTTTATGGGAATCAAGTAGAACGCACAAAACCATTTCCTGATGTATATCTTAAGGCAATTGAGTTATCCAATACAGATACTTCAAAAATACTAGCATTTGAAGATTCATACAATGGAATGTTGGCGTGCAATCGTGCCGGTTTAAGTGTTGTGTATATCCCGGATATGATAAAAGAATCATACCCTGACATAAAAATACATGCCCAGTTGGAAAGCTTTGAATCGGCCATTCAGTTGTTCGATTAAGCATATAGCCAATGCTTTTCGATAGTATTTGTCTGTGTATATCCTTTACAAAAGCACCTCAAGTCAAATTGGGGTGCTTTTGTGTTAGTGGCTACATCATTGAAAATACAAATCCAGAACTTATAATAACCGCATTCAATAATCCATGAACAATCATTGAAGGAATAATTGAATCAAACTTTAAGATGATGTAACGTAATGTACCAATAAACCCCATAGGAATCAATAATAAGAAAAGGTGTATTTGGATATATCAAATTTGTGAGATAAAATGAAAACTTACTAATCACTTCTGTTAATATTATAAAAGCGATTAATACAATACTAAGCAACACACATTTCGAACCTATTGAATGTTTCTTCATCGTAATCTCTTAAATAGATTGTGTATATACATAACATGTTATATAATAAGGTAGGTAACATATTATGTCAATAGAAAGAGGTATTTATGAATATAATCTATGAAAAAGCTGAAATGATGGACTCTAAACAATTTTCATTTGGGGCATTATTAATAACTGCTATAAAATTAGATACTCAATTGGATAAAGCATTGAAAGAATTTGATTTAACTTCTAAACAATGGTTCTTAATGGTGATACTCGATACGATGTTTGAATCTGCGCCTACTTTAAATGAATTGTCACAAGAAATGGGTAGTTCTTATCAAAATGTTAAACAAGTTGCGCTTAAGTTAAAAGAAAAGAACATGATTGAAATCTCAAAAGATCCAAAGGATGCTCGAGCATTAAGAATTAAGTCGACACCAGAATCTAAGTTAATATGGGACAAACTCATTCCAACTTCAATTAAATTTATGGACTCATTCTTTAAAAATATTGAAGAAAAGGACTTAGATACACTCAAAAAGGTATTATTCCAACTCATGTTTAATCTAAATGATATGGAGACATCATAAAAACAAGACCCTATATCAATAAAGCAGGAATAACTGAAGATTATAAAGGAGTAAGAGACTTTCTCATCCAACGAGGATATTGTGAGTTTGTTTATGCACAATGGGATTGGATGATCACACATGGTTGGCTAGATCAACACAACCTATACAAGATTCAATTATGGGAAGATCAAGATAATATAGTAGGATTGGTCACGTATGATACGGTACTGGATACAGCTTATTGTATAACTTTGCCAGAATATGAATATTTAAAAAATGAAATGATTCAGATTGTAGATGAGAATTATTGTGTAAATGGACTTGTGAAAGTTGTGATACCTCAAACAGATTATGCATTTCAAAAAATTGCATATTCAAATGGGTTTATCGCTTCTTCAAAAGCTGAACATGATGCGGTATTTTATAAGGGGAATAATGATTTAAATTACACGTTGCCAGATGGTTATAAATTAATTTCTATGTTAGAAGAATATAATCCTTATGAATATTTAAATTGTTTATGGAAAGGATTTAATCACGAGATGAATGGAGAAGGACCACTCGTGTATGATGATAACCAAAAAAGACAAGCAGATTCAGAGATGTTAAGAGAGAATGTGGATTTGTCATTAAAGTTAGCGATTGTGAATTCTGAAGGTCATTATGTCTCTTATTGTGGATTATGGTATGATAAACAACTTGATTTCGGATTAATCGAACCACTTGCGACAATTCCTGAATGTAGAGGACTTGGACTCGCAAAAGCACTTGTCTATGAAGGGGTTAAACGAGTATTTAATCAAGGTGCTAAACGAGTTTTTGTAGGATCTAATCAACCTTTCTATTATTCGATTGGAATGTTTCCGTATCAATCACATACGATGTGGGAAAAGAAGAAGTAGGATATAAAAAGAAAAGACGAATCATTTCGTCTTTTTTATCGATAAGATTGACTTCTATGTGAAAACATAAGTAAGTGTAAAATTAATACTACATCCATTATTTCCGCAATTAAACGGTAGTCTCCAACTCGATATCTCCATGAACCTGAATAATTAGCGGTTAATGCTTTCCCGGTTGAACGTGGGTCTTTATTAACTAAGTGCTTCTCTATCCAATAATAGATTAATTTTGCTTGATGTGGATCCAGCTTCTTCATTTGCTTGGTAAAGTCTGGATGAATTTGGATGGTGTAATTCATTCAATCTCAAGAATCCTTTTCAAATCATCTAAAGAAATAGATGATTCATTGGTTGGATTTTTCTTCATAGACTCATACACCATAATATCAAGTTCAGTTTCCATTTGATCAAAAACAGCTTCTTTAATTAGTGTACTAATACTTACACCTTTAAATTGAGCGTAATTGCGGATTTGAACTTCTTCTTCTGGTGTTACTCTAAAACTTATACTCATTTTTATCACCTCTGTAATACATTGTATTACAAATAAAACAATTAATCAAAGCTTTCTTTCTACTTCATTTATTGTTTGTGATAAGACAGTTAACTGACCGCGAGTGATTTCTTTTAGGTCTAAAAGATAATCATCATTGATGGATCGAATGGTTAACTGAACATGATCGGTAAATGATTTATTCAGTATCTCTATATCCTTTAAACGATTAAGGATAATATCTGTAAATGGTATAGGAAACTCAATGATGGTATCTAACATATCCATGATTGGATTTAATTTAACTGTTTCTAGGGCTTGAGCGACAGAACCACTATAAGCACGAGTTAATCCACCAGCACCGAGTTGAATTCCACCATAGTAACGAATCACAAGTGCACAAACATCTATAATACTTTGTTTACGTAGAACGTCTAACATAGGTAAACCAGCGGTACCACTCGGTTCTCCATCATCGTTACTTTTCTCAAATTGTTGGATACGATAAGCCGTACAGATATGCGTTGCCTTAGGGTGTCTCTTCTTTGCGTCCTTTAAAATCGTGTTAAACTCATCGACTGAAAAAACACGATAGAGTTCGGTAATAAACTCGGATTTTTTGATGATAATGGTATGGCTTGTGTTACAATTTATTCGAACATTCATGGTTAAAGTTTAACCGATACTTGACTGAAATAAAAGGGAGAACGAGATGATAAAACGCTATTCAAGGCCTGTAATGACGGAGCTCTGGGAAGATAAGGCTAAATTCAATCAATGGCTTAAGGTTGAACTTGCGGTGTGTGAAGTTTACCATGAAAAAGGTATCATTACACATAACGAAATGGAAGCTTTAAGAAAGGCATCCTTTAATATTGATCGTATCTATGAAATAGAAGAAGATACGAAACATGATGTTGTCGCATTTACACGTGCTGTGAGTGAGACATTGGGCGAAGAAAAACGTTGGATTCATTATGGCTTAACATCAACGGATGTGGTGGATACAGCTCAAGGATTAATTATCAAAGAAGTGAATAAGATCTTACGAGATGATTTAGATAAGTTATTAAGTGTATTAAAGAAAAAAGCACTCCAATATAAAGATTTACCGTGTATGGGAAGAACGCATGGAGTCCATGCGGAAATTACCAGTTTTGGGTTAAAGTTTGCGTTATGGGTGGATGAACTCAATCGTCAAATCAATCGATTTGAATTGGCATCCTCTGAACTTGAAGTAGGTAAGATTAGTGGTGCAGTAGGGAACTGTTTGTATACAGGCGTTGATCTACAAGATCGTGTATGTGAGATAGTAGGCTTAAATAAATCTATGATATCCACACAAGTTTTACAACGTGATCGCCATGCATATTACTTAAGTGTGTTAGCTCTAATAGGCGCAACATGTGAGAAAATCAGTTTAGAGTTTAGACACTTACAAAGAACTGAAGTACGTGAAGTAGAAGAAGGATTCTCAAGTAAACAGAAGGGTTCGAGCGCAATGCCGCATAAGCGTAATCCAATTTCATTTGAGAATATCTGTGGATTATCAAGAGTTCTTAGAGGCTATATGAGTACGAGCTTTGAAGATATCGCGTTATGGCATGAGAGAGATATCTCTCACTCATCCGTCGAAAGAATCATTTTACCTGATGCGACCATTCTACTGGATTACATGTTAAATCGATTAACTCGATTAGTTGATAACTTAACCGTATTTGAAGAGAATGTACGTCGTAATATAGAAATAACGCATGGGGTCATCTTTGCCCAACGTGTGATGACCTATGTGATTGAACATAAGAACATCAGTCGTGAAAAAGCTTATGATTTAATCCAACCGATTGCGATGCAAGCTTGGAATCAACAAGTCGACTTTAAAATGTTATTATTGAATCATAAAGATGTTCAAGCATATTTAAATCATGAAGAAATAGAATCGTGTTTTACCTTAGAATTTTACTTAAAAGAAGTGGATTCAATTTATAAACGTGTAGGTTTATAAGAGGAGGAACTATGAGAGAAGTGATCATTCTTGCGGCGGGGGAAGGTTTAAAGTTTTGGCCATACCAGAGTACACGTAATAAATGCATGTTTCCGATTGTGAATAAGCCGCTCTTAGCACATACCGTTGAAACATGTCTTGAAGCAGGAATTGAGCATATTGTCATTGTTTCTAAAACACATACGGATCCCATTCGATCCTATTTTAAGACAGTTAAACAAGTTGAAATCATTGAATTAACTCAGACGAAAGGCAGTGCTGAGAGTTTTGTGTTTGGAATGGAAAAGATTAATGGAAATGATATTTGTGTTCTATTTGGAGATTGTTTAGTTCAAAAAGAAGATTTAATTCCATTCTTAAAGAAAGCTTCCAGTTATACAGCACTTATTAGTCCATTGCGTGAACATCCAACCAACTGGATCGCATGTCAATTAGATCATGATGTTATAAAACAGTTTGGGGCTCATCAACGTGGAAATGATATGACACATCAAATGGTAGGATTTACCTGTGATCGTGATTTCTTGTTTACCGCTGAACATAATCCAAACCGATTTACTCAATTAAAAGTAGGAGTAGGCTCTCCATTTGAATCATTCATTGAAGAATCATTGAATGAAATTATTAAGGAAGGGAAAATACTTAAGTCTGTTATATCCAAAGAACCCATCTTTGATTGTGATAAACCATGGCATGTCTTAGAAGCGAATGCTTATATGGCACGTAAATTATGTATAGAACTCACTAAAAATAGTTTTGGGGAAAACTCGCTCATTGAAGATACAGCTCGAATTGAAGGATTTGTGAAACTAGGGAAGAACAGTCGTATTGGTCATAATGTTTGGGTGAGAGGAAATATTATTGTAGGGGATAATACAATCATTGAGAATGGGGTTATCTTAGAAGGAAATACAGTTATCGGGGATGAATGTACCTTATACAATCACTGTAAAGTTCATTCACATTCAGTGATTGGAAATCGTAATAAGTTTGATCAGGGATTTGAATTCTTATCCGGTGTTACACTCGATCATGTTTATTGTGTTCATTATGGTGAATACTATGGATTGATTGGGGAGAATACAGATTTAGGAGCAGGCACAACATCTGGCACATTACGTTTTGATGATCAACTCAGTGCACATTATGTTCGTGGGCGTAAAGAACTTCCGAATAACTATGCGAATGCAAGTTACTTAGGGGATTATTGTCGTACCGGTGTATCTGCTTTATTGATGCCAGGGGTTAAAGTAGGTGCATATAGTGTTGTTGGAAGTGGTGTTGTTTTACAGAGAGATGTTAAAGATAATACATTAATCTATGTGAAACAAGAATTGGTTGAAGAAAAATGGGGTGTAGACAAATATGGGTGGTAAATGGAGGCAATATGCGTAAAGTAGAGATTGGTTTAAGTGTATATCCTGATTTTTATGACTTTGAAACGATAAAGAAACAACTCGTTCTAGCATCATCCTTAGGTTATACTCGTGTATTTACATCCATACAATTGGGTGCACTTGGTTTTGAGAGAACAGATGAATTATTAAGTGAAGGATTTTTAAAATTATTTAATTTGACTCGTGAATTAGGGATGAAAGTTCATGCGGATTTGAACTTAGATGTTTTCACTCGCATTGGGGCAGAAGTGGATAATGTAAAACCGATTGTGGATTTAAACATTGATGTCATTCGTTTAGATGGTGGGTTTGCGATTGAAGAGATTGTTCGATTAACCAATAATCCATTTGGACTCGTCATTGAAGATAATACGAGTAATGATGGGCATTTGATAGAGACCATCGAAAAGATTAATGAAAGAGGAAATATAAAGAATTATCGTGCTTGTCATAACTTCTATCCAAGAAATGAAACGGGATTGGATTTTGATGATGCGGTATTTACAGCAGATTTACTCAATGATTTTGGGGTAGGAAATGGAGTTTTCATTACATCACAAACATCGCCAAGTGATTTAAATATGAGTGGGGATGGTATACCAACTGTTGAGGAACATCGTTATTGTCCACCTCACATTGCGTTTAGTGAATTACGTAATACTGGTGTATTTGATATGATTTTATTTGGGGATAGTATGCCGGATTATGATTCATTAAAAGCGGTAAGTGATGCGGCTAAATGTGATTATGTGGAATTAGAAGCGTGGTTAGATAAGGATTTAGATGTAAATCAACGTAAAGTTCTTACTGAAACAATTCTTTGGTCAAGACCTGATCAACCTCGTTTACTACTTCGTGCAACTCAAACACGTAAGAAAGTAAGTGTTCCACCTAAAAATACAATTGCACGACCTTATTTAAGTATTACCTTAGATAATATTCGATCAAATCGTTATGAAGCAGAAGTTCAAATAGCGCTTGAAGATTTACATCCTAGTCCGGTTGCGAATGTGGTTGGGATGGTTAAGCCTACTTGTAAACGACTATTAAATCAAGTAAAATATAAACAGTATCCATTTAAAATAAAGGAGTAAACATGGAAGGTCTAGAACTCGTTAGTTTTCAAATTATTGCGGCTGCAGGATCCGCTCGTTCTTCATATGTAGAAGCACTACAAGCTGCAAAACAAGGGAATTTCGAAGAAGCTGAAGCTTTGATTAAACAAGGTGATACAGACTTCGTTGAGGCTCACCATGTACATGCGGAGCTTATTCAAAAATTCGCTGGTGGAGAAGATCCAGGAGCGAATATCTTATTAATTCATGCGGAAGACCAAGTTATGAGTGCTGAAGTATTGAAGTTAATGGCTCTTGAATTTATTGAATTGTACAAAAAATTGGCAAAATAGTTAAAAAGGCGTAATGCCTTTTTTCTTTTGATGTAAAATAGAGGTATGACAGAACACATTGAACAACTCGTAACAGAGAAACCGAATCCGAATACACTCAAACTAGATGAACTTAGTCCTCTTGAAATCGTTCAAATTATGAATGAAGAAGACCAAAAAGTCGCTTTAGCAGTGAATAAGGAACTTCCAAAAATTGCACAAGCGATTGAGATCATTGTTAAACAGCTTAATGTGAAAGGAAGAGTGATTTATTTTGGGGCTGGCACAAGTGGACGTTTAGGAATTCTAGACGCATCAGAATGTCCCCCAACCTTTTCCACAACAGATGAATTTATTGCGTTGATTGCGGGGGGAAACAATGCGGTTAAATCAGCGGTAGAAGGAGCAGAAGATTCTGAGACTTTAATCATCGAAGAACTCAAAGCACTTAAGTTTACCTCTAAAGATGTGGCAGTAGGAATCGCCGCAAGTGGAAGAACACCGTATGTTATTAGTGGTTTAAAATACGCTAAGAGTATTGGGGCACATACCATTTCAATTTCATGTAATCCTGATTCCATGTTATCGAAGGTCAGTGATGTTGGGATCGATGTCGAAGTGGGTCCTGAAGTCTTAACCGGTTCAACACGTTTAAAAGCAGGGACTGCGACAAAAATGGTATTAAATATGTTATCTACCGCATCCATGGTACAAATGGGTAAAGTGTATGGGAACTTAATGGTAGATTTAAATCCAAGTAATATAAAGTTAATTGATCGTGCTAAACGAATTATTATGCAAGCAACAGGTGTTAATGAGAAAACAGCACATACAGCACTATACGATGCGAATCTAAAAGTAAAAGTTGCGATTGTCATGATTAAAAAGAACTGTTCCGCATCTGATGCGATGAATAAACTCGAAAGAGCGAATGGCTTTGTATCTAAAGCACTTAAATTAAAATAATGTCACAATTTGTGACATTTTTTATACCTTTTTTACTTGTAGGATAAACATTACAGGCATATGATGAAAATAGCGTTAAATAGGAGATGTCTATGGTAATCATTGAAACAAAGAAGTTAACGAAGTATTATGGTAAATCCAGAGGGATTATTGATGTGGATTTATCCATAGAAGAAGGCGAGATATTTGGATTTATAGGACCTAATGGGGCAGGGAAATCCACAACCATTCGTTTATTACTCTCACTCATTAAACCCAGTTCAGGTAGTGCAACTATTTTTGGATTAGATTGTCAAAAAGATTATCAAGAGATTCATAAAGAGATAGGTTATTTACCTTCTGAAGTCTTCTATTATGACAATATGAAGGTTAAAGATTTATTGAACTATTCCGCATCTTTCTACAATAAAGATTGTAAAGCTAAAATAAAAGAACTAGTAGCTCGATTAGATGTCGATCTAAACATGAAGATTGATAACTTATCGTACGGAAATAAGAAAAAAGTAGGGATTATCCAAGGATTACTGCACTCTCCCAAACTCATCATATTAGATGAACCAACAGGGGGTTTAGATCCTCTTATGCAACAAACCTTCTTCGATATTCTCAAAGAAGAAAATGAGAGAGGCGCAACGGTTTTATTCTCATCTCATATTTTAAGTGAAGTACAGAAACTATGTGATCGAGTTGCGATTATTAAAGAAGGTAAGATTGTTCGTATTGATACAATGGCTTCATTAAAAGAAAATACGTATCTTAAAGTTTCGGTAGACACTGAAGAACCTTTATCTGAATCATTTAAAGATAATAATATGATTAACTATACAGTTGTCGATGGGAATACTTCCTTTTTATATAACGGTAATGTGAATGATTTGATGCATAAATTATCTCAGCTTAATTTATTGCGTATTAATTTAACTGAACCTGATTTAGAAGAGATTTTCATGCATTATTATGTGAAGGAGTAAGTATGAATATCTTCCTTTTTGAACTTAAGAGTAATCTTAAAAGTAATCTAATTTGGATTCTTATTTTATGCAGTGTTGCGTTTTTCTTTATGTTAATGTATCCAGCATTCTATCAGAATTCTGCAGATTTAATTGAAGTGTTTAATCGATATCCTAAGGAAGTCTTAGTTGCGTTTGGTTTTGATATCGATCAATTCTTCTCTGCGATTGGATTTTATTGTTTCGTACTTATTTATATTGAACTCATTGCGTCTATGCAAGCTATTATGTTAGGTTTAGGGACTTCAGGACGTGAGTTGCGTTTACGTACAACAGAGTTTATTATTACTAAACCAGTCAAACGTACGTCAATATTAATGGCGAAAGTATTATCCATTTTAGTGATCTTAGTTGTGACAAATATCCTTTTAACACTTACTTCTTATTTAGGAATTTCTACAGTCACATTAGCACCTTTTTCAACTCAATCGTTCTTATTGGTGTGCTTAAGTACATTCTATCTACAATTAATTTTTGCGTCACTTGGTGTTTTACTGGGTGTTACTTTCCGTAGATTACGTTCAATTGCGCCTGTATCTTTAGGTATAGTGTTTGGTTTCTTTGTGGTGAATATGTTAAAGGCGATCTTTGATGATCCTTGGATTCGTTATTTCTCTCCATTTCAATTTTTTGATAAGTACTCGATTGTCTTAATAGGTTCATTAGAACTTGAGTTTGTCTTATGGGGAATAGCGCTAATACTTGGAATGGTTGTGTTTAGTTTTATCTATTTTGATCGTAAAGACATCCATGCGGTGTAGGAGGGAATATGAACTTATTTCTTCATGAAATGAAGCAGTATTGGAAGTATTTAATGTTTTGGGGATTAGGAATAATCGCTATGGTAGCTGGAGGTATGGGTAAGTTTACTGCACTCTATGATGCGAATGATACGTCCATTACCGATGTGTTTAATCAAATGCCTAAGGCTTTTTTGGCTATGTTTGGAATGGTGAATCTAGAAGTCACTTCGTTAAGTGGTTTCTATGGTGTGATTAATTTCTATCTTGTGATTATGGGCGCAATCTTTGCGATTATTTTAGGAGCGGGTATTCTTGCGAAAGAAGAAAGAGATAAAACAGCAGAGTTTTTGATGGTAAAACCAGTTACATGGACTTGGGTATTGGTTCAAAAGCTATGTGCTGGGATTATTTATATCTTAGCGTTTGTCGGTATTGATTATGCCGTATCAATCGCAATTATTGCGAAAGTCGCACCGAATGAAAATATTAATACAGAATTATTCTTAATGATGTTGGGATTGGTGCTTGTTATGTTTGCGTTCTATTGTGTATCCTTTGGTTTATCAGGTGCACTAAAGAATAATACAAAGGCATCTATGATTATGATATCGATTATGGGAGCGAGTTACTTAGGTACTGTAGTATACGATATGATTGAGAATTCTGAATGGATGAGACCTTTTCTTATCTTTAAATATTTCCCTAATGATGAGGTGATTCGTAATCTATCACTTGATCCAATGTATATTGGTTTATGTATATTGTGGATAATGATAGGTTTAGCTTTAGCCTTTGTACGATTCCCACGTAGAGACTTACATATCTAAAAAAGATCTAGAATTTCTAGATCTTTTTAATTAACTCAATCACTTGATTTGATATAGCATATGCTTCATCTATATCATGTGTAACCCATATTAAGGTAATCTCTTCTTGTTTAGCCCAAGAGATAAATTGATCTCTTAATCGAATTTTTAAGTCTTGATCAAGATTTGAAAAGGGTTCATCTAAGAGTAAGAGTTTGGGTTGATTCGCAATTGCACGTGCTAAGGCAACACGTTGTTGCATACCACCTGAACATTCATAAGGATATTTATGTGCGTCATTCTCTAGTTCAACCATTTTTAATATGGATTGAATTCGTTCTTTTTTCTTATGTTTAGAATGAATTCCAAATGCGATATTTTGTTCGATGTTTAAATGTGGGAATAAAGTATAGTCCTGAAAGACTAAACCAATCTTTCTTTTATGTGTTTCTACATTCTTATATTCATTAAATACAATCTGATTATCTAATGTAAATATTCCAGTTTGACTGTTATTTAGACCTGCAAGAATACGTAATAAAGTACTTTTACCTGAACCACTTTCCCCAATGATTGTTGTAATCGATCCTTTTGGTGCACTCATATTAAAGGAGTCAATAATGTTTATTTGGTCATATTTGAAACTAAGATTTTTAATATCTAGATACATTAGTTGTTCTCCTTTTGAATGAATTTTACTAGAATCATTATCATAATAAATGAAAGAATTAGAATAATAAGTGTAGGAAATGCGGATTCCACTAACATCTCATCATTAGCATATTGATGAACTTGGGTTGCGAGTGTATTAAAGTTAAACGGTCTTAAGAGTAAACTGAGGGGTAATTCTTTGATAATATCAAGAAATACCATGGTGAAAGCAGATAATAACGCTGGTTTGAGTAAAGGGATATCGATTTTAATCATAGACTTGAAATAGGATATTCCAAGTACTTGTGATGCTTCATTGAATTTAAGTCCTATTTTATTAAATCCTTGATCCATACTTTGGTAAGATAATCCTACATATCGAACAATGAGTGCGAATACAAGAAGTAAAGCACTTTGATTAAGTGATAATGGAATATAGTTTCTTAAATTTAGAAAGAAGACTAAACATAGTATTCCTATGACTGATCCAGGAATTGAATAACCCAATAGAACCAGTTTATTACTCAAAGAACTTATTATTCCTTTCTGAATTCGTTTATGATTCGCTAAGATTAAACTTAATATTAAGATGATTAATGTGACCCCAATACTTAAGTAAAGAGAGTTTAAGAGATTAGGTAAAATCGATTGTATACGTATTGTAGAGAGACTCTTAACACTCCAATTGATTAATTGTAAAAGTGGAATACCGAAGGTAATAAACAAAAATAATGATAAGAAAGTTGTTAATAAAATGGTATTTGTTTTATTTAATTGACTTGGAATAAGAGGTCTACCCTTACTTGGTATTAAGTTCTTAATCTTACGACTTAATGTATTAAACACAAAGATAAGAATTAATGTAAATATCATTAAGAGAGAGGCTAACCTAAGTGCTGTATCAAAGTCTTGGAAACGAATCCAACTTCGTACGATGGAAGTTGAAAAACTTGGTATACCTAGATAGGACACAACACCATAATCACTTAATACTTCGAGGGCAACCAGTAGTCCACCGCCTAATAGTGCAGGTAAACTTAATGGGAGTACTAATCGACTGAGTATTCTTGGATAGGAGTATCCTAGAACTCTCGCATTCTCAATATAATTTCCAAGAGTTCGATTGATTAAAGCTTTCGTACTGATATATACATAAGGGAATAAACTTGATGTATATACAAATATTGCGAGTATTTTTGGATCGATCACAAACCAAGTATTTGAATATGGAATATTGAATTGTCTTAAAAGTGTTTGAAGTGTTCCAGTATAACTAAAGAAATACATCCAGAAATAAGCTAATACATAAGGTGGAAACGCTAGGGGTAGATAAAAAAGAAAACTAAAGAGTTTTCGTCCTTTAAATTCAAATAGGGAGACTGCACTTGCGAGAAATAAGCCTAATAAACTTGCGAGTAAAGTAGAAAATCCAACAATGATTAATGTGTTTACACTAACATCCGTAAAGACATATTGAACACTGTGTTGCCAGTTCTCATTACTCGGTGTAAATAGGAGTGTAATGGTCTCACTAAATAAGATAAAGATAAGTAATATCCATAGGATACTACTTATCTGTGTAAAACGTTTCCAAGTAAACATTATTCCCAACCAACTTCATCAAACAATTGAACTGTCTCAATGGAGTATTGTCCAAGTGTTTCATAATCAATTTCAGCTTTATTGAAATCACCCCAAGGTAATAAGAGAGAGGATACGGGGATTGTGTTCAATACAGGATATTCACCGTTCTTCTCAGCGTATTCTTTTTGAGCTGTTTCTGAAAGTAAGAATTCGATGAGTAATTGTGCATTGGTAGGATTTGGACTATTTTTGATTTGTCCAATCCAACTGATATTTACATGTGTTTCGGTTGGATAAATTAAACCGATTTGATTCGCAACTTTGACTTCTTCAGGTTCAGAAGAGCGTTCCATTGCGGCGACATAATAGGTATACATAATCGCGTATTGACCAAGTCCAGCGATAACTGCTTTTGCCTGATCGCGATCATTTCCAGTAGGTGTTCTCGCAAAATTATTAACCAATCCCAACATAAGTTCTTTTGTCGCATCTTTTCCGTTTAATTGAATCTGATGAGCCATAAGGGCTAAGTTATAAGATGATGTCGAACTACGACTGAGTATTTGACCACTGTATTGTGGATCGGTTAAATCATTGAGATTTTGAACCGTTGGATTAGGGTTATTCACTTTATCATACACAATAACTCGTGCACGTCGTGTGAGGGCAACCCACTTATCTCCATAGTATCCTGATTCTAGAGTATCCTTATTGATACCTAAATCAGCTAATAAATCGTTTTGTAGAGCAGGATAGAGTGTTTCCGCTCCGACCGTCATAAAGATATCGGCAATGGGTTCTGATTGTTCGAGTTTGAGTCGTTCAATGAGCTCATCTCCTTTACCTTCGAATAGATTGACTTTAATTCCAGTTTCGTTTTCAAACTGAATTAGTAGATCTTTATCCACATCGTAATTACGAGCAGAATAGATGTTAACTTCTTTGGATTCTTCAGTCTTTACAGATGTACAAGCTGAGAGTGCCAATAGAAGAATGAGTAGTAGTGAAAGCTTACGCATGTTTCCTCATTTCTAAGTGATGTAAATCACAGATATAGTTTATAAAAGTGATGAGGATTATGCAAATGATATTATCTAAATTAGTTTCTTAAGTTCAGATTCAGTTAATCGGTAAGTCGTCCATTCACTCATCGGTTGTGCACCTAAATTCTGATAGAACTGTATACTGGGTTCATTCCAGTTGAGTACAGACCATTCAAGTCTTCCATATCCTTTTTGGATACATTCATTCGCAAGATACTTAAAGACTTGTTTACCGAATCCTTTATTTCGATAGTCTTCCTTGATGTATAAGTCTTCTAGGTAGATTCCAGGTTTACCTAAAAAAGTAGAAAAATTATTAAAGTATAATACGAATCCTACATTTGTATGATTATATTCAAGTAATAAAGCATTTGCCTTTTTTTCATGAATAATCCATTGGGCAAGTTGTTTTTCGTCTGCGCTAACTTGATCTAATAATTTCTCGTAATGGGCTAATTCTTTTATGAGTTCTAAAAGAATGGGGATATCTGTTTGTGTTATTTCTTTGATTTTCATAGTGACCTTATAAAGAAGAGCACCCGAAGGTGCTCAATCTTATAGACTTTCTGCGTTTTCTTTAATGAGATTGTTATACCAGAAGAAGGATTTCTTCTTTAAGCGTTTAAGATCTTTGAGATCTTCATTATCACGATTTACATAGATAAAACCATAACGTTTTAAGAAACCTTGGTGAGTTGAGATCAAGTCAATGGCTGACCATGGGCAGTATCCCATCACATCCACTCCCGTCTCAACAGCACGTTTAAGTTCAGTAATATGTTGTTTGAGATATTCGATACGATAATCATCATTAATGGATCCATCTTCTTCCACTTTATCGTAAGCACCTAAACCATTTTCAGTAATGAGTAGAGGTAAGTGGTAACGGGAATAGATTTCCATGAGGGTTGTACGGAATCCAAGTGGGTCAATTTGCCATCCGAAATCTGTGAAAGGTAGGAATTCGTTCGCTACTCCTTTAAAGAATCCAGGATCACCTAATGCGATTTGTTGATCTCCTTGTGTTGCGGCTTCTTTTTCGCTATAAGCTTCAATAGTTGCGGTATTGTAATAATTGAAGGCTATAAAGTCAGGTTTTCCTTCACGAAGGATTTGCATATCTTCTTCAGTGATATCAATCTTAAAGCCTTTCTTTGTGATGTAATCCATTGCGACTGGATTGTATTTACCCCATACGGCAATATCCAAATACAACCAGTTTCGTACTGCGTTTACATATAAAGTCGCAAGGTTATCCTCTGGTTTAGATGTATGTGGATAATTCACACTGATGTTTGGTGCAGGCCCAATCTTCGCATTTGGGACCATTTCATGACAGAGTTTAAATACCTTAGCTTGAGCTAATAACATATAGTGATTGGATTGATACAATAAGCCTTCTTGACCTGGTTTGGTTGTGCCGATGACTGGTCCATAAAGAATCATCATATTTTGTTCATTAATAGTTAACCAGTATTTAACACGTGAACCATAGTTTTCAAATAAGATCTTTGCGAATTTCACAAACGCATCCATCGTACGTGGATTGGTCCAACCACCAACTTTATCTAACTCATATGGTAAGTCGAAGTGATACATAGTCACAATCGGTTCAATACCATATTTTAGACACTCATCAATTAAATTACTGTAGAATTCAACCCCTTTAGGGTTAACTTCACCATCGCCATCTGGAAGAATGCGTGTCCATGCGATGGAGAATCGATACGCTTTTAATCCAAGTTCTGAGAAGAGTTTTACATCTTCTTTATAGTGATGATAGTGGTCTGAACATACATTAAAATTTGGGGTTCCTGGGAAAGGTGTCTTAACATCTTGTACAGAGAGTCCTTTTCCATCTTCATTGTAGGCACCTTCTACTTGATAAGCACTTGTAGATGCGCCCCATAAGAAATTCTTTGGTAATGACATAGTATCCTCCTTTATTTATTTTGATTATATCATTTTAATCTTACACAAAAAAATAGGACAAAGTCCTATATATAATTGCCGACAACTAATACACAAGCTTCTATTACATTTAAATCAAGACGTTTAGCCTCATCTAAAAGTTCAATAGAAATGGTACCTGGTTGAAGCCAGATTGTCTTAATGCCTAATTCTTTAATATTCTCTAGATAATTAATACCGATCGTAGGATTTACCACAAACACAACCAAATCTGGTGTACTTGGACATTTCTCAATTGATTCATATACGACATCTCCGAACAATTCATCGTATTTAGGATTAATTGGGTAAGCTGTTTTCTTTAGAGCTTTAATTTTACGAACGATTTTGTTTGCGTAGGATTCATGGTCTTTATTTACACCTAGTACGGCAATGGTTTGACTTTCACTTAATACTGTTTTTGGATCTAACATAAGATTCACCTCATCATTATTGTATATGAGACATACTACTGAGACAAGAATATGGCTCTACAAGGTGTATAATATATAAAAGTTGAGTCATTAGATTATTACTATTAAAATATTTAAGTCAATTTAACTAATTTAGATTGTATTATTTGACAAAAGTGAACACTATTCGTTATTATGTGGGTACTCAAGGAGGATGTCATGAGTAAAATTTGTATCATTACGGATTCTTCGGTTTCTCTATTCCCTGAAGAAGCGAAAAAACTAGGTATTGAAATTGCGCCATTGTCAGTCATGGTGGATGGAGTAGAGTATAAAGATTTTTTAGATATTGGACCTCAAGAAATAATTAATGCATTAAACGCGAAGAAAGATTTAAAGACTTCTCAACCGAATCTTGGATTTTTAGATCAAATGATGGAACGATTAAAAGGAGAAAACTATGACCATATCATTGTCTTCTCTATCGCAAGTTATTTATCTGGAACGTATCAAGCATTCCGTTTAGCAGCCACAACCCATGATATCGAAAATATTACATTTGTAGATAGTCGTAGTGTAGCTGCGCCGATTCGTCATGTTGCGATTAAGGCAAGAGAAATGGCTAATAACGGTGAATCAGTAGAGACAATCTTAGCGTATGCGGAACGCGTATTCAAAGATTGTAAGACGTATATTCTTCCAGATAATATTGATCAATTGGTTCGTGGTGGACGTGTTAAAGGTCCAGTTGCGGCATTGATTAACTTATTAAAAGTAAGACTAGGTTTATACATTGATTACAGTGTTAATACCATTGAGAAGTTTGACACAGCACGCACTGAAGCGAAGTTATTCTCAGCAATTATTGAGGATTTGGTTAAGCGTGGTGTGAGTGCTAAAACACATAAAGTTTACTTCCCTGAATGTGATGCGTCTGGACGTGTTGAATCGTTTAAGAAAGCATTGGAAGATGTGATTCCAGGTTGTGAAACAGAGTCCATTATCCTTCCAGCTGGTATTGCGGCGCATGTTGGATTAAATGCATTTGGAATTCAAGCAGTTTTGAAGGATTAGTGATTGAGTTAAAGACCTCTCAGTGTTACGATTAACACAAGAGAGGTTTTTTAATATGAAAGTTGCGGTTGTGACAGATAGTGCTTGTGGGATGAGTCATTTGAATATTAAAATGGAAGGATTGTTTATGATTCCGCTTCAAATTACTGATGGAGAGAACAACTATCTTGAAGGGGAAAACATAACCAACGACCAGTGTTATCAGATGATGTTTATGGGGAAACACATGAAATCATCTCAACCATCTTATGGTCGAATTCAAGAAATGTTTACACAGTTAAAAGAAGAGTATGACCATATTTATGCGATACCTTTGGGGAAAGGTTTATCAAGCACATTGAATACAATGGAGCTTGTCGCAAAGGAAGTGGATGTACCATTTACTGGAATGGATTGTTATTCGATGGCCAATATTGAGTTGGTCTGTGCTGTTACGGCAAGACGCTTATTTGATCAAGGCAAGAGTGTTGAAGAAGTTGATCAAATTCTTAAGGATATGGCTGAACATAGTATTACCTTAATCATGGCAGAAGACTTAAAGTTGTTTGCGAAGAATGGTCGTACTACAGCTCTAGCTGCGACGATTGGTGGATTTTTGAATATAAAACCTGTTTTAGTCATCACAAAGAAAACAGAAGGAAGAATCGATATCTTAGAGAAACTTCGTACAATTCATAAGGCGTTCCATTTTATTGTGGAAGAGTTTGAACGATTTGGTGTGGATGAAAGTTATGAGTTTTGTATTGGTCATGCATGGAGTAAAGAGAATGCGGAACTCTTAGAAAGTATGATTCGAGAACGCTTTCCAAAGAATAAACTCTATGTGACTGATCTTATTTGTAGTGGTGGTGTCAATGCTGGATTGGGTTGTGTTGCGACTCAAGCGATTCGTGTTCCTAAGATTTAACTTGAGTTAAGACAAATTCCTCGTTAAAATAGGTCTAATGAGGTAAGTTATGCGTCGATTTAATTTTAAGGCTGTATACAATTGTCGAGATATTGGGGGCTTTTTAACCCATAGTAACCAGGTAGTTCGTAATAATGTTTTTATTCGTAGTGATAATTTAACCGATATTCTACCGAGTGAAATGGAATTCCTTCAAAATCTTGGGGTTCAAGCAGTCATTGATTTTAGACATCAGAATGAAATTGATCATGCGCCAGATCCATTTGTGAATCATCCTGTGATTGATTATCACAATATCGCGATTTTGGATCATGCACAGTTCACATTAGAGGATTTAAATCGAATTAAACTAAGTGATTTATATATTTCAATGTCTGAAAATAAGACATTTGTTAAATCTGTATTTGATACATTAGCCCATTATGATAAAGCGGTTTTATATCATTGTACGGCAGGTAAAGATCGTACAGGTGTGATTACCGCATTATTATACAAATTAGTTGGGGTTCCTGATATTGATATTATTGCGGATTATGAAGTATCATTTACCTATCTAGTGCCAAAATATGCGGGTCGTGATGAAAACGTTAGTGAAATGTATCAGGATTTGTTTAGTTCTAAACCTGAAACGATGGAAACATTCTTGAATTATTTGAATTATAAGTATCCGAATATCATGGATTATTTCTTATCTAAAGATATTTCAATGGAAACCGTTGATATCCTAAAACATAAACTGATTGGTGAGTAAGGAGCTCTATGAATTTAAGAAAAGTATTATTGACGTTATTAGCTATTTTATTTTCTGTTTTAACGTATGCGATTTTACAAGCGTATACAATTCTAACTGTTGTGATGGAAGAGGCTTCGATTACGTATGCACAAACGACAGGTGGCACGATGAATGGTATAGTAGTTTGGATGCAATTTCCAATTATTCTATTAAGCGCATTGATTATTGCTTATCTATTGTTTGGGGATAAGAGTTTAACAAATCAAGCATTAAACCCAAGATCTTTAAAGAAGTAAACGATTAACACCTTAAAGGTGTTTTTTCTAAAGGAGCGTTATGGATAATCTGTTTCAGTTAAGAAGAAAGAATGATAATCGATTAAAAGAATTAGATATTAATACAAGAGATCAAATACGATCAATGGTGAGTTACATTTCACAGTATGAACTCTCAAGATATGAATTAGAAACATTTAAAAGTGAATTACTCGATAAAACAAATAAATCTAAGAAGCTTGAGATTAAGGATTCAAAAGAATATTGTGAGAAGTTCTTAAAGAATAAGAAATTAAGTCAATATAGCTTAAAGAATTTCTTTCTATTATCTTATTTTCCAATGATTCTATTTTTCTTTGTGTTTGTCATACTTGTTATTCATCTTTTTTCTACTTGGTTAAATAACACAGGATTATGGTTAAGTGTAGATATATCCTATGGATATCCTGTATTTATGATTATTCAATATTTCTCAATTGTATTTCTTCTATATCTAGAAAGACGATATTCATTAGAGAATAAATCAAAGAAGAACATTGCGTCTTTTGCGAATATCTTTATTGTGTTAACTGTGATTCAATTCATCTCTGATAATGAGTTACTCTCTAGCACAATGATCACATTAAACTTATTCATTCTATTAGGTTTGATCTTCGTATTCCTTGCATGGACAATCTATAATGAACGTAAAATAAAGTAATCGAGTCATCGATTATTTTTTTATATACAAACATAGATATTCTAGGTATAATATACCTAGGAGAACTAGGTATGGATAAAAACTATATAGGTGCAGGTTCTAATTTATTAATATTGGGTTTAATTAGTCAAAGAGATCGCTATGGATATGAGATTATTCGTGATTTAGAAATATTATCTGAGAATGTATTTCAGTATAAAGAAGGGACATTATATCCCATCTTACATAAGTTTGAATCACTTGGATATGTGACTTCCTATTTTAAACGTGAAAATAATAAAGAACGAAAATACTATCAAATAACCGATAAAGGTCGTAAACAACTCATCAGTGAAAAAGAAGAATTTGAGTTATTTAAACAAACAGTGAATAATGTCGTGGGGACATTCAAATATGAGTTCAGTGAGTAATTCATACATTAAACAAGTTCTTAAACAGGTTAAGTTTATTGTGGATCATCGTTCGATTAGACGTGAGTTGAATAGTCATATTCAAGATTTAATCGATGAACATCAGTGGCATAACCTTTCTGAGTACGATTTAAATATAAAGATACATGAAGAGATGGGTAATCCTATTGATTTAGGTCAATCATTGAATCAAGTTCATAAACCGATATTAGGGTATCTTTGGGTGGTGTCAAGAAGTATGTTTATTATAATTTTATGTTTTACATTAAATAATTTATATCAAACGATAGTAGGCACATCATTCATTAAAAAATCAAGTTCTGATGTAAATCTAGATGTTAGGCAAGTTGTAAAAGCGGTTGGAGAGTTAAAGAAAACTGATTATAGTAATAAACAGTTTAAAGATTGGGATATCCATGTAGTTAAGGAACTAGCCTATTCGAAGATAATTTTTGAAAGAATCATACTTCTTGACGATAACAATATGTTGCTTTTATATCGAAGTGAGAGAAAATTTGATTTATTTAATCGATATAATAACCTTTTTATGTATAATTCACTAAAGTTGAAAACTGAGGCTGGAATTCAATATGTTCAAGATATGAACGTTCAAATGTGGATGAATGATCTAATGATTTCTTACTTTGTGGATGTACCATACGATTCAAAAGAACTAACATTCAATTTTAATCAAGTCAGTGAGTCTTTTAACTTTATCGTAAAAGGATCTGAAAATGAACAAAAAAATTAGAATAGTAATCTATTGTATTCTTAGCATTATTTGTTTGATTTATCTTGTAAAAGCAAATCAATTATATTTAAGTTTAGAAGAATATGGATTAGCACGTGCAGAAAGTGAACTATATCTAGATCCAATTATTGAAGTTGTTGAGATTAAAGGCAATGATGCAATCTTATTTGCACATGAAGGTAATTATTCTTCTTGTTACTTTGCGAGAAGAAAATTTGGTTTATTTTGGCAAAGTTTTTCTGGGATAGGAATGCTAAGGGAAACAGAAAATCAAAGTGTAGCTTCCATTAAAAAATATAAACAAGAATGTATTAACATGTACGATATCAATCATATGGAAGACTGGTGAACTTATTAACATTGTATGTCATCTCTATTTCTAGTATTATTAGCTTAGATAATCATTCGGGGGAATGTATGGGGCAAACTTTTAATCATTTAAAAAATAGAACTCAATTAATTGAGTTTTTATTATGGGGAAATCAATGTTGACACAATTTGAACAATCTCAACAAATAAAAGAAATCACTAAGAGTTTAAATCGAACTGACACAATCTTTTGTATGCATATTGATACATATCTTAGACAATACGATTTATTGAGAAGTGAATTTATTGAGGCGAAATGGACAATTCTAACAGATCTTTATTCTAAGTTAGATGAGTATGATAGTGTTTGGGAAGTTTATGATAATCCGAAGGAGTACTGTGAAACAATTATTTCAAAGTACAATCGAAGATATTTAGGCTTTTTTAATCGAATAATTAGGCGTAAATTGCCGTTGTATATCGGATTAATCATATTTATACTTTTAATCTTATCACCTAATGGTTTTTCAAGAATTCTATATTTAGATAATCCTGGTATAAAGATGCCATTAAATAGTTTTTTTGGATTATTTTTAATATTGTTTCTACATTTCGTAGTGAATTTTATTGAATATAAAATGCTATTTAATAG
>Ga0209066_10002128_pt1 | contig 24820 bp, 23 predicted proteins | sample All_14_2_FD_187198 | JGI IMG/M metagenome (GOLD analysis project Ga0209066, IMG submission 187198) | Freshwater microbial communities in response to fracking from Pennsylvania, USA - Allegheny Zone_MetaG_DW_15 (SPAdes) (version 2) ... | reverse complement strand
GCCAGGAAGGCGCGGAGCTCTTCGGGCTTGAGGAACTGTTTCCAGTCGTGGGTGCCGGGCGGCACCCAGCGCAGCACATACTCCGCGCCGATCTTGGCCAGGGCCAGGGCCTTCAGCGTGCGGTTCAGGGTGGCGACGATCAGCAGGCCGCCGGGGGCCAGTAGGCGCAAACAGGTGCGCAGGAACTCGCCCGGATCGGCCACGTGCTCGATGACCTCCATGGTCAGGACCACGTCGAACGGCCCCGCGCCCTCGGCCAGCAGCTGCTCGGCGGTGGCGGGGCGGTAGCCGATGGTCAGACCCTGTTCGGCGGCGTGGGTGGCGGCGGTCTTGATGTTCTTTTCCGAAGCGTCGATGGCGGTGACTGCAAAGCCCAGTCGCGCCATAGGCTCGCTCAGCAGCCCGCCGCCGCAGCCGATGTCCAGCAGGGAAAGCCCCTCGAACGGCGCGCGCAGGTTGGGATCGCGGTCAAACCGCGCCACGGCCTGCTCGCGGATGAAGGCCAGCCGGCAGGGGTTGAACACGTGCAGGGGCGCAAACTTCCCCTTGGGGTCCCACCACTCGGCGGCGATGGCCGAGAACCGCGCCACGTCGGCGGGGTCGATGGACCAGGAAGGCGGGGCAGTGTCTGCGGCTTGAGTCATGACGTCTCTACTACCATGGCCCTCGCGATACGGCATCGCCGGCGAAAAAAGACACATCGGCGACATTGCCGTTGCGCCATTGCGCCGCTAGAAGGCCGGGGCTTGCGCGGCGGGGAGTGATCCGGCCGCAAGGGCGCAAGAAAAAACCGCTATCGCTTGAGGGTTTGAAGACGTGTCTCGTCTGGTGATGAAGTTCGGCGGCACCTCGGTGGCCGACCTGGAGCGCATCCGGCGGGTGGCCCGTCTGGTCGCCGCCGAGGTCGCGACCGGCAAGCAGGTTGCGGTGGTGGTCTCGGCCATGTCCGGCAAGACCAACGAACTGGTCGCCTGGACCGACGGCGCCGGTCGCGCCGCGCCTGGGCTGCCCGAGTCGGACGACGAATACGACGCCATCGTCGCCTCGGGCGAGCAGGTCACCGCCGGCCTGCTGGCCATGACCCTGCGCAATATGGGCCTGGACGCGCGCTCGTTCCTGGGCTGGCAGGTGCCGATCCTGACCGACACCGCCCACGGCCGCGCCCGCATTGAAGACATTCCCCCGGCCAATCTGGAGGCCTGTTTCGCGGCCGGCCAGATCGCCGTGATCGCCGGCTTCCAGGGCGTCACCAGCGACGGCCGCATCACCACCCTGGGCCGGGGCGGCTCGGACACCAGCGCCGTGGCCATCGCGGCCGCCGTGAAGGGCTCGTGCGACATCTATACCGACGTGGACGGGGTCTATACGACCGACCCGCGCATCGAGAAGAAGGCCCGCCGCCTGGCCAAGATCTCTTACGAAGAAATGCTGGAAATGGCCTCGCTGGGGGCCAAGGTGCTGCAGACCCGCTCGGTCGAGATGGCCATGGCCCATCGCGTCCCGGTGCGGGTGCTGTCGAGTTTCGTCGAACCCGGGGAAGCTCCCGGCCAAGGTACGATCGTCTGCGACGAGGAAGAAATCATGGAAAAGCGCATCGTCTCGGGCGTCGCCTATAGCCGCGACGAAGCCAAGATCACCCTGCTGGGCCTGCCCGATCATCCGGGCGTGTCCTCGCAGATCTTCGGCCGTCTGGCCGACGCCAATGTGAACGTCGACATGATCGTGCAGTCGCGCGCCCGCAGCGCCGACACCGCCAACATGGAGTTCACGGTCGGCAAGCGCGACGCCCAGCGCGCCGTAGAGATCGTCCAGGCCGCCAAGGCCGAGATCGGTTTCGAGGACGTGGCCATCAACGAGGACGTCTCGAAGGTCTCGGTGATCGGCGTCGGCATGCGCAGCCACGCGGGCGTCGCCCAGTCGATGTTCCAGGCCCTGGCCGAAAAGAACATCAACATCCAGGTCATCTCGACCTCGGAGATCAAGATCAGCGTCCTGATCGACGCAGCCTATACCGAACTGGCCGTTCGCGCCCTGCACGCGGCGTACGGGCTGGATCAGCTGTAGGCCAAACGTCGCCGAGTCGCGTTATCAGGCGATAGCCTGACCAAGAGATCCCCCATGTCCGACGTCTTCAAGTTCGACCCCGCCGCCCAGACCGTCACCTTCCAGGGCGAGGCGGGCCTGGAGTTGCTGTACGATCTGCTGTTGCGCGCCAAGTTTGGCGACGGCTATGAGAAGCCGCTGTTGGTCAGCCCCTGGCTGGCGGCGCTGCTCAAGCAGCTGGACAAGGCCCTGCCGGACGATGGCCAGTGGTTCCCCGAGCGCCCCGGTCAGCCCATCTTCGACACCGACGACCTGCTGGCCATGGGCGACGCCGTGATCGAGGAAGGCCACACCGTCGGTTGGTGGAGCATGACCGGGCCGGAACGCCGCGACTATCTGCGCGAGACCATCGCCGCGCCCCATCCGCTGACCGACTTGCAGGTCGAGTTCATCGAGGCCGATATCGACGCGGCCCTGGAACAGGCCCGCCGCCTGGTCCAGGACGCCGGCGAGCCGCTGGCCATGCCGGGGCACGGTTAGGATTCAGGCGCCGCCCGGCTCTCTACCGGTCCACTGACGTTTTGATCGCGCCAACCACCCTTACCGCCTGCTAATCCGCCCTTATGACAGACCCCCGCCGCCTGACCCTGGGCCTGCTGTGCGGCCTGATCGCCGGCGCTTTCTGGGGCGGGGTGTTTCTGGCGCCGTTGCTGCTGGCCGACTTTACGCCGCTGCAGATGACCGCGGGACGGTATCTGGCCTATGGCGCGGCGTCGCTGGTGTTGCTGGCGCCCACGGCCCTGGCGGTGTTCGGCCGGACGACGGGCCGCGACTGGCGGGACCTGGCTCTGCTGAGCCTGCTGGGCAACCTGATCTACTATGTCGGCCTGGCCGTGGCGGTGCAGAACGCCGGGGTGGCGGCGGCCTCTCTGATCATCGGGCTGTTGCCGGTGACGGTGACCCTGGTCGGCGCAAGGCCCGGTGAAGGCGTGCCGATCCGGCGTCTGGCCGCGCCGCTGGCCCTGCTGGCGGCGGGGGTGGTCTGCATCAATATCGACGTGTTCAGGAGCGGGGAGGGCGCGCCCGCGCCGCGTCTGGTCCTGGGCGTGCTGGGCGCGGCTCTGGCCCTGGCCTGCTGGACGGTCTACGCCGTCTGGAACGCCCGCCGGCTGGCCTCGACTCCGACCTTCAACAGCCATGAGTGGTCACTGCTGACCGGGGTGGTCACCGGCGCGCTGTCGCTGGTGCTGATCGTTCCAGCCTTCCTCGTCGGCGGGGCGGGGCATGTCTCCAGCGCCTGGGCCCTGTTCTGGGGCGTCAGCCTTGCCGTGGCCCTGGGCGCCTCTGTGATCGGCAACGGCCTGTGGAACGCCGCCAGCAAGCTGGTGCCGCTCAGCCTTTCCGGCCAGCTGATCGTGTTCGAGACCCTGTTCGCCCTGCTTTATGGCTTCCTGCACGAAGGCCGCTGGCCGCGTTCGCTGGAGAGCGTCGCCATCGCCCTGATGCTGGCCGGGGTGCTGTGGTCGGTGTCGCTGCACCGGCCGGGGGTTCGGGTCGAGCCTGGGGCGTAGATCAAATCTCCCGTCATCCCGGGACTTGTTCCCGGGACCCATTTGTCCGCCACAAAGACGGAGATCGACCACGCCCGCCCGTGAAAGCTGAACCATGGGTCCCGGGGACAAGCCCCGGGATGACGAAAGGGAATTGGGCGGCTCCGAGCCACTGCCCCAATATGACTGGAACCTGAACCCCAGTGTTCAGATCGGGTTCAAGCGGCGCCCCTTAGAACGGGTATCAACAGCGCCGCACCGGACGTTTCCCGGACCTGGCGACGCTTCTCGAAAGGAGCACTGCCATGAAGACCCTTGCCAAGACCCTGATCGCCGGCGCCATCACCGCCGCCATGGTCCTGCCCGCTTCCGGCGCCTTTGCCGGTGAGAAGACCAACAAAGCCATCCTGGGCGCCGTGCTCGGCGGCTTGGCCGGCGCGGCCCTGGGCGATGGCGACAAGGGCGCTGTCGTGATCGGCGCCGTCGCCGGCGCGGCCCTCGGCGCCTCGACCGCGAAGGACAAGAACGATCACCGCTACAACAGCAGCTATCGCGCCCGTCCGGCCTACAACACCTATCAGCGAGGTTACGGGCAGCAAGGCTACTCGCAACAAGGCTACTCGCAGCAAGGTTACGGGCAGCAAGGCTATCAGCTCCGCGACCAGCGCTACAACCGCGACAACCGCTACGGCCAGCGGGGCTACGACACCCGCTACAGCCAGACCGGCTACGACGCCCACTATGACAACCGCTACGCCTACGACCGTCGCTAGGCCCTGATCCCGATCCTGCGGCGAAGACTTGCGCCGCTCCCTTCATCAGGGGGCGGCGCTTTTTCGCGCCTGACGCGAGACAAACTTTACGCAAGGTCGCCGCGACCGCTGTTCGCCCTGCGAAATCTGCTATAGCGCCGTGAGAGAGGAGCGGCTTTTTAACCCATCGCGCTTTCAGTCGGGTTAGATCGCTCCGGACAGAGGGAGAGCGCATGGCGGCATCCGGCGGCATCGCCGTTCGAGGACCACGCAGTCTGCTTCGGCAGATTCGCGAGGCCATGGCCGGGGCGGGCCCCGCCCAGGGCAAGCTCGACATGGTGGTGCGCACCATCGCCATCTCGATGGTCGCCGAAGTCTGCTCGATCTATCTGCGCCGCGCCTCCGGCGATCTGGAACTGTTCGCCACCGAAGGTCTGGCCCCCGAAGCCGTCCACGTCACCCGGCTGAAACCCGGCGAGGGTCTGGTCGGCGAGACCATGCGGATCGGCCGGCCGCTGAACCTGTCGGACGCGCCAAACCATCCGGCCTTCGCCTACCGCCCGGAAACCGGCGAAGATCCTTATCACGCCTTTCTGGCCGTGCCCCTGCTGCGCGGCGGTCGCTCGATCGGCGTGCTGGTCGTCCAGAACCGCACCGAGCGCATCTATGGCGAGGAAGAGGTCGAGGACCTGCAGATCATCGCCATGGTTCTGGCCGAGATGGTCAGCTCCAGCGAGCTTCTGGGTCTGGACGAGCTGAAGGACGTCGAGATTGCGCCGCATAAGCCGGAACGGCTTAAGGGGGCGCGCTTCGCCGAGGGGCTGGCCTATGGCGTGGCCGTGCTGCACGAACAGCCGGTGGCGCCCGAGCAGCTGCTGTCGGACGACTCCGCTGCGGAAGAGATCCGCCTGAAGGTCGCCGTGACCGCCCTGCAGAGCCAGATCGACGAGATGCTGGAGGGCCAGGGCGGCCTGGTCGGGGCCTCCTACGAGGTGCTCGACACCTACCGCCTGTTTGCCCACGACCGCGGCTGGAACCGGGGCCTGGAAGAGGCCGTGCGCTCGGGCCTGACCGCCGAGGCCGCTGTCGAGCGCGTGCGCTCCGAGCACCGCGCCCGCCTGGGCCAGGCCCGCGATCCGTATCTGCGCGAGCGCCTGCACGATCTGGAAGACCTCAACGACCGTCTGCTGCGCCACCTGTCGGGCGATGTTCACGCCGTGCGACAGTTGCCCGACGACGCCATCCTGATCGCGCGGAACCTGGGTCCGGCCGACCTGCTGGAATACGACCGCACCAAGCTGAAGGGCATCCTGCTCGAGGAAGGCTCGGCCGCCAGCCACGCCGGCATCGTGGCCCGGGCCCTGGACATCCCGTGCGTGGGCCGCCTGGCCGGCCTGCGCGACCGGGTCAGCGAGGGCGATCCGGTTGTGGTCGACGCCGAGACCGCCGAGGCCTGGCTTCGTCCGCGGCCGGACGTGGTCAAGGCGCTCAAGGCCCGGATGGAGGTCCGCGCCCAGCGCAAGGCCGAGTTCGCCCGTCTGCGCGACACGCCGGCCTTTACCAAGGACGGCTCAAAGATCACCCTGCTGATGAATGCGGGTCTGGCTGTCGATCTGGACATTCTGGGCGAGACCGGAGCCGAGGGCATTGGCCTGTTCCGCACTGAGTTCCAGTTCATGGTCGCCGAGGAAATGCCGCGGCTGGAGGCTCAGACGGCGCTCTACGAGAAGGTGCTGGAAGCCGCCAACGGCATGCCGGTGACCTTCCGCACCCTCGACTTGGGCGGCGACAAGCTGCTGCCCTACATGGAGATGGAGCGCGAGGACAATCCGGCCCTGGGCTGGCGCGCCATCCGCATGGGTCTGGATCGGCCGGCCCTGCTGCGGATGCAGATCCGCGCCCTGATCAAGGCCGCGCGGGGGCGCGAGCTGCGGATCATGTTCCCGCTGGTGGCTAGCGTCGACGAGTTCCGCGCCGCGCGCGCCTTCGTGGACCAGGAAGTGGCCTGGGCCCTGAAGCGCGGCCGCCCCGCGCCGGCCCGGCTGGACGTGGGGGCGATGATCGAGGCGCCGTCGCTGCTATGGCATCTGGACGCCCTGCTGCCGATGACCGACTTCGTGTCGGTGGGTACGAACGACCTGATGCAGTATCTGTTCGCCGCCGACCGGGGCAATCCGCGCATGGCCGACCGCTATGACCCGCTGTCGCCAGCGGCCCTGCGGGCGTTGAAGACCATCCAGCAGGCCTGCGCCGATACCGGCACGCCTGTCTCCGTCTGTGGCGAGATGGCCGGTCGCCCGCTGGAGGCGTTTGCCCTGGTGGCCCTGGGCTTTGATCGACTATCGATGCCGCCGGCTGGCGTTGGTCCGGTGAAGCAGATGGTGCTGTCCTGCGATCGCGAAGCCGCCAGACGCAACGTCGAGGCCCTGCTCAAGGGATCTGGCGGATCGATCCGAGGAGAGATTGAAACCCTGGCGCGCAAGCTTTATGTCGCGGTTTGAATTGGCGCCGGATTAACCAAGCTTCGCTGTTTAGTGTATTGAATACCGCTACTTACTTTGATATCCACAAATAACTGTTAAGAACTTCGTGTACGACGAAGTGGGTGGGGCCGTCGCGCTCGCGCGTTACGCGTTTTTTGGGGTGATATAGTCGCAATGCCGCTGGATACGGGTAGTGTCAGGCACTTGCATCTGGTTGTGGACGCCGAGCCCGAAGAGGGCCTCGCGGCGTTCGACCAGCCGTCGGTCGATGAGGGCGTCGATATCGGCGCTGCGCTCCGGGCCGCCCGCACCTTCCGCGGCCTAACCACCCAGGACGTGGCCGACGCCACGCGCATTCGTCAAAGCTATATCGACGCGCTTGAGGACCTGCGGCTTGAGGATCTGCCCTCGCGCCCCTTCACCATCGGCTATGTTCGCTCCTACGCCACTCTTCTGGGCCTGGACGGCGAGGCCGCTGTTCTGCGCTTCAAGAACGACGTTCCTGATGATGGCGGCGAGCTGCGCGCTCCGGTCGGCGTGCGTCACGAGCGTGACCCGCGCCTGGCCCTGATCCTGATCGCCGGCCTGCTGATGGTGGGCGCCATCCTGCTCTGGAATGTGGCGCAACGCGCCATGGACAAGGAAGCGCCGGCCACCCAGGTCGCCGCCAACGCTGCGCCTCCGCCTGTAGCCCTGGCTCCGGCTGGTGCTGCGGTTTCGCTGGGGGCGCCCTTGCCGGCCCCGGTCGAGTCGACCACGCCCGAACCCTACAAGACTCCAGGCCTTGACGACGCCGCCGCCAATGGCGGTTCGGCCGATGCGGCCAACGCCGCCGCCAAGGCTCGCGCCACCGCTCTTGCGGCGGGTGAAGGCGAGATCGACCTCGCCCATGTCGCCGCCCTGGGCTCAAGCTTCAAGCCCCGCGGTGTTGTGCATGGCGCGGCCGCCATCGATAGCTCCGGCGTCATCCTGCTGGCGCGCAAGGCCGCCACCCTGGTGGTTCGCGGCGCCGATGGTTCGGTCTATTTCGCTCGCCAGCTCAACGCCGGTGAAGCCTTCCGCGCCCCGCGCACCGCCGGCCTGACCGCCGACGTTTCCGATCCGAGTAATTTCGACGTCTATTCGGGCGGCGTGCTGACCGGTCGCCTCACGTCTTCGAGCACGGCGCTGAGCAAGCTGGCCAAGTCTGCCGTCTGATCCAGGGCGCCGGTCCCGGACCGACGCCAAGCCTCCATGACAGTCTTGGGTTCTTCGCGCAAAGGCCCTAGATTGTTCCCCATGGCCGCAGACCACACCCACATCCGCCCCTGGCGCTCGATCGAGCGCCGCAAGTCGCGCAAGATTCGCGTCGGCAGTGTCGAGGTCGGCGGCGACGCGCCGATCACGGTGCAGTCGATGACCAACACCCTGACCAGTGACGCCGCCGCGACGCTGGAGCAGATCCGTCAGCTGGAAGAGGCCGGCGCCGACATCGTGCGCGTCAGCTGCCCCGACACGGACTCGACGGCGGCCTTCAAGACCATCGCCCGCGAGAGCCGGGTGCCGCTCGTGGCCGACATTCACTTCCACTACAAGCGCGGCATCGAGGCGGCCCAGGCTGGCGCGGCCTGCCTGCGGATCAATCCGGGCAATATCGGCTCGCCCGACCGCGTGCGCGACGTCATCCAGGCGGCCCGCGACCACGGCTGTTCGATGCGGATCGGCGTCAATGCGGGCTCGCTAGAGCGCGAACTGCTGGAAAAGTACGGCGAGCCCTGTCCCGACGCCATGGTCGAGAGCGCTCTCAACCACGCCCGCATCCTGCAGGACCACGACTTTCACGAGTTCAAGATCAGCGTGAAGGCCTCCGACCCGTTCATGACGGTGGCGGCCTATCACCAGCTGTCCGAAGCCATCGACTGCCCGCTGCACCTGGGCGTCACCGAGGCCGGCGCCCTGCGCACCGGCACGGTCAAGTCCTCGATCGGCATCGGCTCGATGCTGTGGGCCGGCATCGGCGACACGATCCGTGTGTCTCTGGCCGCCGACCCGGTGGAAGAGATCAAGGTCGGCTTTGACATCCTCAAGTCGCTGGGTCTGCGCCACCGCGGCGTCAACATCATCGCCTGCCCGTCCTGCGCCCGTCAGGGCTTCAATGTCATCAAGACGGTGGAGGCCCTGGAGGCGCGGCTGGCCCACATCAGCCAGCCGATGTCGCTGTCGATCATCGGCTGCGTGGTCAACGGCCCGGGCGAGGCCCTGATGACGGATCTTGGCTTCACCGGCGGCGGCGCGGGTTCGGGCATGGTCTACATGGCCGGCAAGCCCGACCATAAACAGTCCAACGATGGCATGATCGAGCACATTGTCGAGCTGGTCGAGAAGCGCGCGGCCGAGCTGAAGGCCGCTCAGGACGCCGAGGCCATCGCGGCGGAGTAGCTAGACAAGCCGAGGGGGCGAGATGGCGCGATCAGGTCTAACAAGCTTTGTCGCGCTGCTTCTGTGTCTGTCGCCCGCGGGTGGCCTGGCGCGTGCGGCGCCGCCCGCGGTTCGCTTGGATGCGCTGCTCGGTGCGTCGCCTCAGACCGTAAGGTCGACGATCATGGGCTCGGTCCAGGACTGGCCGCTTCGGCGCGGATTCGAGGTTGCGACCGCTCAGGCATCGTTGCTGTTCCTGTCGCTTGATGAGCTCGTTCTGGATCCCGTCATCGCTGAACGCCTTGCGGCTTTTCGCACACATGGCGCCCCGGAGCCTTGGCGAGACCATCTGCTTTGCGGCAGCCGCCTCGAGCGCGGCGGCGAGGTTCGGGATGGTCATGATGTGGTTCTGATGTTCCGCGACAACCGCCTGGAAGCGGCGTTCGGGCCGCAGCCGACGCCGTCCCCGACATCTGCGCCGGTAGCGGTTCGCGGTGATCGCGAAAGCCTGCGCGCTTTCCGGCCGCAGCCCGTGGTTTCGCCCTATGTGGCCAGGCCAGGCCAGCTCCCGATGGCGGATTTTCTGGGTTTCATGAGCCGCTGGGGCCGGTCACCGCTGGCGGGTGAGGATCGGTTCTCGGCGGTCTGTCATTCAGCCACATCGCCTCCGCGGCTGTCCCGCGCGCGCGACGGAAAGTCGGGGCTGAACGCCAGCGATATGCAGGGCTTGGCGGGCGCCCCGTTTATCGTCAGCCTGCCCTTCATCAATCAGGGACGCAAAGCGGCTCGCCGTCGCGGAAGCCAACTGCTGGCCCAACTGTCTGTCGGCGCCACTCTGAGCGCTACGCCTGAAGCCTTCGCAGCGGCTCACAAGGGGGTTCGCGTCTATCGCGACGGGGCGTCTGACTACGCGGTGCTGAGCATCGATCTCGGCGGCGCGCCAACCCGCAACCTGTCGGACTATCGCGACGCGGCGCTGCTGGGCGTGCGCGGCGGCCGGATTGTCTGGATCGCCCCTCCGACGGGGCTAGGACCAAAGGCCAGTCTGCTCTGTCTCGATGCGCAGGGCGTGCCCGGCACGCCCCGGCGCGGTTGCAGCGGCTTTGGTGTCTTTTCGCCCTGACCAGTAAGGGTCAGGGCCCTCAGATCACCCCCCGCGACCGTTCGTCCTCATCGGCCACGGCCGCCGCCACGATCCTCAGGCCACGCTCCAGTTCCTGCCGGTCCCGCGCCGCGCCCAGGCATAGCCTCACGCCTGTCGTCAGGCCCGGCGTCACCACAGGCGCGGACGGTGGTGTAAGCTCGACGCCCCCTCGCAAAGCGCGGCCCGCCAGGCGTTCGGCGTCGAGTTCCGACATCGGCAGCCAGACATGCGGGGCGATGGTCGACATCGGGGTCTCGGCAGCGCCGCCCAGAATCTCGCGCGCCAGGGCCAGACGCGCGGTCATCTCGGCCTGGATCTCGGCGACAATGACGTCTGCGGTTCCATCCTCGATCCACTGGGTGGCGATCAGCCCGCCGAAATTCGGCGGCGCATAGGCCAGGGCGCGGACGGCGCGCAGCACCCGTTCCAAGGGATCGCCGGGCGGCGTGATCAGAAAACCTGTCCGCAGGCCCGGCGCCAGCGACTTGGACACCCCCGACACATGGAAGGTCCGCTCCGGGGCCAGCACCGCGAACGGCGGCGGCGCGTCCGGAGCATAGACCGCATAGATGTCGTCCTCGATGATCATCAGGTCGTGCTTGCGGGCCACGGCGACGATCTGGGCGCGGCGACCGGCGCTCATGATCCGGCCGGTGGGGTTCTGCAGGGTGGGCTGGATCGCCACAACCCTGAAGGCGCCCGTTGCGGCGGCCTCGTCCAGGGCGTCTGGTCGCAGGCCCTGGGCGTCCATGGCCAGACCCTTGAGGCTATAGCCCATGTGCTCAGCCAGGGCCTTGACGCCATAGAAGGTCGAGGCTTCGCACAGGACTGTATCGCCCCAGCGGACCAGCGCGCCGAAGGCCAGGGCCAGGGCCTGCTGTGCGCCGGCGGTGCAGACCAGCCGCGTCCAGTCCGCGCCGGTCAGGCCGCCGCTACGCGCCAGCCAGGCGGCGCCGGCCCGGCGCTGAACCTCCAGACCGGCCGAGGGGGCGTAGTCCAGATGGTCCAGCAGATCGCTGCGCCGCCGCAGGCGGGCCAGGGTGTCGGCCAGCCGCGCGCGGGCCGGGCCGTCGGGCGCGATGTTGCGTGACAGGTTGATCGGGCCGACGTCGGCCGGCCGCGCAGGGCGATCGCGGGCCGCGCCGCGCACAAAGCTGCCGCGTCCGACGTGGGCTTCGACCAGTCCGGCCTTTTCCGCCTCGACATAGGCGCGGGTGACGGTGCCCAGCCCCAGACCCAGCCGATGGGCAAGGTCGCGTTGGGGCGGCAGGCGCGCCCCGGCGGCCAGGGCGCCGGTCTCGATGTCGGCGCGCAGGGCGTCCAGCAGCCGCTCATAGATCGGCGCCTCGCCAGGGGGCAGCGACGGGGTCCAGTCCCGGAGGGAAGGCGGGGGCATGGGTGCTCCAATATTGTCATCATGACAATACTCTTTTTGACTCATGGATCAATCGCGAACATCTCTGTGACATTCCTGCTCCCGGAGTGTTCCCGTGACCCCCGACCTGCTGCTTGCCTTCGTCCTGTTCGCCTTCGCCACCGCCGGGACGCCCGGTCCCAACAACATGATGCTGCTGGCGTCGGGCGCGAACTTCGGGTTCCGCCGCACCATCCTGCACATCCTGGGGATCAGCGTCGGACTGGGCGTGATGGTGGTGGCGATGGGCTGGGGGCTGTCGGGCGTGTTCGAGGCCTTCCCGATCCTGCACGAGATCCTCAAATGGGTCGGCGCGGCCTACATGCTTTGGCTGGCCTGGAAGATCGCCACGGCCACGGGCATCAACTACAAGAGCGCCGGCGGCCAGCCCATGACCTTCCTGGAGGCGGCCGGATTCCAGTGGCTGAACCCCAAGGCCTGGGCCATGGCGCTGGGGGCGGTGACCACCTATGCGCCCGAGGGCGGCGGGCCCACGGCCGTGCTGCTGGTGGCCGGAACCTTCATGCTGGTCGGCGCGCCCTGCAGCGCCGCCTGGGCCGGCTTTGGCCAGGGCCTGAGGCGGTTTCTGGATCGGCCAGCGATCCTGCGGACCTTCAATGTCAGCATGGCCGTGCTACTGGTGGCCTCGCTGTATCCGCTGATGACGCAGCTGCGAGCGTGACAGAACCGGAGAGGGGCGCCACGCTGTTCGCATGCGCACCCTTCTGGCCCTTGCGGCAACCCTCGCCCTGCTTGCCTCGCCGGCCCTGGCCCGTGACCTGAAGGTCACCGTGGCGGGTCGTGATACCGTGGTCCTGACCCCTGCGGATGTCGCAGCCCTGCCGCGCGCGAGGGCGACGATCCAGGTCAAGGGTCAGCCTGTGATCTATGAAGGCGCGGTGCTGCACGGCGCGCTGCTCAAGGCGGGCGTCGTTTCGGGCGAGCGGCTGATGGGGCGCTATCTGAACCAGATCGTCGTGCTGAGGGCCGCAGATGGCTTTTCCAGCATCCTGTCGATCGCCGAGACCGACCCGGTCTATCGCGCCAATCCGGTGATCCTGGCCGACACCGTCAATGGCAAATCGCTGGACGCGCGTGAAGGTCCCTATCGCGTGGTGGTCGACGGCGATCTGCGCACTTCGCGCTCGCCCCGGGGCGTGGTGTCGGTTGAGGTCAGGGCCGGCTTCTAGACCATGCCGGCGGCGGCGCCCTGGGCGAAGCCGCGCAGGCGCCGGGCGATGATCTCGCCCACAGCTTCCACGGCCGGGCGGCCGGGGAAATTGGTGCGCCAGACAATCCGCACCGTCCGGCCGGTTTGCTCGGCCAGCGGGCGAAGGACAATCCCCGCGTCCTGAGCGGCCCCGGCCGCCAGGCCCGGGACGAGCGTCGTGCCATAGCCCGCCGCCACCATGTTCAGCAGCGTCGGAAGACTGGCGGCGCGCAGCGGGCCGCTAGGTGCGCCGCTTTGCCCGCAGGCCGCCAGGGTCTGGTCGCGCAGGCAGTGGCCGTCGGCCAGCACCAGGATGTCCCGCGCCAGATCGCTCTCGGTGACGATCGCCTGTCCGGCCAGCGGATGGTCCGGCGGCAGGGCCGCCAGGAACGGTTCATCGAACAGGGGCAGGCTGATCAGGTCAGGTCCGTCCGCCTCGGTCGCCAGCAGCGCCGCGTCCAGTTCGTGGGTCCGCAGTCGTTCGAGCAGGGCGCCGGTCTGGTCCTCCCACGGCTCGATCTCAAGGTGGGGCAGAGCCTCGCGCAGCGGCGCGAACACCAGCGGAAGCAGATAGGGCGCCAGGGTCGGGATGATCCCCACTCGGAAACGTCCGGCCAGCGGGTCGCGGAGATTGCGCGCCGTGGCCAGGATCGCCTCGGCCGCCGTCACCGCATCGCGGGCGTGGCCGATCAGCTGCTGGCAGGCGACCGTGGGCGCTGCCGCCTTACTGGTGCGCTCAAAGAGGGCGACGCCGACCAATTCCTCCAGCTTGCGGATCTGGACTGACAGGGTCGGCTGGCTGACGCCGCAGGCCCGCGCAGCCTGGCCGAAATGCTCATGCTTGACCACGGCCAGCAGGTAGCGAAGATCGCGAAGGTTCATCGGCGCCTCAGATCATTCTTCATAGGCTATGCCTATCGCATTCATTGGACATTAGCGCTTCTCTTTATCGCGTGAATGGCCAAAACTGGCTTGGCAAGACGGTCCGCCAGAGAGCGTCGCAACAAAGCGTCACCTGGGAGCAGCACAGGAACACGACAGCAATCTGGATGATGACGCGCCTGTCGCCGGCGCCAGCAGGGCCGCGCCTCATGGCAGGCTCAGGCTGAATGCCGGCCATTCCAGGGCGCGTGTCTTCTCCCGTCAGGAAGCGGGTCTGTCTTCCGAAATCGTCGCGGCCCTCATCCGGAGGCCACGTCAGTCACAGCAGCCAAGATCGGAGCCAGTCATGGACGGAAGCGACATCGTCGAAACCACGAGCAAATGCCCCCTCAACCACGGGGTCCGGTTCCACACCAGTTTCGGTGGGCGATCGAACCGAGACTGGTGGCCCAATCAGCTGAACCTTAAGATCCTGTCGCAGCATTCGTCGCTGGTCAGCCCCTTCTCTCCGACCTTCCGCTATGCCGAAGAGGTTGAGAAGCTGGACGTCGAGGCCCTGAAAAAGGACCTGGCGGCGCTGATGACCGACTCTCAGGACTGGTGGCCCGCCGACTATGGCCACTACGGCCCGTTCTTTGTCCGGATGGCCTGGCACAGCGCCGGCACCTATCGCACTGGCGACGGTCGCGGCGGCGCCGGCTCGGGCACACAGCGCTTCGCGCCGCTCAACAGCTGGCCCGATAACGGCAATCTGGACAAGGCCCGCCGCCTGATCTGGCCGATCAAACAGAAGTACGGCAATCAGATTTCCTGGGCCGACCTGATGATCCTCGCCGCCGACGTCGGCATGGAGACCATGGGCTTCAAAACCTTCGGGTTCGGCTTTGGCCGCGAGGATGTCTGGGAACCAGAAGAAGACGTCCACTGGGGCGCAGAGGACACCTGGCTGGGCGATGATCGCTACAAGGGCGAGCGGGTTCTGGACCGGCCCCTGGCCGCTGTCCAGATGGGCCTGATCTACGTCAACCCCGAGGGTCCAAACGGCAATCCAGACCCTCTGGCGTCAGCCCATGACATCCGCGAGACCTTCGCGCGCATGGCCATGAATGACGAGGAAACGGTCGCCCTGATCGCCGGCGGCCACACCTTTGGCAAGGCCCACGGCGCGGGCGACGTGGCGCATGTCGGGCCGGAGCCCGAAGGCGCCGGCATCGTCGAGCAGGGCCTGGGCTGGCGCAACAGCTGGGAGAGCGGCAAGGGTGTTCACACCATCACCAGCGGCCTCGAAGGCGCCTGGAAGCCCAACCCCATCAAGTGGGACAACGGCTATTTCGACACGCTTTTCGGCCATGAGTGGGAGCTGACCAAGAGCCCGGCCGGCGCCCATCAATGGACGCCCAAGGATCCAGCGGCCAAGACCTTAGTGCCCGATGCTCACGATCCGTCCAAACGCCATGCGCCGATGATGGCGACAACGGACCTGGCGCTTCGGTTCGACCCCATCTACGGGCCGATCTCCAAGCGCTTCCACGAGAACCCGGACCAGTTCCAGGATGCTTTCGCTCGCGCCTGGTTCAAGCTGACCCACCGCGACATGGGCCCGATCGCTCGCTATCGCGGCCCGCTGGTGCCCAAAGAAGAGCTGATCTGGCAGGATCCCGTTCCCGCACTGGATCATCCGCTGATCAACGCCGCCGATATCCGCGACCTGAAGGCCAGGGTGCTGGCTTCCGGCCTGTCGGTTTCGCAGCTGGTCGCAACGGCCTGGGCCTCGGCCTCGACCTTCCGGGGTTCGGACAAGCGCGGCGGCGCCAATGGCGCTCGCATTCGCCTGGAGCCGCAGCGCAACTGGGCGGTCAACCAGCCCGCCCAGCTGGCGACGGTGCTGGCGACCCTTGAGGGCATCCAGGCGGCGTTCAACGCCGGCCAGACCGGCGGCAAGACGGTGTCGCTAGCCGATCTGATCGTGCTGGCGGGTTCGGCGGCCATCGAACGGGCCGCCAAGGCTGCGGGCCATGACGTGGAGGTCGCCTTCACGCCGGGCCGCACCGACGCCTCCCAGGCCCAGACCGACATCGAGTCGTTCTCGGTGCTTGAGCCGACCGCCGACGGGTTCCGCAACTATCTGAAGACGCAGTACACCCTGACGGCCGAGGAACTGCTGGTCGACCGCGCCCAACTGCTGACCCTGACCGCGCCCGAAATGACGGTCCTGGTTGGTGGCCTGCGGGTATTGAACGCCAATACCGACCAGTCGCCAAATGGTGTCTTCACCGCCCAGCCCGGCGCCCTGACGAACGACTTCTTCGTCAACCTGCTGGACATGCGCACCGTGTGGTCGGCGACCTCGGAAGACGAAGCCGAGTTCGAAGGCCGCGACCGGGCTACGGGCGAGCGTCGTTGGACCGGCACGCGGGTCGATCTGGTGTTCGGATCCAACTCGCAACTGCGGGCCCTGGCCGAGGTCTATGCCCAGAGCGACGCCAGGGAAAAGTTCGTCACCGACTTCGTGGCGGCCTGGACCAAGGTGATGAACCTGGATCGCTTCGACCTTGCCTGATCGGTGAGGAGCGCGACTGGACGCGGCTGACCCCAGCCGCGTCCAGACTTCAAGGTCGGGGCCAGATCACGGCGACGCACGACCGCGATCACCCGGCGCCTTGGGAGGAGACCCGGATGCCCCACGCCGTGGAAGCTGCATTCCGCGAGGAACTGCGCCGCGCTGGTCTGCCCGGCCATGGGCTGTTGCCGCGTCTGCTGGCGCTGTTGCGCGAGGCGCCCGACACCCATCTTACCCTGGCAGAGGTCGCCGACATCGCCGCCGAGAGCGGCCTGGCGGTGACCCTGACAGATCTCGCCCGCCAGCTAGAATCCCTGGCGGACCACGGGCTGATCGGGCGCCTGCCCACCACAACCACCGATCTGGTGTTCGACACCGTGGCTGAGCCGCATTCGCATCTCGTCTACGAGGACGCGGGTCAGGTGATCGATCTTCACGTCTCTGCCGACACCCTGCTGGCCATGCTTCGCAAGGCCATGGCCGAACGACCCAACGGTGTCGAAATCCTGGTGCGCTACCGTCGTGACCCGGAATCGTCCGGCACTGGCGCGGCCTGAGCCGACTCGACAGCTCAAGACGCGTGGTTTTCCGCGCCGGGGTGACGCCGCGCTTCGCGAGCGGTACAGAGACCGCCCGATCCTCCTCAGATGTGACGTCACCCCTTGCGACTGCCCCAGGCCCGACTCGACCAGGTTCTCGACCGCTTCCGCGAAGTGGAGGCCCGCATGGGCGCCGCGACTGACGGGACCGAGATCGTCAAGCTCTCCAAAGAGCATGCTGAACTGCGTCCGGTGGCCGAGGCCGTCGAGACCCTGGCCAAGCTGGCCGCCGAGCGCGCGGGTCTGGAAGAGATGGCCGCCGATCCCGACATGGCCGAGATGGTCCGTGACGAGATGGCCGCCCTGGACGAGAAGCTGCCGATCCTGGAGCGCGATCTGGCCCTGATGCTGGCGCCCAAGGACAAGGACGAGAACGCCTCGGCCATCCTGGAAGTGCGCGCCGGCACCGGCGGCGACGAGGCGGCCCTGTTCGCCGGCGACCTGTTCCGCATGTACCAGCGTTACGCCCAGAGCCAGGGCTGGCGGGTCGAGGTCGACAGCATCTCCGAGGGCGAGATGGGCGGCTACAAGGAAATCATCGCCTCGATCACCGGCGACGGCGTGTTTGGCCGGCTGAAGTTCGAGAGCGGCGTGCACCGCGTCCAGCGCGTGCCCGAGACCGAGGCGCAAGGCCGCATCCACACCTCTGCCGCTACCGTCGCCGTGCTGCCCGAGGTGGAAGACGTCGAGATCGAGATCAACGAGAGCGACATCCGCATCGACACCTACCGCTCGTCGGGCGCCGGCGGCCAGCACGTCAACAAGACCGATTCCGCTGTCCGGATCACTCACCTGCCGACTGGCGTGGTGGTGACGTCGTCGGAAAAGAGCCAGCATCAGAACCGCGCCCGGGCCATGAAGAACCTGAAGGCGCGCCTCTACGACATGCAGCGCGAGGCGCTGGACACCGCCCGCTCCGACGCCCGCAAGAGCCAGGTCGGCAGCGGCGACCGCTCCGAACGCATCCGCACCTACAACTTCCCGCAAGGCCGGGTCACCGATCACCGCATCAACCTGACGCTCTACAATCTGGGCAAGGTGATGGAGGGCGAGGCCCTGGACGACGTGATCAAGCCGCTGATCGCTGAAGACCAGGCCGCACGCTTGGCCACCCTCGAAGACGGCTACAACTGATGGCCTTCACCCGCACCTATGACGAGGAAGAGCCCCAGCGGGTCAACAAGTGGCTGGCCCAGGCTGGCGTCTGCTCGCGTCGTGAGGCCGAGGCCCTGATCGCCGACGGCCTGGTCTCCATCGACGGCGAGACCGTCGAGGATGTGGGCCGCAAGATCCTGCAGGGTCAGACGCTCGTCCTGGCCGATCGCGCCACCGCCAAGCTGGGCGCAAGCCTCACGGTGCTGATCCACAAGCCGGTCGGTTTCGTCTCGGCTCAGCCAGAGGCCGGCGAGGTGCCGGCCGCTCGCCTGCTGACCCGCGCCAACCTGTGGCTCGGCGAGGGTCCGATCCCCGGCAGCGGCGACCTGCTGCCCCCGATCGGCCGTCTGGACAAGGACTCGCGCGGCCTGCTGCTGCTGTCGGAAGACGGCGTCGTGGCCAAGGCCGTGATCGGTCCGCAGTCTGATCTGGAGAAGGAATACCGGGTCGCGGTGATGGGCGAGATCACCGAGGAGAAGCTTGAGCTGCTGCGCTTTGGCCTCGAGCTGGACGGCCGCGAACTGCGCCCGGCCAAGGTGGAAATGATCTCGGACCAGCGGTTCAGCATCGTCCTGCAGGAAGGCCGCAACCGCCAGATCCGCCGGATGTGCGAGCTGGTCGAGCTCAAGGTCGTTGATCTGTTCCGCGTCCGGGTCGGGACTCTCACCCTGGACGACATGCCAGAAGGCTACTGGCGTCACATCACGCCGCAGGAGCGCGCTGCGCTGATCGCGATCTAAGTGTATGGTTTGTATTTAATTTTGCGCTTCATGGGGCTCAAGCCTCTGAGGCCGCGAGCGGGTTGATCTGGGCGCTCTGGCGCGCGCCCCCAAAAGGTCCTGGCGACCCTTAAAGCGCCTTCTCCATCACCACGAACCGCAGTTCGCCGCTGGTGTCGCCGATGCGGCGGTCGTTGTAGGGGAAGGGCTCGAAACCCGTTTGCTGGTAGCCGCGCCGGCCATACCAGGCGATCAGGGTGTCGCGAATGTCGATCACGGTAAGCCTGATCGTCCTGCCGCCCCGCGCGCGGACATAGGCCTCTGCGGTCTCGACCAGGGCGCGGCCGGTTCCGCCGTCCTGGCGGCCGGGATCGACGGCCAGCATGCCCAGCAGCCAGACGTCTTCGGCCTGGGGCTCCAGCCAGACGCAGCCGAACGGCTTTTCCCATTCCTCGTCGCGCAGGGTCAGGATCGTCGAGCCCGGCTTGGCGGCGAGATCGGCGCGCAGCCCAGCCTCGTCAGTACGCGGACCGCCCATGAAGGCGGCCTCGGTCGTCCAGCCCTTTTGCGCTTCGTCCCCGCGATAGGCCAGATTCACGAGATCAGCCACGGCGGAAAGCTCGTGATCCTTGGCGACGACAAGCAGCATGCGGTGGCTCCGGACAAGTGGGCCGGCAAGCTAGCGTTCCAGCAGCGCTTGTCCAGACTGGCGCACCTTGCCCCGGGGCCGGACGGCGCGGCTCAGAGCGCCAGGCCTTGCATTGGCCCGAGTCGTCGCCGACCTTGGCCGCATGGAAGCTCGTATCGCCGCCGTCTATCGCTACCCTGTCAAGGGTTTCACGCCCGAACGCCTGCAGGGGGTCGATCTGACGGCCGGGGTCTGTTTCCCGTGCGACCGGCTGTATGCGGTGGAGGATGGTCCCAGCGGCTTTGATCCCGCCGCGCCCGCCCACATCTCGAAGATGAAGTTCACGGTCCTGGCCAAGATCCCGGCGGTGGCCAAGGCGCGCACCGCCTATGACGAGGCCACCGGCGTGTTCAGCTGCGCGGCTGATGGCCTGCCCGATTTCGCCGGCGATCTGCGCACGGATGAGGGCAGGGCAGGGCTTGAGGCCTGGCTGACGGACCTGCTGGGCGAGGCCCTGTCGGGTCCGCTGCGCGTCGTCGAGGGGCCGGGCGCCTATCGGTTCATGGACAGCCGCTCGGGCTATGTCTCGATCGTCAACCTCGCCAGCGTGCGCGACCTGGAGGCCAAGCTCGGCGTTCCGGTCGACCCCTTGCGCTTCCGCGCCAACCTCTATGTCGAGGGCTGGCCGGCCTGGGTCGAGAACGACTGGACGGGCCGGACGCTGAAGCTGGGCGAGGCGACGGCGCAGGTGCTGAAACCCATCGTCCGCTGCGCGGCGACCCACGTCGACCCGGTCACGGCCGAGCGGGATATCGAACTGGTGAAGGCGCTGTTCGACAACTACGGCCACATGTTGTGCGGGATCTATCTGAACGTCACGCAGAGCGGGCGGGTGGCGGAGGGGGATGCTGTCTCTTTGATCTGAACAAACCCGTCATCCCGCGACTTGTTCGCGGGACCCATTTGTCCGCCGCACGTGCGGAGCGAAATGGAGCACGCCCATGCAAGCTTAACCATGGGTCCCGCGAACAAGTCGCGGGATGACGGATTGGTTTACTCTGGGTGCTGAGCGTTCATCTCTGCGATAAAGGCATCGAAATCAAAGTCCTCAGCGGGACCACTCTCCTCGCCTTCGATGAGCGCGGCCCGCAAAACCGCGAGCTTGGCCTCGTACTCGGTATCTTTTGAATGCGGATCCATCGGGTGTCCTCCGGTTCTCAGGGTACCAGTTCATTCGCCCAATCACATCTCGCCTCTCTCGACCTAAAGCGCTAAATCCCGCCCCATGACCCTGACCCTCGTCAAAGCCTGGACCGCCGCCAAGGAGCGTCTGAAGGACGCCGGTATCGATCAGCCCGCCATTGATGCGCGCCTGATGCTGGAGGTGGCCGCCGACGTCACCCGCACCGAGATCGTCACCGACCCCTACCGCTTGCTCACCGCGCAGCAGTGGGCGACGCTGGACGACTATCTGACCCGCCGCGCGCGCCGCGAGCCGGTCAGCCACATCATCGGCCGCAAGGGCTTCTGGAAGATCCTGCTGCAGGTGAACAAGAACGTCCTGACGCCGCGTCCCGAGACCGAGGTCATCGTCGACGAGGTGCTCAAGGCCTTCCCCGAAAACATGAGCTTCAGCATGCTGGACCTGGGCGTCGGCTCGGGCACGATCCTGCTGGCGGTCCTGGCCGAGCGGCCGGGCGCCCGGGGGTTGGGCGTCGATGTTTCGGACGAAGCTCTGGCCGTGGCGCGCGAGAACGCCGCCAGCCTCGATCTCAATAACCGCGCTGCCCTGCTGCGCGGTGACTGGACATCGGGCCTGGGCGACGAGGGCTTCGACCTGGTGGTCTCCAACCCGCCCTATATCGCCAGCCACATCATCGAGACCCTGGAGCCGGAGGTTCGCGACCACGAACCGCGCCTGGCCCTGGATGGCGGGCCCGATGGCCTGGACGCCTATCGCCAGCTGGCCCCCGAAATCCTGCGCGTGCTGAAGCCCGGCGGCATGTTCGCCGTCGAGATCGGCTATGACCAGTCGGCGGACGTCGAGGCGCTGTTCCGGGTGGCCGGCGCGAGCAACGTCCGGACCATCAAGGATCTGTCGACCCACGACCGTGTCGTCACCGGGGTGAAAAATCCCTTGGAAACCCCCGCGTGAGAGGCTAGACGGAAGAGGTCTCCTTCCAAAATGCCGGGTGACGGGAAAAGCGATCGTCAATGACGTTCGCAAAGCTCCTCCGGCAGGCGCGCACGGTCCAAAGCCGGTCGCCGCGCCAGGACCAGGACGGGGGCTCTACGGAAACCAGTGTCTCTAGAACTTTCCAGGGGTTCGACCCCGCCTAGAGACCAACAAGGCCGGATGCCTCAGCTCAGACTGACTTCCGGACAGGTTCAGAGAGAACATGAGAGATTTCAAGGGCATGAAGCGCCAGCGCGGCCGCAACAATCGCGGTGGCGGCAATACCGGCGGCAAGCCTCAGCAGCACAACGCCAACCGGGCCTTCGACTCGAACGGCCCCGAAGGCGTGAAGGTGCGCGGCGCGGCCCAGAGCGTTTATGAAAAGTACCAGCAACTGGCGCGGGACGCGACGTCGTCCGGTGACCGGGTTCTGGCCGAGAACTACCTGCAGCACGCCGAGCACTATTTCCGCGTCCTGCGCGCCATCCAGCCGAATCGCCCTGTCAGCGACATCATCGGCAAGGATGCTTATTCGGCTTACGAGATCGACTTCGAGGCCGAGCCTGAAGAGGCTCCCGAACCGACCGAGACGCCGGCCTCCGAGAATGGCGAAGGCGGCGAGGGCGAAGGTCAGCGCGATGATCGCCCCCGCGATCGCTTCGAGAACCGCAACCGCGACGACCGCCCGCGCGATGATCGTCCCCGTGATGATCGCCCGCGCGACGGTCAGAACCGCGATCGCTTCGACAATCAGGGTCAGGGCCAGGGGCGGCGCGATCGCTGGCGCGACCGTGACGACCGCACCAGGGACGATCGTCCCAGAGACGAGCGCCCACGCGATGACCGTCCCCGGGATGATCGCCCTCGCGACGATCGGCCCCGCGAAGACCGTTTCCGCGATGAGCGTCCTCGGGATGACCGTCCCCGTGACGACCGCCCGCGCGAGGATCGTTTCCGCGAGGACCGTCCGGCCGCCGCCGCCGAGGGGCTCGCCGAACAGCCCCAGGCTGAAGCCCGCCGCGAACGGGCGCCGCGCCGCGAACGCGCGCCGCGTGATCGTGACCGCGATCCGATGGCCGTGATCGAGCCGCAGGCCTCGCCGCTGAGCGAAGCCTCGGCCGGCGAGGGTTCGCCTGTACTGCGCGGTCAGGATGGCGCCTTCAGCCACGCCCCGGCCTTTCTGGGCCGCCCTTCGGCTGCCGCCGACACGCCAGTTCCAGCCTCGGCGGATGGTGAAGAGATCAAGAAACCCCGTCGTCGCCGCGCTCCGCGCAGTTTCGAGGGCGGTGAAGGCGCACCGGCCGCACCAGAGTCGGAAGAGGCTTAGTCGCCCTTCAGGATCTTCCAGAAAAGGAGCCGTGAAAGCGGCTCCTTTTTTTTGGCTCCCGGTCTTCAATCTTGCCGATCCTCGCCGATCCTCGGGAACGCGCTCGCCGATTGGATGCCATAGTTAAGCTTGCACGGGCTGGTCGATCTTCGACTTCGGCGATACGGTCTCCCATATGACGGGGGAATGACATGACTGGAACCCACGAGACTGGCGGCCAAAGCAACCCCAAGGCTGAAGTCATGGTCGAGGCGCGCTATCGCGCCATTGTCGACACCGCCGTTGACGCTATCGTCGTGATTGACGAAATCGGGGGCATCGAAGCCTTCAATCCCGCAGCTGAGCGCCTGTTTGGCTATCTCGCGCCGGAAGTTATCGGCGGCAACGTCCGGATACTCATGCCCGAACCCGATCATGGCGCCCATGACGCCTATCTGGCCCGCTATCGTGAAACTGGCGAGCGGAGGATCATCGGTATCGGACGCGAGGTCTTTGGCCGGCGCAAGGATGGCACGACCTTTCCTTTGGAACTATCGATCGCCGAATGGCGCGATGGGGGCGCGCGCTATTTCACCGGCGTTATGCGCGATGTCACCGAACGCAAGCGTACGGAGGAGCTGCAGCGACTGCTGGTCAATGAGCTCAATCACCGGGTCAAGAACACTTTGGCCACCGTCCAGTCAGTAGCCGGCCAGACCCTGCGCAACGCCACCGATCTGGTTGACGCGCGAGAGTCTCTGACCACCCGCCTCCTGGCCCTGGCCAGGGCTCATGACATCCTGACCCATGAAAGCTGGGACGGCGCCGACCTGCGTGACGTGGTGGCGTCGCTGATCAACTCCCATGGCGACGCCATGCGCTTCCAGGCGGAAGGCCCGTCGGTCAGACTGCCGCCGAAGGTGGCGCTATCCCTGTCCCTGGCCCTGCATGAGTTGATGACCAACGCGACCAAGTATGGAGCCCTGTCAACCGAACCTGGCCGCGTGGTCCTGAGCTGGCAGCAGACCACCGAAACCGACGTTGAACGCTTGAACCTACGCTGGGAAGAAATCGATGGCCCCACGGTCTCTACGCCAAGTCGTCAAGGCTTTGGCAGTCGCCTCATCACCGGGGGGCTCGCGCGGGAACTGGGCGGCGATGTCCGTCTCGACTACCCGGCGGGCGGTGTCGTCTGCACGATCAACGCCAGTCTTCCCAGGCCCGGCCAGCCGGGACGATTCATCCGGGGTGCAGCCTGACGCGCTGCGGGTTCTGGTTGTCGAGGACGAGCTGTTCGTCGCCATGCTGGTGGAAGACCTGCTGGGCGACCTGGGTTGCGCCATCGTCGGCCCGGCCATGACGGCGGCGGAGGCCGTGCTGGCGGCCCGTACCGAGCATGTTGATTTTGCCTTGCTGGACGTCAATCTGGATGGTGACACCTCGTTCGGCGCGGCGGAAATCCTACGAGCGCGAGGCGTGCCTTTCGCCTTTGTGACGGGCTATGGCGAGCAGGGCGTCCGGGTCGATTTGCGCGATGCGCCGATCCTCTCCAAGCCCATCGATCCGCGCCATTTGGCCAAGTTGCTGGCTGATTTCGAGCGCCATTGAGCGTCCTCAACGCTGCGATGGGATTGGACAAGTTGGCCGGAACCGCTTTTTGTAATCAGGGTCGTCTTGTTCGCCGGAGCCTTGACTTGCGCCCTTCTGTTTCCGCTGCGCTTTCCGCGCTGGTCCTGACCACGCTCCTCGCGGGCTGCGCCTATAACGCCGATCTGGGCCGTCAGCAGATGCTGATCGTCGAT
>Ga0209066_10002127_pt1 | contig 24828 bp, 23 predicted proteins | sample All_14_2_FD_187198 | JGI IMG/M metagenome (GOLD analysis project Ga0209066, IMG submission 187198) | Freshwater microbial communities in response to fracking from Pennsylvania, USA - Allegheny Zone_MetaG_DW_15 (SPAdes) (version 2) ... | reverse complement strand
CCGCTCTCCTACGGTGTCTCGCTGGCGCCGCTCTCTCCGGAGGCGCGCAAGCAGCTCGGCCTCGACGGTGACGTGAAGGGCGTGGTCGTGGCCACGGTCGAGCCGGGCAGCCCGGCCGACGACCAGGGCCTCAAGGCCGGCGACGTCCTGCAGCAGGTCGGCAAGGACGCCGTCGACAGCCCGAAGGCGGCCGTCGAGAAGCTCACGGAAGCGAAGACCACCGGCAAGCCGGTGCTGATGAAGGTGTTTCGAGAGGGGATGACGCGCTTCGTCGCTATCTCTCCCCGGGCGGCCTAGCAAACCTCTCGATCGGCCGGAGCCTTCGGGCTCCGGCCGTAGCCTTCCACCCCACGATCGAATCCAGTCTCGAGGTTGAAGCGAAGCCGCTATCTCTCCCCGGGCGGTTAGCAAGACCTCAGTGAGGAGCCGGCGGTGGCCCCACCACCGCCGGTTTTTCAAACCGGGAAATGTCTCTCAGGGGGGCCGCGTCATTTCAGGCGAAGACCGGAAAGACGCGATCATGAGGGGGAACGGGAGGTCTGCAGCCAGGTGTGGGTACTGCGGACCTCCCAACCCTGTTTCAGATGCTGCGTGCCCAAGTTCAGAGCGCGCGCTTCCTCGAAGAGATGACGCCGCTGGCGATGCCGTGCCATTCGATGGTGCCGGCCAGACGGGAATGCTCGATCTTGGGGCAGCGATTCATCACCACCCTGAGGCCGGCCTTCTCGGCGCGCGCCGCGGCGTCCATGTTCACCACACCGAGCTGCATCCACACGACCTGGGCGCCGTGTTCGATGGCCTCGTCGGTGATCGGGCCGGCGGCCTCGGAATTGCGGAAGATGTCGACCATGTCGACCTTTAGCGGCAGCTCGTCGAGCGAGCCGAAGACCTTCTGGCCGAGGATTTCCTGGCCCTTGGCGGCGGGATTGACCGGAATGACCTTGTAGCCGCGGTCCAGCAGATATTTCATGGCGAAATAGCTGGGACGATTCCAGTTGGCCGAGGCGCCGACCATGGCGATGGTCCGGGTATCGCGCAGGATCTTGCGCAGATAGAGATCGTCGTAACGGTCGCTGAAGGCGGCTTGCATGGGGGGATTATACATGGCCGGTCCGATGCTGTTCGAGCCGATTTCCATTCGCGACGTCACGCTGAAGAACCGGGTGGTCGTGGCGCCGATGCACCAGTACGCAGCCGAGAAGGGCTTCGCGACCGACTGGCATCTGATGAATGCCGGCCGCTATGCGGCGGGCGGCGCCGGCCTCGTCATCATGGAATCGACCAAGGTGGAGCGCCGCGGCTGCGGCACGGTCGGCGATCTCGGCCTGTGGGACGACGCCTTTATTCAGGGTCTCCGGCGCTGCGTCGATTTCATCCGCCAGCACAATTCGGTGCCGGGCATCCAACTCGGCCACTCGGGGCGCAAGGCGCGACGCTTCCGGCCGTGGGAAGGCGGCGGACCGCTGACGCCGTCCCCCGAGATCGACGACTGGAACCAGTGGGAGCTCGTCTCCTCGAGCGGGATCAACTCGCCGGATACCGATCCCACGCCGCGTGCGCTCACGCTCGCGGAGATCCCGGAGGCGGTCGAGCGCTGGGGGCAGGCGGCGCGGCGCGCGCACGAGGCGGGGTTCGACGTGCTCGACATCCACATGGCGCATGGCTACCTGATCCATCAGTTCCTCTCGCCGTTCTCCAACGTGCGCAACGACCAGTATGGCGGCAGCGAACTCAACCGCATGCGCTTCGCCATCGAGGTGGTGGAGAGCGTGCGCGCGCACTGGCCGGCCTCGAAGCCGCTGTTCGTGCGCCTGTCCGTCGAGGACGATGCCGGGTGGGGGCCCGAACAGAGCGTGGCGCTGGCGAAGATCCTGAAGCCCAAGGGTGTCGACGTGATCGACTGCAGCTCCGGCGGCATGCGCGGCGCGCCCGTGGTGGGCACCGGGCCCGTGACTTACGGCTACCAGGTTCCCTATGCAGACCGGCTGAAGAACGATGCCGGCATCCTCAGCATGGCGGTCGGGCTGATCGTACACGCCGACCAAGCGGAGAAGATCCTGCAGGAGGGCCGGGCCGACCTGATCGCCCTGGCGCGCGAGCTTCTCTACAATCCGAACTGGCCGATGGATGCCGCGCAGAAGCTGGGGGTCGATCCGAAGTTTGCGTCCGTACCGTCGGCCCAGGCCTATTGGCTGGCCAAGCGTGCACAGTCGGTGAAATCGGTCGTGCCCTCGACCTACATGAAGGGTCTGAACGTCGACTGAAGTGGCGCCTCACTCGGACGTGACACCCGCGACCGTCCCCGCGCGTTATGGTCTGGTTCCCCTGGAGGAGAAGATCATGAAGCGGATTGCGGCAGCCGCCCTCGCGCTCGCCTGTATTGCGGCAACCCCGGTCTGGGCGGCACTCAAGCCTGGCGATACGGCGCCCATCTTCACGGCGCCGGCGGCGCTCGACGGCAAGGATTATACGTTTTCGCTGGCCGATGCCCTGAAGCAGGGGCCGGTGGTGCTCTATTTCTTCCCCAAGGCCTTCACCACCGGCTGCACCGCGGAGGCACACGAGTTCGCCGAGGCCGCGGAGCAGTTCAAGGCTTTGGGCGCGACCCTGATCGGCATGTCCGCCGACGATATCGGCACGCTGCACAAGTTCTCGACACAGGCCTGCTCCGGCAAGTTCCCGGTTGCGGCCGATCCCGATCTCAAGGTCATCAAGGCTTATGATTCGGCGTTGATCCGGGTCGGCAGCGTCGGAATCGCCGACCGGATCTCCTACGTCATCGCGCCTGACGGCAAGATCGTCTACGCCTTCTCCGACCGCAATCCCGACAAGCACGTCGAGAACACGATGGCGGCGGTCAAGGCGCTGCAGAAGAAGTAGCCATCCGGTTCTGCTCAGCGCGCTTGCGCAGCAAATGCGCGGCACCCATCAGCGCCGCGGTCAGCACGATCGTCAGCGTCGAGACGGCGGCGATGGTGGGGTCGATCTGGAAGCGCAGATCGTCCCACATGCGGCGCGGCAGGGTGACGGCGCCGGTGCCCGAGATGAACAGCGCCACGATCAGTTCGTCGAACGAGGTGATGAAGGCGAACAGCGCACCCACCAGCACGCCGGGCTGGATCAGCGGCAGGGTCACCTGGAAGAAGGTGGCCCCCGGCGTCGCCCCGAGGCTCAGCGCCGCCTGTTCCAGCCGCGGGTCGATGCCCGAGAGGCTCGCCGTCACGCTGGTCACGACGAACGGCACGGCGAGGCAGGTGTGGGCGAGTACCATCGCGATGGGCGTGCCCACGAGGCCGTAGCGGGAATAGGCATAGTAGATGCCGATCGCCACCACGATGCCAGGCACGATCAGCGGCGAGAGGATCAGGCCGGCCGCCACGACGCGCAGGCCCTTCGGCAGGCGCGCGATGCCGAGCGCGGCCAGGGTGCCGAGGAAAGTCGCCAGCACGACGACGGCGCAGGCCACCCAGATGCTGACCCAGGTTGGTTTCAGCCAGTCGGGATTGCTGAAATAGGCCTCGTACCAGCGCAATCCGAAGGCCGGCGGCGGGAAGGTGAGATAGGTCGCCGAGGAGAAGGAGACGATCGCCACCACGACGATCGGGAACGCCAGAAAGAACAGGATCAGGCCGACGATGCTGCCTGGCAGGAGGCGCGCCAACCTCATCGCATGCTCGTGCGGAAGGCATTGCCGACGCCCGGCAGCTTGCGCGCCACGGCCAGGATGGCCAGCGCCGTCGCCAGCAGGACCGCCGACAGGGTCGCGGCATAGGCCCAGTTGAGCTGGTCGACCTGCTGGGCGATCAGCATCGACAGCGTGATGTCGCGCGGGCCGCCGACCATGGCCGGGGTGATGTAGAAGCCGAGCGCCAGCACGAAGGTGAGCAGGGTGCCTGCCGCCACCCCCGACATCGAGAGCGGGAGAATGACCTGGCGGAAGGTCATGAACGGCGTCGCGCCGAGGCCTGAAGCGGCGCGGATCAGGGAGGGATCGATCTGCCGCAGCGCATTGGCGATGGGCAGGATCATGTAGGGCAGGAGGATGTGGATCATCGCGATCTGCGTCGCGAGCGGCGTGTTCAGGATGCGGATCGGCCGGTCGATCATGCCGAGCGCCAGCAGCGCCTCGTTGACCAGCCCGTGGCGGCCGAGCAGCACCATCCAGGCGTAGCTGCGGACCAGGACGCTGGTCCAGAAGGGCAGCAGGATCACGACCAGGATGAACGGCGCCATCGACTTGGCGCGAACCAGTCCCATCGCCACCGGGTAGCCCAGGATCAGGCATCCCAAGGTGACCGTGACCGAGGTGTTGATGGTGATCCAGAAGGTCTTCTGGAAGACCACGTCCTCGAAAAGGGTTGCATAGTTGGCGAGCGTCCAGCTCGGATCGTTGACGCTGCGCAACAGCATCGCCGCCACCGGCAGCGCGTAGAAGACCAGCATGTAGACCAGGAGCGGGGCCGCGAGCAGGAGTGGCACGGCGCGGCGCCAGTCGAACGGTGCCGTCTTCGGCCGGCTGACCGCGAGGGCGAGGGACGCGGGTTGGACGACCTCAGACAAGAGCCACCTCAGACAAGGCCCACCTAGACAAGGATCGTATCCGCGACCGACCAGGCGATCTCCGCGCGCTCGCCGACGGCGCGACGGCGGATGACGGCGCTGGACGGTTCCTTGAGCACGATCGACGTGCCGTCAGCGGCCCGGAGCATGTAGCGGCAGCGTTCGCCGGCGAAGACGGCTTCGGTGACGGTGACGCTCAGCCGGTTCTGCGCTGCCTCCGTGCCGGCCCAGGCGCCGTCCGCGAAACGCAGGCGTTCGGGCCGGGTCGTGAGCGTGACTTTCGCACCGCTCGCCGGGCGGCCGGGGCAGAGCGCGCGGATCAAAGTGCCCTCGCATTCGGCGACGACGACGTCGTTCTCGAGGCCGCGCACGACCGCCGGCAGGAAGTTCGATTCGCCGATGAAGCCCGCGACGAAGCGGTTGTCGGGCCGGTCGTAGAGATCCTCGGGGCTCCCGACCTGGGCCACCTTGCCGTCGTTCATGACGGCGATGCGGTCGGACATGGTGAGCGCCTCTTCCTGGTCGTGCGTCACGTAGATGAAGGTGATGCCGAGATCGGCATGGAGGCGGCGCATCTCGAGCTGGAGGTTCTCGCGCAGCTGCTTGTCGAGCGCGCCCAGCGGCTCGTCCATCAGCAGCAGGCGAGGCTTGAACACGACGGCCCGTGCGACGGCGACCCTCTGCTGCTGGCCGCCGGAGAGCTGGCGCGGATAGCGCGCGCCGTAGCCCGGCAGATGCACGAGCTCCAGCGCGTCGGCCACCAGCTTCGCGCGCTCCGCCTTGGGGATGCCGCGCTGCTTCAGGGGGAAGCCGACATTTTCCTCGACGGTGAGGTGGGGGAACAGGGCGTAGTTCTGGAACACCATGCCGATGTTGCGCCGGTAGGGCGGCATGGCGACGACCGACCTGCCGTCGATCGCGATGTCGCCCGCGGTCGGGGTTTCGAAGCCCGCGATCATCATCAAGGTCGTGGTCTTGCCCGAACCGCTGGGGCCCAGCATCGTGAGGAATTCGCCCGAGCGGATGTCCAGCGACACCCCGTCCACCGCCTTGGCGGCCGCGCTGGCGCGGTCGTAGGTCTTCTCCAGGTTGGACAGCGTCACGGACGCTCCCCTGCCTGATTTGGCTCCGTTCGTGCCGGCGCCCATCATGGCCTCAGCTCAGCAGCCACTTGTTGAACTTCGGAATGACCGTCTCGCGATTGTCGATCCACCAATCGTAGTTATAGTTGACGAGCTGCTTCTTGATGTCCGGCGCGCTGGGCAGGACGGCCAGGCGTTCCGTCGGGATATACTCGTTCGACTTGGCGTTCACCGAGCCATAGGGAATGCCGAGACAGACCCGGGCCTGCGGGATCGCCATGGTCGAGTAGGCCACGAACTTCATGGCGTTGACCTTGTTCTTCGCGCCCTTGGGAATGCCCCAGGCGTCGCGCTTCAGCAGACCCTGGTTCCAGCTGACTGCCGCGGGCACGCCGGCCGCCTGCAGCGCCGCCATTCGGCCGTTCCACACCGTGGTCATCGTGACTTCGCGGTCGGTCAGGAGCTGGATGGGCACCGCGCCGGTGTCCCACCATTTGAAGACATCCTTCTTGATCTTGCCGTAGCTCGCGAGCGCCTTGTCGACGTCGATGGGATAGAGCTTGTCGGCCGGCACGCCGGCCGCCATCAGCGCGAATTCCATCTCGGGCCAGCCGCCGCTGTTGGTGCCGAACATGGCGCGGTCGCCGGGGAACTTCTTGGTGTCCCAGAAGTCGGCCCAGCCCGATGGGACGGCGCCCTTGAAGGCATCGGTGCGATAGGCGAGGACCTGCGCCCATACCAGCATTTCAAGGCCGTACTCGAAGCGGTACTGCGCCTCCACGCCGGGATCGACGATGTCGTAGTCGATCTTCTCGAAATAATCGCCGCGCTTCTGGAGGTTCATGATCGAGCCGCGGCTCAGCTGCGCCATGTCCCATTCGACGTTGCCGGTCTCGACCATGGCCTTGACCTTGGTCGCGTCGGAGCCCGGGAAGGCGCGCACCTTGATGCCGGTGATCTTCTCGAAGGGTTCGAAATAGGCCTTCTGCTGAACCTCCTGCATCAGGCCGCCGAATGTCGCGATTCTGACTTCGCCGCTGCCCTTGAGGATATCGGGCACCGTCGTCTGCTCGGGCCACGCAGCCTGGCCGAAGCTCGGCCGGATGAAGGGGGCTGCCACGAGGCCGGCTCCCAGGAGGCCGAGGGTGCTGCGCCTGCCGATGGTCTTCTTGCTCATGGATGCCGTCCTTCCGTGGCTTGGATCAGTAAGCGAGGAGATTTTCCCTGAACTGCTTGTGCTCGTAGGCCTTGCGCACCAGGCCGCGATCCTGGAGGGCAGGAACCAGCCCGTCCTCGATCTCGGCGAGGGTGCGGCGATTGACGTTGGGCATGGAGAAGAGGAACCCGTCGCCGCCGACCTCCTGCATGACCTCGCCCATGCGAGCCGCCACGGAATCGCAGGTGCCGCACAGGTCGATCGAAAGGTCGACGGCGTTGAACGAGGCCATCGTCTGGCGAATCGAACGGCCGGCGGCCAGGGTTCGGAACTGCTCCAGATTGAGCTGGTGACCGTTGGTCGTGACGTCGTCGGGCAGCGGCTTGTCGAGGTCGAACTTGCCGAAGTCGATGTTGGTCACCTTGCCGAAATGGGCGAGGCGTTCCTGGATGTTGGCCTGGGCCATGCACTCGCGCTTCTTCTTGCGCTCCAGTGCCTCTTCCATGGTCTCGCCCAGTATCGGGTTGATCAAATAGAGCACCTTGCAGTCGCTGGGTTTACGGCCCAGCGCCACCATGTGCTTGTGCACGTCGTCGCGATAGGCGCGCATCGCGTCGATGCCCTTGGCGTTGACGACGATCGTGTCGGCATGGGCGGCGGCGAAGCGGCGGCCGCGCGGCGAGCCGCCGGCCTGGGCGATCACGGGGCGTCCCTGCGGACTTGGGCCGGAGTTCAGGGGGCCGCGCGTCTTGAAGTACTTGCCGCTGTAGTTGACCGCGTGAACCTTCGTGTGGTCGATGAGGTTGCCGCTCTTGCGATCGGCGATCATCGCGCCGGGCTCCCACGAACCCCAGAGGCCGCGCACGACCTCCATGTATTCGTCGGCCATGTCGTAGCGCAGATCGTGTTCGGGCATGCCGGGCATGCCGAAGTTCATCGCCGCGAAGTCGGAACTCCCGGTGACGGCGTTCCAGCCGGCGCGCCCGGCCGAAACCTGGTCGAGCGTCGCCACCAGGCGGGCCAGCAGGTAAGGGTGGTAGGCATAGGTGCCGAAGGTCGGCACGATGCCGATGCGCGACGTCACCTGGGTCATCAGCGCCGCGACCACCGAGGGGTCCTGTCGGGGCACCGCGATGGCCTTCTTCAGGTAGATCTCGGTCGAGCCGCCGAAGCTCTCGCCGACATAGGAAGAGTCCTCGAGAAGGATGTAGTCGAAGCAGGCGCGCTCCAGGCTGCGCGCCATGTCGAGGAAGAGTTCGGGCTTCTCCCAGGTCGTCCCGATATGGCCGGTCCAGGGCTCGCCCCATGCCTGCACACTGGAGCCCTGCAAGAACCACGCGAGATGAAATGGATTGGTCGCCACGAACGCCCTCCGGTACCGCCTGTTCGGCAGGGCAGACGCAAATACTGTGCCGACGGTTCGCAGGGCGGCTCTGCGTGCCGCAGAGGTGAGTCCGCATCGCCTGCCCGCGCGAGTTGCGTTACCATGACAACCGCGGCAGCGGCCGAAACCCAAGCAGGAGCGCGAGATGGATACGTTGGTGCAGTCCGGCAAGCTCGATATGACCGAGGCCGAATGGCAGGCGCGTTGCGACCTGGCGGCGCTTTACCGGATCACCGATCACTTCGGCTGGACCGACACGATCGACACCCACATGACGGTGCGGATTCCCGGCGAGCCCAGGTGTTTCCTGATCAACAACTATGGCGATCTGTTCGACGAGATCACGGCGTCCAGCCTCGTGAAGATGGACATCGACGGCAACGTCTACGCCAAGGACGGCAAGTTCAACGCCGCCGGCTTCACCATCCATTCGGGCGTCTACAAGGCACGGCCGGATGCAAACTGCGTGATGCATACGCACACGCGCGCCGGCACCGGCGTCTCCGTCCTCAAGAAGGGCATCCGCCCGATCAGCCAGGACGCCCTCTCGGTCTATGACGACCTCGTCTATCACGAGTACGGCATGCCGACGTCCCAGGAAGAGTGCGATGCGCTGGGCGTGTCCTGCCAGGGCGGCAACTCGGTGGTGCTGCGCAATCACGGCCTGCTCACCGTCGGCACGACGATCCAGGGCGCGCTGCGGCGCATGTACATGCTCGAGCGCGCCTGCGAGGTCGAGGTGATCGCCCGCAGCCTCGACGAGGAGCCTGCGCCGATCGACGAGGACGTGATCCGCCAGTACGGCGAGCGCGCCAAGCAGCAGCGCGCCAATCCGGAATATGGCATGACCTACTGGAAGGCGGCGCTGCGTCAGATCGAGGGCAAGGGCACCGACTGGCGGCAATAACCCACCAGCTGCTGGACGATGTGCACAGGAAAAGAGCGCGCCGCGAGGCGCGCTCTTCCGATTCGGGCAGGCAGGAGCGGGCGCTACTTCGCCGGCACCGAGAGTTTCACGATCTCGGTCCAACGGCGCAGTTCGCTGGCGATGTAGGCGCCCAGTTCGGCCGGCCCGCCACGCCGGTCCTCGATGCCCTGCACCCGGAAGGCCTCCTTGACCTTCGGGTTCTCCATCGCCTTGTCGGCTGCGCGATAAAGCCTGTCGACGATCGGCTGTGGCGTGCCCTTGGGCGCCATCATGTAGAACGATACGTCGGCCACGATGTCGGGATAGCCGAGCTCCTTGAACGTCGGGGTGTCGGGAAGGGCCGCCGCGCGCCTCTCGCCGGTCACGGCGAGCAGGCGGGCCTGCCTCGCATTGTGGACCGGAATGCCGGAGGCGACCGGCGTGAACCAGACCTGGATGCGATTGGTCAGCAGGTCGTTCAGCGCATCGGTGGTGCTCTTGTAGGGGACCATCACCATGTCGATCTTGGCGGCGCGATTGAGCATCTCACCCAGGAACTGCGGCACACCGCCGGCGAAACCCGAGAAGTTGATCTTGCCCGGCTGCTTGCGCGCGAGTTCGACCAGTTCGGCGACGCTCTGCGCCGGCAGATCGTTGGGCACGAACATCGAATAGTATACGCCACCCGTGAAGCTGACCGGCGTCAGGTCATTCAGCAGATTGACCGTGTTGTTGCCGGTCGCCTGGTTGATGATGTTGCTCAGGGACGAGATCACGACCGTATGGCCGTCGGGCCGCGCCTTGGCCGTATAGTCGACACCGATGTTGCCGGTGGCGCCGGGCCTGTTCTCGACGATGACGCTCTGGCCCAGGGTGGCCGTCATGTCCTGGGCGAGCAGGCGGGCGATGATGTCGTTGGTGGTGCCGGGCCCGAACGGCGCGACGATGACGATGGGCTTGCCCGGCTGAAAATCCTGCGCGCGTGCCGGAGCAGCAGCCGCTGCAAAGCTCGCCATGGCCGCCGCGACAGCCGCGCGGCGGGATAGTCTCGATACCCGCATATGTTTCCTCCCTCACATTCTTACACTGCGGGCATTCTTGCGAGCCCGCTTGGTTGACCGCTAACGTTGTTGGCTACCGTCCCGTCCACTCCGGCTTCGGCTTCTTGTTCACGAACGCGTCGATGCCGGCTTGCGCATCCTCGCGCTGCAGGGCGCCCGCCATGAAGTCGGTCGCGTAGGCATAGGCCTGTTCGACGTTCATCTCCATGTGTGCACGGAACATCGCCTTGCCGGATGCGATCTGCTGCGGCGGTTGGGCGGCGATATGGTCGGCCAGCGCCTTGGTTTCGTGGTCGAGATCCACGGGCGGTACGACGCGGCTGACCAGCCCGTCGCGCAGCGCGGTGGCAGCGTCGACGAACTGGCCGGTGAGCAGCATGTCGAGCGCACGCTTGGGTCCGATGGTCCGGCCGACCGCGACCGAGGGCGTGCCGCAGAACAGGCCGTTGTTGATGCCGGAGGTCGCGAAGGTTGCGGTGCTCGACGCGAGGGCGAGGTCGCAGGCGGCGACGAGCTGGCAGCCGGCGGCGGTGGCAACCGCCTTCACCTTGGCGATCACCGGCTGGGGCAGACGGCCGATCGACATCATCATCGCCGAGCAGCGCGTCATGAGATCGTGATGGACCGCATAGTCGCGGGTCGCGGCGACCTCGCGCAGGTCGTGGCCGGTCGAGAAGGCGCGCTCGCCGCTCGCCTCGATGACCACGCAGCGGATGTGGGCGTCCCCGGCCAGCCTGTCGAGTTCCGCCTGCAGCGCGTCTATAAGATCGCCGGAGAGGGCGTTCATGGCGTGCGGGCGGTTGAGCGTGAGGAAGGCGACGCGGCCCTCGTCGCGGCGCAGCAGGACGGGTTCGTTGGAGGCGGCGGTCATGTTGGCAGTCTATGGGAAGAGGACGGGGGCGTCATGCCGGTGATGTCGCCAGCCGAGTTGATCGACTTCCTCGGCGAGCACTTCCCGCAGGCCTCCCACCTCGGGCTCGCCATCGAACATCTCGACGACCGGACCATCCGCCTGCGCCTGCCGACGCACGAACGGCATCTGCGGCCGGGCGGGACGATCTCAGGGCCGACCCTGATGTGGCTGGTCGACTGTGGCTTCTACCTGCTGATCCTGGGCCAGCTCGGGCCGGTGGCGCTGGCGGTCACCACCAACCTCAACATCAATTTCATGCGCAAGCCGGAGCCGGCCGACCTGATTGGAGAAGGGCGGCTGCTCAAGCTCGGCAAGACGCTGGCCGTCGGCGACTTCACGATCTGGAGCGACGGCAAGCCCGATCCGGTGGCGCATGCCACCGTGACATATGCCATACCGCCCAAGGGTTAGATCGAAGGTAATATGATACCGCGCCGGCAAGTCATTGAAATAGCTCCAATTTTTCTAGCGATTTGACAAGGCTCGAGTCTCTCTCCATAAGCGCGCGCTCATCGGAAGAAAGACCCATGCAAGCTCTCACCCACCAGACTGCCAGTATCAAGACTGCCGAAGTGCAGAAGAAGTGGTTTCTGATCGACGCCGACGGCCTGGTCCTTGGCCGGCTCGCCTCGATCATCGCCATGCGCCTGCGCGGCAAGCATAAGCCGACTTTCACTCCGCACATCGATTGCGGTGACAACATCGTCGTGATCAACGCCGAGAAGGTGCGCCTCACGGGCCGCAAGGCCGAGCGTGAGGTCTTCTACTGGCACACCGGCCATCCCGGCGGCATCAAGGGCGAGACCCTGGGCAAGCGCCTCGAAGGTCGCTTCCCGGAGCGCGTCCTGATCAAGGCCGTCGAGCGCATGATCACCCGCGGCCCGCTCGGCCGTGCGCAGATGAAGAACCTGCGCGTCTATGCCGGACCGAAGCACGAGCAGGAGGCCCAGCAGCCCGAGAAGCTCGACATCGCCGCTATGAACCGCAAGAACTCGAGGATCGGCTAACATGGCTACCGAACTTTCGTCGTTTGCCGAGCTGAAGAAGGCCCCGACCGTCGCCCAGGCTCCGGGCGCGCCGCGCGAGAAGGAAATCGACGCGCAGGGCCGTGCCTATGCCACCGGCCGCCGCAAGAACGCCGTCGCCCGCGTCTGGGTCAAGCCCGGCACCGGCAAGATCATCGTCAACGGCCGCGACCAGACGATCTACTTCGCCCGTCCGACGCAGCGCATGATGATCCAGCAGCCGTTCGACGTGTCGCAGCGCAACGGCCAGTTCGACGTGGTCGCCACCGTCTCCGGCGGCGGTCTGTCGGGCCAGGCGGGCGCGGTGCGTCACGGCATTGCCCAGGCGCTTTCGAAGTTCGAGCCCGGCCTGCGCGGCGCGATGAAGACCAACGGCTTCCTCACCCGTGACAGCCGCGTCGTCGAGCGCAAGAAGTACGGCCGCGCCGGTGCGCGTCGCCGCTTCCAGTTCTCGAAGCGCTAAGCAGCGACTTCCGATATCTTCGAAGGGCGCCTCAGGGCGCCCTTCGTTTTTGTGGCTCCCGTTCGTGAGTGTCGATCCGATGTCCGGTCTCATCGTACCCTTCAACGGCTTCGTGCCGCAGGTCCACAGCACCGCCTTCGTGGCGCCCAACGCGACGCTGATCGGCGAGGTCGAGATCGCCGCGAACTGCAGCATCTGGTTCGGCGCCGTGCTGCGGGGCGACGGGCCGGGCATCCGGATCGGCGAGAACTCCAACATCCAGGACGGGACGGTGATCCACATTGCCGCGCGCGGTGTCGGCACCGTGGTGGGCCGCAATGTCACGGTCGGCCACCTGGCGCTGCTGCATGCCTGTGAGGTGCAGGACGACGCCTTCATCGGCATGCATTCGACGGTGCTCGACGAGGCGGTGGTCGAGACCGGGGCCATGGTGGCGGCCGGCGCGGTCGTGACGCCGCGCAAGATCGTGCGCAAGGGCGAACTATGGGCCGGCAATCCCGCGGTGAAGATGCGCGACATCACCGAGAAGGACATCGAGTCGTTCCGGCGGTCCGCGGCCGCCTATGTCCGGCTGGGCCAGGCCTACCGCAACGAGCGCCCGAAAGCGGCGGAGTAGAGCGGGATCGGGCGCCCAGCGCCTGTTTGGTATGGCAATCGAAGATTCCTTCATTTAGTGTTCAAGGAGTTCGGAGAGCGTACTCGGGGTTGAGTCATGACCGCCATTTCTCCGTCGATTGTGACGGATTCGCAAAAGGTCGAGTTCAAGACGACCGACCAGCATGTGGAGTTCCGGTCAGGCGTTCACCATCAACGACAGTTGGGCGCTCTTCAGCGAAGGCTTTTCCGACAGCTTCAGCGAATTCGATGACGACCTGACGGTCTCGGCCAGCGCCGGTGTCTCCCTGGTCTTCAGTGTGCAGGCCGATGCAGGAAGCCTGTCGCTGAAGTATCCAATCGATGTCAGCTTCCAGATGCCGAACGTCGTGACGGCGGGGCAGCAGTTCACGGTTCAGACCGTCAACAACGGCCTCGATGCCAGCGCCGTTCATTTCGATGCCAAGTTTCCGGAATTCAAGGTCGATCTAAACGCGATCTTCACGGCCGATTTTGCGCTCGACTTCGATTCCGACTTCTTCGGCTCCGATTCCGTCGGATACAACTACAACAAGACGATCAAGCTCGTTTCCCTCCATTCCGGAGACAAGAAGACCATCGTCGATGGCTTCGATGTCTACCTGCCCAAGGACTACGACAAGACGCTGACCCACGAGCAGTCGGGCAGCGGCCCGTTTGCCAACGTGACGCTGGACGTAACCACGCCCGACATCGCGACCGTCGACGTCGACGTCCTGTCGGTCATCGAAGACATCGTCGGGCCCGAGTTCCCGTCTCTTTCGGGCAGCTTCCTCGACGGCGACATCACCTACAACCTGCTCACCGCCGAACTCGATGCCGGCCTCGCGATCACGCAGCAGTTTCAGTTCCTGCCGACCGGCATCAACCTGACCCTGACAGCTCCCTGGGGCGAGAGCGTCACGATTCCGGTTGGCCAGACCGCCACCTTCAACGTGCCTTACTACTGGGACAAGGACACGAGCCTGTCGGCCAGTTACAGCCTGCAGGGCAACCTGGTGAACCAGACGGGCTTCGTTGGGACCGCCACGCTCGACCTGACGGCGCTGGGCGGCAACGTGGATCTGCTGGACTACGGGCCTTTCGGCCCACTCTACAGCCAGAAGTTTCCGGTCTACGACAGTGGCGCGATCTACATCTACAACCCGGGTGGACCCGGCGGGTTTGCCTTCCAGGGATTCAATACGCCCACTCACAAGCTGAAGATCGACTATGGCAGTGGCACACTCGTGGCGCCCGGAGGCTTTTCGATCGACGGCTCCGGCTTCACCGCCAACGACGCCGCGCTTATCCAGTCGACCCTGAATTCAATCGCAAAGGACTCCGGCGCCAGCGGTACCAATGCCTATACGGTTGGCGGCAGCGGAAGCGCGACGGCCGAGACCGGAAAACTCAACCTCACAATCATCGACGACGCGGCGGTTTCTGCGACCCTGGCTTACGGCTTCGAGGCCGGTTTCGTCTGGGCGGCGGCCAATGGGGCGTCCCTGACGGGCGACCCGGGATCGCGCCTGCTCGCGGCAGCACCGAAGAGGGGTGGGGCGGCGACGCTGACCGCCGGTGCCAACGAGATCATGGTGGCCGGTCAGCAGGGCCAGGTTACCTTCAACATCACCAGCAATTTCCAAGGCTTGATCGCGGGCTTGCAGGCGGGCGACGTGATCCACGTCCTCGACTTTCAATCCTACGACGTCAGCCTCGAAGGGGCGACGCTGGTCATGGACCGGCTGTGGGGACAGGGCGAGTATGCGGTGGCGCTTTCCGGCGACCTTGCGCTCGGCTATTTCGACGTCGCTTTCGACGACGCGTCTGGCATGTACCTCACGCTGGTTGCACCGCCGCCGCAACCGGGGACGGAGGGCGACGATACGATCACCGGGTCGTCCGGCAGCGAGATCCTGAACGGCGGGCCCGGCAACGACTCGATTTTCGGCGGCGGCGGCAGCGACACGATCAACCTGGGCTCGGGCGCCGATACGCTCGGCGGCTATTGGGGTGACATGAATGGCGATGTCGTCTCGGGTTTCACGTCCGATGACCGGATCGAGATCACCGGTTCGCTGATCGGCCGCGCGAACTTCGATGTCGCGCTGGGAGCGGGGACGGCGACGCTGACGTCCGACGGGACGTCGCTGCTGTTGAACGGCAACTTCAACGGCGGCGACTTCATGGTGATCACGAGGGGCACGGGCGCCGACGCGCATACGACGATCACGTTCCAGAACTATCTGCCGTCGTTGCGCGAGGGGGTGAGCGTCGATCCCACACTGATCAACGGCGTTGTCAACGAAGCCTTCCTCACGGGCGACGGGAACGTCCACTTCACCGTCGACTTCAGGTCGGCAGGCTCGTCGTATTCCAATACGCTCGGGAGCTATCGTGTCGCGGTGGACGGCTCGATCACCGACGTCCATATCCTTTTCGGCAATACGCGTGGCGCGTCCGGCTCGGTGGATCTCGGCGTGCCCGCAGCGAACGAGCGCATCGGATTCTTCCTGATCCAGAACGGCTACGCGCGGTACGGAAATCTCCCTGACAACCTCTCGTTTGTGGCGCCGGGCACCAGCACACGGGCAGATCTGGACGATGGCGTGCCGCCCACCTTGAGCAGCGCCACGCTGGGGACACTGTCGGCAGTGCCGATCTTCCACTCGTTCGCGACGCTCAATCCCGGAGATGCCAACCAAGTCCTGTCGGGCGTGGAGCCGGGCGGCCAGCAACTCCTGATCGGCTTCGAGGACCTTCCGTCTTCGGGCGGAGACAACGACTTCCAGGACGTCGTCATCAGCGTCCGGGTCGACACGGACCACCTCTTCCTCGTTGTCTAGCCAAGCGCGGGGCAACCGGCCACCGTGGGCGGCGTTGAGCGAGGGGACGAGGGGCGCCGGGCAATCGCCCGGCGCGGCCGCGTTGGGACCCAGCGCAGGCAGCGAGCGAGGGCATCATGCACGATATCGTCGTCCGGTTGGTCCTCGTCATGCTGGTCCTCGCGGTCTTGGCGCCGCGTGCAATGGCAGAGGTCCCTCCCGGCAAGGCGCGCTGCGATCAGCTGATCAAATACTTCGACTATTATGGTCAGAGTCGAGGTGAGGGCGTGACGGACGGAGCCCGCAACATGATCCGCATCGGCGCGAAAAGCGATTGCGACGATGGCGACTACGAGGAAGGGATCGCGCTCATGGAGAAACTTCTCCGCGAGAAGAGAATGGGCATCCCCGGACCGGACTGGGGCCGTTAGCCGCCCGACCGCACCTTCACGTAGCTGCCTGGCGCAGCCTCGATGGCGGGCAGGGCGCCTGCGCCCGGGACGCGCGCGGGCACTTTGGGTCCCGACAGGGCCGACAGCCATTTGTCCCAATCATGCCACCAGGAGCCGGGGAACTCCTTGGCCCCGGTCTGCCATTCCGCCAGGGTCGGCGGGTTCCTGTCGGTCTCGTTCAGCCAGTGCTGATACTTCTTGTTGCGCGGCGGATTGACCACGCCCGCAATGTGCCCCGAACCGGCGAGCATGAAGCGCACGGGTCCACTGTAGATCTGCGTCGCCTTGTATACGGAGCGCGAGGGCGCGATGTGGTCTTCCTTGCCGGCCTGGATGTAGATCGGAATCGTCACCTTACTCAGGTCGATCGGCACGTTGTCGAGAACGATGCCGCCCGGCTGGCTGAGCAGGTTCTTCTGATACATGTTGCGCAGATAGTAGCTGTGCATCGCGGCCGGCATGCGCGTCGCATCCGCGTTCCAGTAGAGCAGGTCGAAGGGGAAGGGGTCCTTGCCCATGAGGTAGTTGTTCACGACGAACGACCAGATCAGGTCGTTGGCGCGCAGCATGTTGAAGGTCGTCGCCATCTCGCTGCCCTCGAGATAGCCCTTCTTCCCCATCATCTCCTCGACGCTCGCGAGCTGGTCCTCGTCGATGAACACGCCGAGTTCGCCGGGCTCGCTGAAGTCGACCTGCGCCGTGAAGAAGGTGCAGGCGACGATCCGGTCGTCGTTGCGCGCCGCCATATAGGCCAGCGTGGCCGCCATCAGCGTGCCGCCGATGCAGTAGCCGATCGCCGAGGCCTTGGGTTGGCCCGTGGCCTTGGCGATGGCGTCCAGCGCCGCCAGCGGGCCAAGCTTCATATAGTCCTCGAACACCATCTTCGCGAGCTGCTCGTCGGGATTGACCCAGGAGATCACGAAGACCGTGTAGCCCTGCTCGGTCGCCCACTTGATGAAAGAGTTCTCGGGCTTGAGGTCGAGAATGTAGAACTTGTTGATCCACGGCGGCACGATCAGCAGCGGCACCTCGTGGACCTCCTCGGTCGCCGGCGCGTACTGGATCAGCTGCATGATCTCGTTCTGGTAGACGACCTTGCCCGGCGTCGTGGCGATGTTCTCGCCCACCTTGAAGGCGTCCATGTCGGTCTGGCGGATGGCGAGCTGGCCCTTGCCGCGCTCGAGGTCCGCCAGCAGGTTCTGGAGCCCCTTCAGCAGGTTCTCGCCCTTGGACTCGACAGTGGCCTTGACCACCTGCGGATTGGTCATCGCGAAGTTCGACGGCGACACCGCGTCGATGAACTGGCGGGTGTAGAAGTCGACCTTGCGGGCGGTCTTGTCGTCGACCCCCTCGACCTGCTTGATCGTGCCCTGCAACCAGCGCGCGGTCAGCAGATACGACTGCTTCAGGTAGTCGAACACGACCTCGTCCTTCCAGGCAGGGTCGTTGAAGCGTTTGTCGCCGCGGGCCGGCTCGGCCACCGGTTCGACTGTCTGGCCCATCATGCGCTGGGCGGTGACCTGCCACAGCTTCATGTACTGCTGCCACAGCTCGACCTGGGCCTGGACCAGCCGGTTCGGGTCGGCCAGCATCTTGGCCGTGAAGTCCATGAAGGTCTGGGTGAGGTGCAGTGGGTCGACCGGCTGGCTTTCGCCCTGATAGCGCTGGGAAAAATCCTGCAGCAGCTTCTGGCTGCGCGTCGCGATATCCTTGAAGGCCTCCTGGAGCTTCTCGGACTCCTCTGGAGAGAGGCCGCCGACGGCTGCGGGGGAGGGCGTATCCGACATGCTTTTCCCCTTCTGAATCATTGCCTTTTTGGCGTTTCTTGCGATAACTCCAAGGTCACGGTACCATAACTAGTACCGGACTCGACCGCTACCTGACCATCATAGGTAGGCTGCGACAACTGACGGGTCAAATTTCCTCCCGGTCTCCGCTAAACAGGCGGAAATCGGGCCAAGCGTACACAGCAGGTGATGACGATGCAGCGACATCAGGACACGAACGGCAGCGGTCGCTGGCTCGGCCTGCTTGGCGTGTCTGCACTTGCCTTGCTTGCCGGCTGCGACTGGATCGGTGGCTCGACGCCCATGGGCCCGCCACCGCGACCGGGTGTCGAACGCAACGTGCAACCTTCCTCCAGCCTTCCCCCGCCGCCCGCCAACCCGCAATACGACGCCGGCGTTGCCGTCGATGAGCGTAACGCGCCTGCCATCGGGTCTGTCGTCGCCGGCAAGGGCGGCCAGAAGGCTCAAAAAGAGGCCATAGAGAAGGAGCAGGCGGAACGTGACCGCAAGGCGCGAGAGGAGCGCCTGGAGCGTGACGCCGCCGAGAAGGAAGCCAAGGACAAGGAAAATCGCGAGGGGGGTGCACCTGCGACGGCGCCCGTAGGCGCGCCGCCGATCGGCGCCGGAACGATCACTTCGGATCAGCCGCCGGTCGCCGCACCTGTCGCGCCGCCGGGGCCGGTCACCGCAGCCCCCATCGCTCCGCCATCCGCCGCGCCGCCTTCAGCCGCTCCGGAGCCCGTCGCGCCGCCAGCGCCTGCCACGATCCCGGCCCCTGCAGCGCCTGCAGCGCCCGCCGATCCGAACAAGGCTTTCACCCCGCCGCCCGACTGGACACCCCCGGCCGCGCCGGCGCCCGCGGCCGATCCCAACAAGGCCGAAGCGGCACCGACCGGCGATGAGCCGGCATATCCGACCAGGGCGGCGCATCGCGCCGTCGGCGTCATCGCCTCCTAGGGAAGACAGACATGGACGACTCCGAATTCCACCGGCTGAAGCGCCTGCCGCCCTACGTGTTCGCGGAAGTGAACGCGATGAAGGCGCGAGCTCGCGGCGCCGGACAGGACGTGATCGACCTCGGCATGGGCAATCCCGACCTGCCGACCGCTCCGCATATCGTGGCCAAGCTCGCCGAGGCCGCCGCCAATCCGCGTGCCCACGGTTATTCCGCGTCGCGCGGCATTCCGGGCCTGCGCAAGGCGCAGGCGGCCTACTATGCCCGTCGTTTCGGGGTGGAACTCGATCCGGAAAGTGAGATCATCGTCACCCTGGGATCGAAGGAGGGGCTGGCCAACCTGGCGCAGGCGATCACTTCGCCCGGCGACACGGTGCTGGTGCCCAATCCCAGCTACCCGATCCATCCCTACGGTTTCATCATTGCCGGCGGCTCGGTGCGCCACATTCCGGTGCCGGGCTCGACCTCGATCGACGAGTTCCTGCCGGCGCTCGAGCGCGCGGTTCGGCACGCGGTGCCCAAGCCGCTGGCGCTGGTGCTGAACTATCCGTCGAACCCGACGGCGCAGGTCGTCGATCTCGATTTCTATGCGGCGATCGTCGATTTCTGCAAGCGGCAGGGCATCTGGATCCTGTCCGACCTCGCCTATGCCGAGATCTATTTCGACGGCGTGCCGCCGCCGTCGGTGCTGCAGGTGCCCGGTGCGCGCGACATCGCCATCGAATTCACCTCGATGAGCAAGACCTACTCGATGGCCGGCTGGCGCATGGGCTTCGCGGCCGGCAACAAGACGCTCATCCAGGCACTGACCCGCATCAAGTCCTACCTGGACTACGGCGCGTTCACGCCGATCCAGGTCGCGGCGACGGCCGCCCTGAACGGCCCGCAGGACTGCATCGAGGAGGCGCGCAACACCTACAAGGAACGGCGCGACGTCCTGATCGAGGGGCTGAAGGGCGCGGGCTGGGACCTGCCGTCGCCGTCGGCCAGCATGTTCGCCTGGGCGCCGCTGCCCAAGGACTTCGCCGAGCTGGGTTCGCTGGCCTTCTCCAAGCTGCTGCTGACCCAGGCCAACGTGGCGCTGTCGCCCGGCATCGGCTTCGGTGAGCATGGCGATGCGCACGTGCGCATCGCGCTCGTCGAGAACAAGCACCGCATCCGCCAGGCCGTACGCAACATCCGGCAGGTGCTGGCCGATCCCGGCCGATCGATCGACCTCTATCTGCGCGGTGTTGGGGACAATATAACACCGATCAAGGCTCGCGCCTGACCCCATCCTGTCGTATCAGGCGCCCATGAATTCTCCTCTCAGGATCGGCATCGCCGGGCTCGGCACCGTGGGTGCAGGCGTGGTGAAGCTGCTGGCCGAACATGGCCGGCTTCTCGCGGTGCGCGGCGGTCGCCCGCTCAAGATCGTCGCCGTCAGCGCCCGCAGCAAGGCGAAGAAGCGCGACATCGACCTCACCGGCCTGCGCTGGGAGAGGGATCCGATGACGCTGGCGACCGCGCCCGACATCGACGTGGTCGTCGAGCTGATCGGCGGCTCCGGCGGCGTGGCCCGCCGGCTGGTGCAGAAGGCGCTGGCGTCGGGCAAGCATGTCGTCACCGCCAACAAGGCACTTCTGGCCCTGCATGGCGCGGAACTCGCCGCGGCGGCGGAGAAGAAGCAGTCGATCCTCGCCTTCGAGGCGGCGGTGGCCGGCGGCATCCCGATCATCAAGGCGCTGCGCGAGGGGCTGGTCGGCAACCGCGTCAAGCGGCTCTACGGCATCCTCAACGGGACCTGCAACTACATCCTGACGACCATGCGGGAGACCGGCCGCGACTTCGACGTGGTCCTGGCCGAGGCGCAGGCGGCGGGATATGCCGAAGCCGATCCCACGTTCGACGTCGACGGCATCGATGCCGCTCACAAGCTCGCGGTCCTGACCGGCGCGGCTTTCGGCGCCCGGGTCGACTTTGCCGGCGTGCATGTCGAGGGCATCCGCCGCGTCACCTCGATGGACATCCAGTTCGCCCAGGAGCTGGGCTACCGCATCAAGCTGCTGGGACTGGCGCGCGAGACGCGCCATGGGATCGAGCAGCGTGTGCACCCCTGCATGGTGTCGCTCGACACGCCGATCGCCCATATCGAGGGCGTGTTCAACGCCGTCGTGGTCGAAGGCGACTTCGTCGGCACGACGATGTTCCAGGGACGCGGCGCCGGGCAGGGGCCGACGGCTTCCGCCGTCGTCGCCGATCTCGTGGACGTCGCGCGCGGACGGCACATGCCGGCCTTCGTCGTGCCGGCCGACCGGCTCGCGACCAAGAAGGCCTCGCCGATCGACCGCCATGTCGGCGCCTACTACATGCGCCTCATGGTGCAGGACCGGCCGGGCGTCATCGCCGCCGTGTCGGGCGCGCTGGCCAAGGAGCGCATCTCCCTCGAATCGATGCTGCAGCGCGGGCGCTCGGAATCGGGCGAGGTGCCGGTGGTGCTGACCACGCACGAAACCGAGGAGGCGGCGATGCGGCGCGCGCTTGCGCGCATTGCCAAGCTGGGTGCCGTCGCCGAAGAGCCATGCGTAATCAGGATCGAAGCGTTCTAGAGGGTGCCGGGACGGCGCCGCGGAGGAGATGATGGCCGATACGAACGAACAGACCGGAAAGATGGACCGCAACCTCGCGCTGGAAGCGGTGCGGGTGACAGAGGCGGCGGCCCTCGCGGCCTCCAAGCTGATGGGCCGCGGCGACGAGAAGGCGGCCGACCAGGCGGCCGTCGACGCGATGCGCACCACGCTCAACTCGCTGGCCATCGAGGGCACGGTGGTGATCGGTGAGGGCGAGCGCGACGAGGCGCCGATGCTCTACATCGGCGAGAAGGTCGGCCTGGGCGGCGGCCCGAAGATCGACATCGCGCTCGATCCGCTGGAAGGCACCACCATCACCGCCAAGGGGCTTCCCAATTCGCTCGCCGTGCTGGCGATGGCCGAACATGGCGGCTTCCTCAACGCGCCCGATGTCTACATGGACAAGATCGCCGTCGGCGGCGGGCTGCCCGAGGGCATCGTCGATCTCGACAAGAGCGTGTCGGAGAACCTGAAGGACCTGGCGAAGGCGAAGAAGGTCGACGTCAACGACCTCGTCGTCTGCATTCTCGACCGTCCGCGCCATTCCGACCTCATCGCCAAGGTGCGCGCCGCCGGCGCCCGCATCATGCTGATCGGCGACGGCGACGTCTCGGGCGTGATCGCAACCTCGACCGGCGATTCGGGCATCGACATCTACATGGGCTCGGGCGGGGCGCCGGAAGGCGTGCTTGCGGCCGCGGCGCTGCGCGCCATCGGTGGCCAGATCCAGGGCCGTCTGCTGTTCCGCAACGACGACGAGAAGGCTCGCGCCAAGAAGTGGGGCATCACCGACCTCAACCGCAAATACTCGATGACCGACATGGCCAAGGGCGACGTGATGTTCGCGGCCACGGGCGTGACCTCGGGGTCGATGCTGAAGGGCGTGCGCCGCTTCCACAACGGCGCCGAGACGCATTCGATCGTCATGCGCTCGAAGACCGGCACGGTGCGCTGGGTCTCGGCGCATCACAATTTCTCGGTGAAGACCGGCCTGCCGAGCTGGGCGTAAGCCCGGCGGCAATGGCCGGCGTCCCGAAGCGGGTCGACGCCGCTTTGGGTTAGGATGGCCGCATGTTCGACTCTTCGAGGACCGAGCGCCCGGCGTTCCTGGGCGTCGAACGATCGCTGACGGGAAAGCGCTGGGCCACGCGGCTCGGCGACGAGCGGCAGGCACTGGCAATCGCCCAGCGCCACGGGCTGCCCGACGCGATCTGCCGGCTGCTGGCGGCGCGCGACGTCGCGCTCGACGCCGTAGAAGACTTCCTCGAGCCGACACTCCGCAAGTTTCTGCCCGACCCGTCGCACCTCAAGGACATGGATGCTGCGGTCGACCGTCTGGTGCGGGCCGTCCAGGACGGCGAACGCGTCGTGGTGTTCGGCGACTACGACGTCGACGGCGCCACTTCGTCGGCGCTGCTGCTGCGCTTCTTCCGGGCCGTGGGCGGCAATATCGGCGTCTACATCCCGGACCGCCGCAAGGAGGGCTATGGGCCGAACGCACCGGCTCTGCTGAAGATCCGGGAAGAGGGCGCGTCGGTCGTGGTCACGGTCGACTGCGGCATCACCGCCTTCGAGCCACTCGGCGAAGCACGGCGCTCAGGCCTCGACCTCATCGTAATCGATCATCACATGGCGGAGATCGCGCTGCCCGCCGCCGTGGCCGTGGTCGATCCCAACCGGCTCGACGATGAGAGCCCGCACAAGCACCTCGCCGCCGTCGGTGTCGCCTTCCTTCTCTGCGTGGGCGTGAATCGCGCCCTGCGCCAGGCGGGCTGGTACGGCACCGCGCGGCCCGAGCCCGACCTTCGGCAGTGGCTGGATCTCGTGGCGCTCGGCACCGTGTGCGACGTCGTCCCGTTGCTGGGCGTCAACCGCGCCCTGGTGAAGGCTGGCCTCCAGGTCATGGCGCAGCGGCGCAATGCCGGGCTCTCCGCCCTGGCGGACGTGGCACGGCTCAAGGAGGTCCCCGAGGCTTATCATCTGGGCTTTCTGCTGGGGCCCAGGGTCAATGCCGGTGGCCGGGTGGGGCAGGCCGATCTGGGCGCGCGCCTGCTGTCCAGCGACGATCCGCACGAGGTCGGCGCGCTGGCGGTGCGGCTCGACGAATTCAATGCCGAGCGCCGCGCCATCGAGCGTGACGTGCTGGACCAGGCGATCACGCGGATCGACGGCCTGTACGGGCCGGACTCCAAGGATCTGCCGTCGGTGCTGGTGGTCGAGAGCGAAGGCTGGCACGTCGGCGTGATCGGCATCGTGGCCAGCCGCCTGGTCGAGCGCTATGCGCGCCCGGCCTTCGTGATCGGCATGGACGGTGCCACGGGCAAGGGGTCGGGGCGCTCGGTGCGCGGTGTCGATCTGGGCGCGGCGGTGATTGCGGCGCGGCAGGCAGGCCTGCTGGTGAACGGCGGCGGCCACGCCATGGCAGCCGGCCTCACGGTGGCGCGCGACTCGCTGCCCGAACTCACACGCTTCCTCGACGAGCGCATCGCCCCGCAGCTCGGTGCCGCCCCGCCGGTTCGCGAGCTGGGGATCGACGCGGCCCTGGCACCGGCGGCCGCCACGGCGGAACTGGTCTCGATGATCGAGCGCGTCGGTCCGTTCGGGGCCGGCAATGCCCAGCCGCGCTTTGCCCTGACCGGGGTGCGGGTGAGTTTTGCCCAGCCGGTCGGAGAGGGCCACGTTCGCTGCACCCTGGTCGGCGCCGAGCGCGGCCGGATCGACGCCATCGCCTTCCGGGCCGGCCAAAGCGCTCTGGGACCGGCCTTGCTCGATTCTGCGCGCCCCGTGCTGCATGTGGCGGGGGCGCTGAAAATAGACCGTTTCGGCGGCCGCGAAACCGTCCGCCTGCAGATCGACGACGCCGCGACGACGGCGGGCTCTGTGGTCGCTTGATTTCCGGCGTTCAAGCCGGTATCTCAGCCGCTCTTCGGCTTCGTTCCCTTCGTCTAGAGGCCTAGGACACTGCCCTTTCACGGCGGCGACACGGGTTCGAATCCCGTAGGGAACGCCAAGTCCTCCAGCGACTTGGCCCAAT
>Ga0209066_10002126_pt1 | contig 24832 bp, 27 predicted proteins | sample All_14_2_FD_187198 | JGI IMG/M metagenome (GOLD analysis project Ga0209066, IMG submission 187198) | Freshwater microbial communities in response to fracking from Pennsylvania, USA - Allegheny Zone_MetaG_DW_15 (SPAdes) (version 2) ... | reverse complement strand
ATAGTCGTGGTCTTCGCTGATTGCTGCAACGCGGCGATTCATTGAAGAGATGGCCAAGTAGCTCAGTTGGTAGAGCAGCGGATTGAAAATCCGCGTGTCGGTGGTTCGATTCCGCCCTTGGCCACCAAAAATTTTGAAAGCCCCATCGGCGTGCGCCAGTGGGGTTTTCTGCTTTCTGGGCCTGCACCGTCATTGCGAAGTGCTCCCGAGTGCCGGAGCGACAAGCATGTATCGGTGATGATAGCGTGAGGCCGAGAAGCGCAGTAACCTGGAGAGTGAAGTGTCCAAGAGCAGCAAGATCAAGCCCCCTTTCCACCTCGACACCATCTTGCTTGGTGATTGCATCGACGCGCTGCGGGCTATGCCATCGGAGTCGGTGGACTTAGTTGTTTCATCTCCCCCTTACAACATCGGTAAGGAATACGAGACCAAGCGGGAGCTTGAGCACTACCTCGATGAGCAGCGTACGGTACTCAGTGAGTGCCACCGCGTGCTTAAGCCAACTGGATCAATCTTTTGGCAGGTGGGTTCGTATTCGAACAAGGGAACACTCGTTCCTTTGGACATAAAATTTTTCCCAATTTTCGAAGAGTTGGGCATGCTGCCGCGCAACCGGATTATTTGGGTACGGCAACACGGACTCCATGCGACCAAAAAGTTCTCAGCGCGTCACGAATCGATTTTGTGGTTTACCAAAGGTAACGAGTTCCATTTTGATCTTGACGCTATCCGTGTTCCACAGAAGTGGCAGAACAAGAAGTCCTTCCGAGGGGAGAACAAGGGTGAGTTGACTTGCAACCCAGATGGCAAGAATCCAGGCGATGTATGGGTGTTCCAAAACGTGAAGCACAACCACGAAGAGCAGACCATCCACCCAGCACAATTCCCTGAGGGTTTGATCGCGCGCATCGTTCTCGCCACGGTCCCAAAAGGTGGGGTCGTATTTGATCCTTACATGGGTACAGGGACTGTCGCGGTCGTAGCAAGGGACAATGACAGGCACTTCTTCGGGGCCGAGCTTGAGCCGAAGTACTACAGCGTAGCTATGCGCCGTTTAAGCGGAGAGCCCGATGCCAATGGTTGTTTCCCGAATCTCAAGACCTTGCGCGCCTACGTGGCAAGCACTGGCAAACCCATTGAGAACTTTAGATTTGATGTCCAAATCGGTAAGGTCGCATCTGATGGAAGCAAGGCCAAAATTTATCCAGAGGAGTATCACGCTGAACAGTTAGTCGAGCGACTTCAGTATGAAGCTGACGCATTCGAGGCAAAGATCAACGGTAGAGACATACCCGTTGCCAAGGACCTAAACGGCAAATCCGCCCAAACACTAAGCGAAATTGCCCAGCCTCAACCCTTGCCTTTATTCGACCAACCGTGATCACTTTGGCTACAGAGCACTCAAGTCGATTACCGGATCAATCCTGCACCGGCCAGCGCGTCCATTCGTGATCGTAAACGGCCTCTGGGTCCGCACGCCCACCACTGTGCGGGAGTACCGCGCAGCAGAGTAGTCTGTCCACATCGCTGGCACCGTACCTGTTGACTCGAAAAGTCCGACCAATCGAATTGGTACTGTGAACACCTGATGTTGGGCAAGGGCGGTCAGTTGATTTACAGCTTGCTCGTAGTACAGCGTGCTATTGGAAGACGGGAACATGCCAGCCTTGGTCACAATGACGATCAACCTCGTTGGTGATTGGTGGAACACCGTGTCCGCTCGAAAGAAGAGTTCCGAACGAATGGTGTTATTCAACAGGAATGGGTAGTTGGAGAACTGCACCTCCACCACTACCCCGTTCTTCCCGAAATCTATGCCGGTGCCCAGGAAGGCGAAAGGGGCGGGGATTGGAACCCCCGCCTCCCAGCCGTATTGCGGACTGGTGAGCGCTTGTGCAATGTGCTCATTGGTACCTACAGGGTCAAAAATCGCTTGCCCTTGTTTGCCAGCTTGGTCCGACGCCTTGAGGTGAAGTGGCATCGCGCTTAAAACCTGTCGAAGCTCATCCCATTCGCGGGCATAGCCACCTGCAATGATGTCGTCTGCGTTGTTGTAGTCAGAGAAGCGTATCTGCATCTTTTGTCTCGCCATACCAAGAAGTTGCAGACATGGTAAGGCACAGTATCGCCAGATCCTTAGAGCCAGAGCCCCTCAACAACAGGGGCACCTCCGTGCACATAGGTCTAGCCACCAACTCTTAGTCGGTCAACCAGTGCGCTAGCGTTCCTTTTTCGCACAGACTCCGGAAGACCATACAACACCGAGAGCAACTCCGCCACGTCATCCTCCACACAGTACAGGTAGGCGAGCGGCACCTTCAGAGCCTCAGCTAACAGCATGGCAATGGCCACAGGGGGCTCATGAATGCCTGACTCGTACCGACTGATCCGCGTCCGGCTACTAGACTCATCGATCCCGATGGCCACCCCCACCTTCTCCTGAGACCAACCCAACTCCTCACGCCGCTGGCGCAATCGAGCGCCCAAGACGCTTGGGGAGTGGGAGTCATCACGAGACATGTGACGAGTCTCGTAACAACTCGCTTTTTTGTCGTTACGATTACCGTAACATCAACCTTAACGCCTGCGGCCATCTACACATCCCGCAGGACACCTCAATATTTCAATGACCAAAGGAGAGCCAAATGGAAAAGATGCCAACGTTACTGATCAGGTGTGGCCTGATTATTTTGATATATGGATTCTTCAAGAACACCGCAGTAGATACGCCGCTGGGGCAGATGCACAACATCGGCCTCATGCAGCAAAGTCAAAATTTCATGCTAATTGGCTTGTTGATGTTCATAGGTGGGCTACTTCTGAAAGGGCAATCAAAAGGAGGTGGCTCCGAGAAACCGAGCAAGATCAACGAATCGAAGCATCAAGAATATGCATCCCTCGGATTGCTTGAGCGTGCGTCCTCGAATTACCGATTGCTTTCCCGAAAGCGCAAGAGCCTCGCAGTGCAGTTAGACGCATTCCGAGACCGCTTTTTCCTGCGACTGGGAGTGGGCTTCGGCGCAGGTGTATTGGCACTGAACATCGTGGTCTTTTTCTGCCCTGTAGCCTTGACTTTTATTTCGTGCACCATATTCAGTGTGCTTGCAATGAGAAATCTGCCCTCACGGGTTGCCATAAGAAATGTTTTAATGGTTACTTCCTTCCCATCTTTGGCGATACTTCTCTTTACAATTGCCTCCCAAGTACTAAGCTCAGAGGCATCCACTTCATTGGTTATCACGGCTTCCATGCCGCCCCTTGTGCTAATCGCCGGCTACATGCGATTTAGGCGACTGTCAAAGCCGTAATACACAAGCATCTCCTCCCGCCCGCCCTGGTGAAAACCTCGGCGGGCTTTTCTTTGCCCAAACGAAAGGATATTCATGCACCTCTTGCGCCATGCCCACGAGGTATCGGCATTCATGGACACACACCCGACCCCTGCCCTCGCCGACCTGATTCAGCGGCGCCTGGTTGAACTGGTCACAGATGACATCAACATGGAGGACCTGTTGTTTTTCGTGATCCCCGAATCGACCGATGACTTGGCGGCGATTGATACCGCGCTTTCATCCTCAACCAGAGCCCCCGATGGCCAGGGTCTGTGGGAAGTCATTGAGGACCATGGCAGTTGCTTTGAGCTGGTCTTCGTCTTGAGCTCGACCGGCTTTGGCGCGTTGGTGTTTGCCGACAAGTGCCAATGCCACCCGGAAGTGCTGGCGTTGTGCCAAGCGCATGCCATTCCAGCGCAGGAGTGGCAAGCACCATGAATGAACTGCCTCCACCCGAACCGCCCATTGAGGCGGTTTTTTTTCGCCCATCCACTTCAAAGGGAATCTATGACGCCAAACGATGAAACCGTGGCGGCCATGGTGGCCAGCCTCAGCGATGGCCTGAATGAGTTGTTTCAAGAGCGTGCCGCCATCCGTCAACACGAGGGTGGGCAACCCCGTGAACTGGCCGAGCCGTTGGCATTGCTTGACGTGATTCGCATGCATCCGCAGGAAGCCCTTGCCTGCTGGCTGTGACGACAAACGCGCAACCTTTGCCACCTTATATGAGGGTGCCATTTGCCAGTCGGCGCCTGACCTATCCCCCAACCCACTTCACTCAGGAGATGTCCATGAGCGACCTCAACCCGATCCAAAACGCAACCGCCGAAGGCGAACAGGACCCGCCTTTGATCGACACCATCTACACAGGTGAGTGCCCTTCTCTGTCCGGGCGATCAACACTGACCTTTGCCATCGGACGGCACGCCGAAGATGCAAGTCTGCATTTGAAGATTGTGTCCAACGATGGCGGCGGCATGTTCTATGACGGCTGGGCCAACGAGCAGCAAATTGACGGCATCGTCAACGGGGCCACTGAACTGACCTCAAAGTCATTTCAAGCCCTGCACCCTGGCCGGAGCGTCAACACAGCAGGCTTCGTGCTGGCCAGCCTCAAACATCTCGGGCTCATTCGCACCAATCCCGAGAACACGCGCCTACACGAACAAGTGCCCACCGTGACCTTCAAGCAGGCGGTCATTGCCTGCACGGGGCCAGAAGAAGGCTCCAAAAGTTCAAAGCGCAAGCCCAAGGGGGCCTGACGCATTGGCATCCATCACCGCTGCACTGATCGCCGCCGCTGTTCTGGGTATGTGGTTCCCAACCACACGCTGGATCAGCATCTCCGCTACCGCTTTGCTTTGCTTCGTCTACCCATGGCTCGCGCTGTTCATCTTCACAGCGACCGCCTGGGCCTTCTACTTCTTCCGCATCCGTAAACCCCGAAAGGAATCACCATGACCTATCTCGATTGCATCACCATCGCTGCCCACAACGCGTTTGATCAAGACCTGCCCATGGCTTTGCTGCCGCTGAGCATCACGAATGAGGCGTGCCATTTGGCGGGCCTTGAATCTGACCGCATGGGCAACGCGGCCTGGGACTGAGTACCCGCGCCATCTCACCCCGGCAGTTGGCCCGCCTGCGGTCAATTCGCCCCCCCTCGGGACCACAAGCCAGCCCCGGCCCTGACACCACGTCAACAGACCGGCAACACGGGCAACGCACCCGGTCGGCATCGCATGCCCATCGACCGCTTGGCTACCCGACTCAGTCCCACTCACTGACCACAACTTTCATCGGTGTTGATCTATGCATCAACTCCTTGGATACGTGCGTCTGGTGAGTGGGCGTGACATCCATCTTTTTCGGAGTCAAACATGATCAACACCATCCGTCCAGTCCTACTTATCGATGACCAGCGAGTCCACCAACCTGCCAAGTTGTTCGGCAGCATTGAGTACCCACTACAGGTGGAGCCCACGATCTACGCCATGGCCAACAGGCTTGCAGCAAGCTACCAAGGTGGTCTTTGGAATTTGTTTGTGCTGACCAACGATGGGTTTTACATGGCGCCCAGCTCAGACACGCCGTATGTCATTGCGTCCCCGAATGGCTTCGAAGGCAACATGAGCGCAGACGCATTGGGCATCACCGCCTGCTTGTTCGCCTTCAGTCACCTCAGCTTTGGTGAACATGCGTTGGCTGAGACATGTGCAGAGCACTATCACCGCCTTCGCGAATACGCCTTGAGTCACAGCGAAGTGAGGGCGATTTTGGCCGCCATCGACTGAGCGCCCCACCGACCACACCCACTGACGCATCCTTCGAAATGCCGCCACATCCGCAACAGCGCAACGCACCACACCTGCCTCGTTGACGTGTCCCGTTGCGGCGTTGCGGGAGTTGCAGATTCTTCCAGTCAAGACCCCACGGTGGTGGCCGTCGCAGTTGACAGCCACGTCCGAACGGCATTACAGTTTTAACGCTGCTGAGTTGATGGCTGGGACACCTGGGACGGGTCTGGCTACTACACACACTCAGCAGTGCTTGACAACATTGAGCGCGATTCTTTCTAACGCAAGTGCGGACGTCCCACCCCTAAAGGCCTCTCCACAACTGACTGACTACCTAGTCGGCGGATCGTGGTTGCACAACTTGCGTTGGAAAAATCATGGATACATGTCCCGAAGACGTGCACTCGCACGTTGAGGCTTCATCGCCTCAAACCTCACCCGAAGAAAAGCAGTCCGCTCAGCTTGCTCAAGATGGGCATGGGCCTTCACGCCCAATCCACACCGGTGGTCCAGTCTTTAGCGGTCGCAACAGGTATCGCACCGCCGCTCTTCATTGGTACCGCTTTGGCTTTATGGTCATCCCGATAAAGCCGGGCGACAAGAAAACAGTATGCGCGTGGGACGGGTGGCTAACCAAGCTGTCACGTTCGCTTATCTTTCGGCATTGGACTGAGCATCCAGACCACGAGGTTGGCTTCATCGTAGGGGATGACTGCGTGGTCATGGACGCTGACAGCGAGTTAGCGGTCCGTGAGCTTTATGCCATTGAACGTCGGTATGGCATGACGCCTTTGCTGATCGTCAAGACCGCACGTGGCGAGCATCACGTGTTCAAGAAGGATGCGACGCTGAGATGCAAGACGACAAGCATCGTAGTTGGCGGTTATCAAGATCGAATCGACATCAAGACGGGCCGCACCCTGGTCGTGCTGCCACCGAGCACCAACAAGTCAATCATAAAAATGTGCGGGGGCGAGCATGCTTGAGCACGCAAGTCAACTCACCGAAGCATCCAAGGAATTTCTTGAGCGCTTCGGCGCGGTCATCCAGCCTCACGTCCACAGCGAGGCACCAACGCTTGACCCTGACGAAATATCGGGGGCGATGCGGATCTTCAGTGCAGGCCTCAAGCGCCTTGATCCCGACTGCGACTACTTCACCTGGTTTCGCGCATGCGCGATCATCTTCAACGAGTCGCATGCCTCAGGAGAAGGCTACAGACTCTTTGACAGTTGGAGCGCCACAGGTGCCAAGTACAAAGGCATGCGAGATACAAAAGCCACGTGGAAATCTTGCCGCCTGGGTCATTCACGCCCCTTAAGGATGGGGTCCTTTCAATACATGCTGAAAGCGCAAGGGCATGACTGGCGGGAAGTATGCGCTGAAGCGGAGTACGAAGAATTCGAACACATCAATAACGAGAACACGAAATGAACGCGCCAACCGAACACAACCTGCCTCTCGTCACATGCGAGGTCGAGACTGAGACCGAAGAAGAAACCATCATCCGGCTGGCGGACTTGTCCCCCATGCGTTACGACCAGATACGCCGGGAGGAGGCTAAGCGATTGAACGTACAAGTGAAAACACTTGATGACATGGTCAAGGATGCCCGCATCAAAGGTCAAGCGGACAGCACATTGCCCTTCACTGAACACTTGCCTTGCGACAAGCCAGTGGTGCTGGCCGAGCTGTTGCAGGCAATCACGGAAGTCATCAAGTGCTACGTCGTCGTGGATCATGAGCAGGCCGATGCTGCGGCCTTGTGGGTGGCCCATACCCACCTGACCGGCGTTGCGGATGTTTCGCCAATCGCGATCATCAACGCGCCTGAACGGGCCTGCGCCAAGACCTTGTTCCAGACCGTGCTGGGACGCCTGGTGTATCGCCCGCTGTTTGCGTCGAACGCGTCGCTGTCAGCGTTGTTTCGATCCATCGACCGCTGGAAGCCCACCATCTTGATCGATGAGGCCGACACGTTCTTTCGCGACAACGCCGAGTTGCAGGGCATGATCAACGCTGGCTATAAGCAAGGCGGCAGCTTGCTCAGAAGTGAATCCAATGGCGACAACTTTGAGCCGAAGGTTTTCCCTGTGTACTGCGCAAAGTCGATCGCAGGGATTGCGCTTGAGAAACACCTGCCGGACACCACCATGAGCCGAGGCATTGTGTTCAACATGCGACGCAAGTTGGCCCATGAAACGGTTCAGCGATTTCGCAATGCAAACGACGACCTTTTTGCGAGGCTTGCCTCTCAGCTTGCGCGGTTCGCCGATGACTATTCTCAACAGGTGCGCCTGGCCCGTCCACACTTGCCTGATGAGCTCAGTGATCGCGCCCAAGACAACTGGGAGCCACTGCTCGCTATTGCCATGTGTGCTGGCGAAGAGTGGGTTCAACGGGCAACCAGCGCTGCACTCAAGATGTCCTTGGCCGTCGATGAACAAGCCAGCAGCGGCAACGAGCTGTTGGCCGACATCAAGGATGTGCTGAGCAAGTGGAGCAACGCCACCATCAGGACCGTAGATCTGATCGAAAAGTTGATCGAAGACGACGAGATGGGATGGGCCACCTACAACCGAGGCAGGGCCCTGACGCCACGCCAGTTGGCCAAGCTATTGGCTACCTACAGCATCAAGCCCAAAACGGTCCGGCAGAAGAATGGCTCGACACCAAAGGGTTATGACGTCAACGACTTTAAGGATGCGTTCACGCGCTATTTGAAGATTGTCCCGCCGGGGTCGATCGAGGTCGCCACATCCGATCCCACATCCGCATCAGAAGTTACCGAAACAGCGCCACATCCGCAACACAACTACAACCCGTGCCCGGCCCTCCTTGAACAGGCTGGTGAGCGTTGCGGCGTTGCGGCAACACCCGGACGGCCAGCGAGTATCGACCCGAACGAGCTCGCTTTCTAGGCACTGCCATCGCCGCTGCCGCATTTGCGGCACCCCCATTAAACCGCCCCTGAGGCCTGCGCTATCACGCCAGGTCCGGGACACCTATTGCCATGTCACATAAAGGATTTTCTGAAATGTGTACCAGTTTTGCCCCTATCAGCATGTGCCATCGCTCGTTCGCATTGGCATGGCCTGCCCTCAACTTCTCGCTGCTTCGGCCTTCGGCTGGCAGTAGTCATCACATACGTCATCAAGGAGAGTGAAATGTCCATCGTCAATTTATCGCCTGCCTTCTTGGCCAACCTTGTGTGCCCATCCGGCAAGAAGCGCATCGAGTATTGCGACGCGGAAGTACGCGGCCTCATTGTCGAGGTCCGGTCCGCCGTCAATTCCGTGCCCACTTGGTATGTTCGCTACAAGGAGCAAGGCAAGACACGCTATGAAAAGCTGGGCGACCTCAAGACCCTTAGCCTCGTGCAGGCACGCAAGCAAACCTTGATGTTCAAGGCCACGCTGTCAAAGGCACCGAAGACCGAAGTCAAGGTTGAGTTGGCGAAGGGCGCGATGCTGCTGGACGCCTTCGTGCGTGACCATGTGAACCCGCACAACAAGATGCGCAAGCGCAGCCACGTGCGAGACCTTCAGCTGTATCAGCGTGTGGGCGCCAAGTTTGGCCACCTCAAGCTCAGTGAAATCAGCCGCCGTGATGTGCAGGTGTTCCACAACGACTTGGTCAAGGTAGAAGGATTGAGCCCAGCCACGGCTGATCATCATGTTGTGTATTTGCGCCGCGTCCTGAATCTGGCGATCCAATGGGAGTTCTTGGAAAAAAATGCCCTGTCGAACATTCCACTGATGAAGGTGGACAACAAGGTCGAGCAATATCTCTCAGACGATCAAGTGCGACAGTTGGTAGATGTGCTGACCACAGATGCTGCATTTGGTGCCTCAAACATTCTGATGTTCTTGCTCAGTACGGGTGCGCGATTGAACGAGGCCGTGCAAGCCAAGTGGGAGCAAATAGATCTGGACCATGGCATCTGGCGCATTCCCGCCACCAACAGCAAAAACAAGCGCACTCGGTCAGTGCCTCTGAACGACTCAGCCATGTGGGTGTTGGCGCAGTTGGAAACACAGGGGCGGCATGAGTACCTGTTCGTCAACGTTGCCACCAACAAGCCCTTCGTGACCATCACCAGGGCCTGGTACCGCCTCAGGGCCAAGGCAGGGGTCGGCAAACTGCGTATCCACGATCTCAGGCACTCGTTCGCGTCATTCTTGGTGAATGGTGGGCGGTCGCTGTACGAGGTGCAGCAGATACTCGGGCACTCTGACCCCAAGGTAACCATGCGCTATGCCCACCTGTCCACGAAAGCCCTGAAGGAGGCGGCAAACGCGGGGTCAGTAATCGTCAAGACGGCAGGCCCCAAAGCCGCATAGCAGACGGGATAGGCGACGGGTCCGGGTAGGTTCACGCCTGCTCGGACCACCGCCAGCAATCGTCATGGGGTTCGGTCAGAGGGTTCGGTGTTCGGTCGCGCTATGCCGTTGATCCCGTTCGGGAAAACGTATGGCCATCAACCCGGGTCGGTCAAAACTGTTCGGACGCCGGTTCGGTAGTCTCGGACGCCGCACTCAAAAACAACGAAAAAAGCGTTACAATTCTTCGAGTTACCAAGGGTGAAGTTAACCCCGTGGCTTGGGTTGAAAATCCGCGTGTCGGTGGTTCGATTCCGCCCTTGGCCACCAAATATCACTCGAAAATGCCGATCACCCGATCGGCATTTTCGTTTCCGGCACGCCCAATCGTGTGGGGTAAAGTCAATCATTCAGCGCTTGCTGCGTTCGCACGTTGCCCACATGAGCACACTCCCTCCGGCCTCCCCGCCGATGTCGATCCTGATGTATCACCAGATCGGGCGGTTCCCACGGCCCGATGCACACCGCGCGCTGTTCTGTCACATCGACCGCTTTCGCGATCAATTGCGTTATCTAAAGGTAATGGGGTTCAGTGTGTTGAGCCTGGGCGAGGCCTGCCAGTGCCTCTTCGAAGGTCGCGCCATGCCCAAGCGCGCCGTGGTCATCACCATCGACGACGGCTACGACGACTTCCGCGAACATGCCTGGCCCGCCCTGCGTGAGCACGACATGCCCGCAACGGTGTTTCTGGTGAGCTCGCTGATTGGCCAAAAGGCCAACTGGCTGACCACCACGCCACAGCCGCCCCTCATGAGCGCGACCACCATCCGCCAGTTGCGCAAAGAGGGCGCCGACTTCGGCTCTCATGCGATGACGCACCCACGTCTGTCGCAACTGTCTACGCAGGCCATGCGCACCGAGATCTTTGACAGCAAAGCCGCCCTCGAAGACCTGCTGGGCGAACCGGTGCCCGACTTCTGCTACCCCTACGGGGACTACAACGCGCAAGCGCGCGACCTCGTTGAGGAGGCCGGCTACCGCTCAGGCCTGACCTGCATACGCGGTGCGGCCAACTTCTCGCACAACCGCTTCGAGCTCACCCGCAAGGCCATCTCCTACGGAGACAACCTGCTTGGCTTCGGCTGGAAGCTCCATGCCAAGCACGCCCGCAAGGACCCCAAGTAGTCTCATGCGCATCATCCACGTGCTGCACAGCCATGGTTATGGTGGCGCTGAAAACCATGCCCTGATCATGATGAGGGGGCAACGTGCCCGCGGGCACGATGTCATGTATGCCGGGCGCCGCGACTCCTGGCTGGGGCAAGCATGCCAGGCCGAGGGTCTGGCCGTGACCGACCTGCGCATGGCCGGGCTGTTTGACCCGGTCTCTCATGTCAAGCTGTGGCATCTCGTACGCACCTGGCAGCCGGACATCATCCACGGGCACCTGATTCGCGGATCCAGCTACGCAGGGCTGGCTGGCCACCTCAACAAGCGCCCCTTGGCCATCAGCACGGCCCATGCCACGACAGCCGTCAAGCACATGCAGCGCTGCGCCCACATCATCGCGGTGTCTGGCGCGGTGCGAGACAACCTGACCCGCCACGGCTACCCCCAGGACAAGACCTCGGTCATCTACAACGGCATGCCCGATGGCCCCGCTGTCGATCGGCAAGCCTTACGCCGCGAACTGGGCATAGACGATGACTGCTTTGCCATCGTCAATGCAGGCCGCTTCATACGCGACAAAGGGCAGGACCTGCTGGTGCAAGCCGCCATGGCGCAAACCGACCCGAAGGTGCGCCTGTACCTGATTGGCGATGTCGCCACTGACTTTGGCCGCACGGTCAAAGCGCTGCCGCAGCGTGCCGACCGCGTGCACTACCTAGGCTATCGCAAGGACGTGCAACGCATTCTGCCGGCCTTTGACGCATATGCGCTGGCCTCGCGCCGGGAGGCCTTGGGGCTCTCATTGATAGAGGCCTTTGCCGCACGTCTGCCTGTGGTGGCCACCACCGTGGGCGGCGTACCCGAACTGGTCCGCCATGAGCAGACCGGCCTTCAGGTGCCATCCGATGACGCCCCCGCCCTGGCCCAGGCCATCACCCGGCTCAGTCAGGATGCAGCGCTGGCCACGCGACTGGCCGATGCCGGACGCGCCTTCTACGCGCAGCACCTCACAGACACCATCATGGTGGACAACACTCTGGCCTTGTACGCGCGTTGCCTCACCAGCCTGGTAAGCCCATGAAACGCACCGACCAACAAGCCGATCCCCAGCGCATCCTGATCGTCAGGCTGTCCGCCCTGGGCGACATCGTGATGGCGTCTGGCCTGATCCCGGCGCTGCGGCAACGCTACCCGCAAGCCCAATTGAGCTGGCTGTGCGAGGCGGGCTGTGCGCCACTGCTCAAACACAACGCCGACCTGACTGAAGTCCTCATCTGGCCTCGCACACAATGGGAAGGCCTGCTCAAGGCCAAGCGCTATGGTGCGCTTTGGGCCGAAATCCGCGCCTTCCGGCGCATGCTGCGCGAGCACCGTTTTGACCTCGTGCTCGACGGGCAAGGCCTGCTCAAGTCCGGCTTGTGCGCCTGGATGACCGGCGCCCCCCGGCGCGTGAGCATCATCGCCAGAGAGGGCAGCCACCGATTGGTGCACGAGGTGGTGGTGCCAACGCCAGACCCACAAGCCCGCATTGGTTCGGAGTACCGCTATCTGGCCCAGTACCTGGGGGCACCGCCAGAAGCGTTCGTCTTGAATCTGGCCGTGGGCGATGCGCCTCGCCAGAAGGTGGCGCACGTTCTGCAGCAGGCCTTGGGCAATGCAGCAGCCAAGCCACTCGTGGCACTCTGCCCCTTCACCACCAGGCCACAAAAGCACTGGGTCGAGGCGAACTGGGCCGAGCTGGCCAGGGCCTTGCACGACAAGGGCTTTCAGGCCGTGCTGATCGGCGGCCCGGCGGACCAGGACGCTGCGGCGCGCATCGCCGCCAGCGCGCCAGCCAGCATGCTGAACCTGACCGGGCAACTCAAGCTGGACGACAGCGTGGCCCTGATCGCCGCATGCCAGTTGCTCATCGGCGTAGACACGGGCCTGACCCACATGGGCACCGCGCTGCGCATCCCGACGGTGGCCCTGTTCGGGTCCACCCGCCCCTACCTGAGCGGCGGCACACCTTTGACCAAAGTGATGTACGACGCACTGCCCTGCTCGCCTTGCCGAAGGCGCCCCACGTGCGATGGGCGATTTGATTGCATGAAGCAACTCACCGTGCCCCGCGTGATGGCCGAGGCCATGGCCGTTTACCAGCCTGGAGCGCCCGCATGAAGGTCCTCCATGTTGAGGCGGGCATGCACCTGTATGGCGGTGCGCTGCAAGTGGTGTTCCTGCTGCGGGGCCTGCGTGCGCGTGGCGTGCAGTGCGTGCTGGCCTGCCCTGAAGGCAGCGCCATCGCCACCGAGGCAGCGCCCCACGCCCAGGTGGTCAGCATGCCCATGAAGGGTGACCTTGACTTTCGCCTGCTGGGCCGGCTGCGCAAGTTGATCCGCGAGATCAAGCCGGATGTCGTCCACCTGCACAGCCGCCGGGGCAGCGACATTTGGGGCGCCCTGGCAGGTCGCCTGGAAGGCGTGCCAGTGGTCTTGAGCCGGCGCGTGGACAACCCCGAGTCCCGCTTCGTGGTGGGCATCAAATACAGACTTTACGATCAGGTGGTCACCATCTCGGATGGCATCCGCCAGGTGCTGCTCGGCGAAGGCGTGCCGCCACACAAGCTGCACTGCGTGCTCAGCGCGGTCGACACCCAGCAATACCGCCCAGACCGCAGCCACCTGGCCTGGTTCAGAGAGACCTTCGGGATCGCAGAACACGAACTGAGCATCGGCATGGTGGCGCAGTTCATCGCACGCAAGGGGCACAGCACGCTGCTGGACGCCCTGCCTCAAGTGCTCGCCCGGCACCCCCACACCAAGGTCATCCTGTTCGGACAAGGCCCGATTCGGGACGAGATCGCCGCGCGGGTGCAAGCCTCGCCCGAGCTCGCGCGGTGTGTGCAACTGCCCGGCTTCAGGCGCGACCTGGACAAGATCCTGCCGTGCCTGGATGTGCTGGCGCACCCGGCCTTCATGGAAGGGCTGGGCGTATCCCTGTTGCAGGCTGCGGCCTGCGGCGTGCCCTTGATCGGCGGGCGGGCCGGTGGCATACCCGAGATCGTGCAGCCCGGGCTCAATGGCGAGTTGATCGAGCCAGGTGACACGGTGGCCCTGGCGAACGAGCTGAACAAGGTGCTGGCATCAAGCGAGCTGCGCCAGCGCTACGGCGCAGCAGGGCGCGAATGGGTGGAGGCGCGCTTTTCGATCGAGGCCATGGTCGCGGGCAACCTGGCCGTGTATCAGACGGCCCTGGCCGAGGCCTCGCGCTGAACGCCCTGGCCGAGCAAGGCATCCACACAAGCGCGCAAATCCGTGTAGCGTGCGTCGGCGCCAGCCAGGTCCCCGGTGGATTCTTCGTTGTCTGAATCCACGATGTAGGCTTTGCCCAGGCCCGCAGCGCGCGCCGCCTGGATGTCAGAGGGCTTGTCGCCCACCAGGAAGGACTCGGCCAATGACAAGCCCAGGTCCTTCGCCGCACGCAGGATCATGCCTGGCTGGGGCTTGCGGCAATCGCACTCTATGGCCAGTTCGGGCACCTGTCCGGATGGATGGTGCGGGCAGTGGTACACCGCCTCCACGGTCGCGCCGGCTTGAGCAAGCGCATCACGCATCTGCTCGGTAAGCGACTGGTACTGCGCCTCGGTGTACTTGCCGCGTGCCAGCCCGGACTGGTTGGTCACCACGACCAGCGCATAACCCGCCTCACGCAGGCGCCGCATGGCCTCCACGGCACCGGGCACAAACTCGAATTCAGACCAGTGGTGCACGTAGGCACGGTCCAAGTTGATCACGCCATCGCGGTCCAGAAAGACCGCCTTGCGGGTGCCCCCTGCACGGATGCGCTTGACCAGGCTGGTCGTCGAGTAGCCATCCACAAAGGGAATGGCCAGCGCGCGCCCGCCCCAACTCTCGACCACGCGGGTTTCTTCCAGCGTGCTCATGTCGTAGTCGCCGCCTTTGACGTAGATGTCGGGGCGCACTTGCTTGATCAACTCGACAGGCGTGCGTTCATCAAAGAAAGTCACCAGAGACACCGACGCCAGGCCCGCCAGCACGGCCGCCCGGTCTTCATCACGGTTCAAGGGGCGGTCAGGTCCCTTGCCCAGCATGCGGGCCGAGGCATCGGAGTTCACCGCCACCACCAGCGAGCCACCCAGGGCTGCGGCTTCGTGCAGGTAGTTGACATGACCACGATGCAGCACATCGAACACGCCATTGGTGAACACCAGTGGGCGGGGCAAGGCCGCGATCTTGTCGGCCAACGCATCGCGTGCGCAAACCTTGTCCATCAGGGGCGGCTGGCTCACGCGAACAGCTCCTCGTAGGTGACCGTGGCCGTCCCGAACTTGGCCACCACCAGGCCACCCGCCCGGTTGGCGTGCGCCATGGCGTCCGGCATGGACAGACCACAGGCCATCATCAGGGCCATCGTAGCGATGACGGTGTCGCCAGCGCCGGTCACGTCGGCCACTTCGCGGGCCTGCGCCTTCACATGGGACACCTGGCCTGCTTCAAACAGGGTCATGCCTTCTTCGGAGCGCGTCAGCAACAAGGCCTCTATCCCAAGCGACACGCGCAGCGCCTCAGCCTTGCGGTGCAAATCGGCCTCGTCGGACCAGGCCCCCACCACCTGCATGAGCTCGGCGCGATTGGGCGTGATCACCGTGGCGCGCGCATAGCGGGCGTAGTCACTGCCCTTGGGGTCCACCAGCACGGGCTTGCCCGCCGCACGCGCCATCTCGATCATGCGCGGAATGTGCGCCAGGCCACCTTTGCCATAGTCCGAGAACAGCACAACGTCATGGGTGGCCAGCACCGCTTCAAAGTCGCCCAACATTTGAGACAGCACTTCGTGATCGGGCTCGCGCTCAAAATCCACGCGCAGCAATTGCTGGTTGCGGCCGATGACGCGCAGCTTGACGATGGTCTGCAAGCAGGGATCCTGCCCGAGCACCGTCGTGACACCATGGCCCTCCAGCAATTCGCGCAGGCGCCGCGCGGGCTCGTCCTGCCCGACCATGCTCAGCAGCGTCACAGCGCCACCCACCGTTTTGACGTTGAGCGCCACGTTGGCGGCTCCGCCAACACGCTCCTCTTCGCTGGACACGCGCACCACCGGCACCGGGGCCTCGGGTGAAATGCGCTCGACGGCACCAAACCAGTAGCGGTCCAGCATGACATCGCCAACGACCAATACACGGCGCGCGGCTGCGGCCTCTCGGGAAGGAAACTCACCCACACTCATTTTTATCTCTCGCTGAAACGGGCCAGAGCCCATTGGCCTGCCTCAGGCCAGACCCAACTTCTGTTCGATGAGGCCGCACAGGGTGTGGCCGATCAAAATATGGGACTCCTGAATGCGCGCTGTCACCTGGCTCGGCACCACGACGGGCACATCGCACATGTCACGCAAAGCCCCGCCATCACGCCCCAGGAAACCGATGACCTTGACACCCAGGACCTTGGCCTCTTCGACGGCGCGGATCACATTGCGGGAGTGACCGGAGGTCGAAATGGCCACCAGCACGTCGCCAGCACGCCCAAGCCCTTGCACCTGCCGCGCAAAAACCTCGTCATAGGCGTAATCGTTCCCGATGCAGGTCAAGGCCGACGAATCGGTGGTCAGCGCAATGGCGGCCAGCGCGCGGCGGTCCTTGATGAAACGCCCGGTCAACTCGGCGGCCAGATGCTGGCTGTCGGCTGCAGACCCGCCATTGCCGCAGAACATGAGCTTGCCGCCGGACTGGATGGCGCTTGCCGCCAGGCTGCCCGCCTGGTCAACCGCGTCCGAAATCAGGTGCAGCGACTGGAGCACGGACACTTGCTCGGCCACGTTTTGCAGAAAAAGGTCACTCATACAGGCAAAGCAGCTGGATATAACAGGCCGTTATTGTCAGCCCAAATCCACGCGTTTCACATGCCCCCAGATGGGCCGGGTACATCCAAGGCAAAATAGCGGTTTGGTTTTCGCCCCCTTCGCCCCCTTTCCCCCCTCATGCACGAGACAAACGACCGCCGGCCACGCACCGTGGTGCTGCTCCAGTACGCCGGCATTGGTGACCTGGTCTGGCACATCCCGTATTTCAAGATGATCGCGGCACAAAGCCAGGGCGGCAAAGTCACGGTGGTGGCCCAGCCATCGACGCTGACGCGGGCGTTCATAGGCCAAGAACCCTGGGTCGAAGCCGTCGTCGACCACGACCACCGGCCGCGCCGCAGTGAAAAGCGCCGCGGCAAGCATGCGGGACTGCGAGGCATGTGGCGCATGGCGCAACAACTCAAGGCCGGCCAGTTCGACCGCATCATGTTGTTCTCCGGGCGCGCCAGCCGGGGCCTGATCGCCTGGCTCAGCGGTATTCCCACGCGCATGGGCTTTGGCTACCGCGTGCTTCAGCGCATGTTCCTGAATCAGGGGCCGTTCATCGAGGCCTATCAAGGCCCGTCATTGGCCGTGTACCCCGAAGCCAGCGCCTTCATGGTGGCACACGGCTTTTGCAAAGCACCTGTCATTCCAACGCTGACGCCGCCCGACGCCTCGCTCGCGCAGATGCAAGCCCGCCTGGCGCACATGCCTCGCCCACTCTACGCATTGGCCATTGGCACCAGTGAACCGCACAAGCAATGGGGCATCCAGAACTACGCCGACCTGGCCTGTGCCCTCATCGCCGAGGGTGCTGGTGTGATGCTGCTGGGCGGCCCTTCCGAGGTGCAAATTGCGCGCGACATTGAAGCTTTGATCCAGGCCAAAACAACACAAGGCCTGACTGTTGTCACCGACGCCCCTGTCCTGGGCAGCGCCGCGGCGCTTCAGGTGGCCGACTTCTGCGTGGGCAACGACACAGGCATGGTCAACGTGGGTGCGGCTGTGGGCACACCCAGCTGGGTCATCATCGGCTCAAGGCCTACGCTGAACCAGGACCCGGTCAACATGCACAACGTCACCGCAGCGAAGCTATCTGACATCACGGTGGAGCGGGTGCTGAGCCTGCTGCACGACGCACGCCAAGCGCCTGCCACCCCTCACTGAGCAAGACATGGAACTCAAAGAAACCGGCCAGAAGATCGTCGGGTACGGCAAGCCGCACTGGAAGATGTTTGCGGCATCCTTCCTGTTCTTCACGATCGGGGCGGCAGTGGAACCGGTCATCCCGGCCCTCTTCAAAAAGTTGATTGATTCGGGCTTCAAAGACGGGTTGAACTACCCGTTGTGGCTCGTGCCCATCGTCATCATCGGCCTGTTCCTGATCCGCGGTGCCTTCAACTTCGCTGGCAACTACAGCATGACTTCGAGCATCTCGAGCGTGGTGCTCGACCTGCGGCGCGACCTCATGCGCGGCCTGCTGCGGGCCGACGCCAAGCTGTTCACGACGATCAGCCCTGGCCTGGCCGTCACCAAGATCATCAACGACCCCCAGATGGCCTCGCAGACCCTGGGCAACGTGATCATCTCCGTGATCAAGGACAGCATGTCCCTGATCTTCCTGATGGGCTATCTGCTGTACCTGAACTGGCAACTCACCCTGCTGTCTTTCATCAGCATGCCCTTGCTCGGCTTCCTCCTCAAAAAGGTGCAGAAACGTCTGACGCACGTGGGGCAAGCTCAGTACGAATCGCAGCAGCGCCTGGTCAACACAGTGGACGACAACGCGCGTGCCTGGCGCGTTGTGCGCACCTTCGACGCCGCCGACTTCGAGTTGGCGCGCTTCGACAAGGAAGCCAACTTGCTGCGACGCATGGTGCTCAAGACCATGGCCACCAGCTCCCTGATCACCCCGCTGACGCAGGTTGTGGCGGCCATCGGCGTCTCCATCATCATCACACTGGCCATCCATCAGGCCAGCCAGGGCTCGACCACCGTCGGCGAGTTCGTCTCGTTCATCACCGCGCTGCTGATGACCATCTCACCAATGCGCCACCTGACCGACGTCTACCAGCCCGTCACCGGCGCGCTCATCACCGCACGCGGCGCCTTCGACCTGGTCAACGCCCCGATCGAGCCAGACAACGGCACCAAAGACATGCCGACATCGCGGGGGGAAATCGAGTTCAATGATGTGAAAGTTCACTACGAAGGCGCCGCCATGCCCTCGCTGGACGGCTTCACCCTGCACATCCAACCAGGACAGACCGTGGCCCTGGTGGGCTCGTCGGGCGCGGGCAAGACCACGGTCGTCAACACCTTGCTGCGCTTTGCCAACCCAACCAGCGGCAGCATCCGGCTGGATGGTGAGCCCATCGACGAACTCAAACTGGCCAGCCTGCGCCGCCACTTTGCCGTGGTGTCCCAGGACATCGTCTTGTTTGACGGCAGCGTGGCGGCCAACGTGGCCTACGCCAGCCCACAAGGCATCGACCGGGACAAGGTCGAGCGGTGCTTGCGCGCCGCCAACCTCTGGTCGCACGTGTCGACCATGTCCGACGGCATGGACACAGGCGTTGGCACGAACGGCAGCATGCTGTCCGGGGGCCAGCGCCAGCGCCTGGCCATCGCACGCGCGCTCTACCGCGATGCCGCCATCTGGATCTTCGACGAAGCCACCTCGGCACTGGACTCCGAGTCCGAAGCCGTGGTGCAACGCTCCATTGAAGACCTGCGTCATGCCAAAACGCTCATCCTCATCGCCCACCGACTGAGCACCATCCGCAACGCCGACGTCATCTGCGTCATGTCGGAAGGCAAAATCGTGGAACAAGGCACCCATGCCGAACTGATCGCTGCAGGTGGCTTGTACGCCGGCATGGTCCGCATCCAGTCGGCGAACTGACCGACATTAACCAAAGGCATCGCAACAACATGATCATCGTCACCGGCGCCACCGGCTTCATCGGCAGCAACATCGTGGCAGACCTCAATGCGCGGGGCCGCACCGACCTGCTGCTCGTAGATGACTTGGGCACGCAAGGCAAGTGGAAAAACATCGCCAAACGCCGCTTCCTGGATGTCGTCGACTACCGCGATCTGGACAAGCTGCTGCCTACACTGAAGGCGGCAGATGCCGTCTTCCACATGGGCGCCAACTCGTCCACCACGTCCACGGACGGCGACGAAATCCTGCGCGTCAACCTGCAGGCCTCCATGACCTGGTGGAAGTGGTGCACACAGGTGTCGGCACCACTCATTTACGCCTCATCGGCCGCGACCTATGGCGACGGCCAAATCGGGTTTGACGACAACCAGGCCTTGACGGAGCTGGACAAACTGGCGCCGCTGAACCTGTACGGCTGGTCCAAGCACCAGTTCGACAAATGGGCCATCGAGCGGGCGGCGGAAGGCAAAGCGCCACCGCAATGGGCCGGCCTGAAGTTCTTCAACGTCTACGGCCCCAACGAATACCACAAGGGCGACATGCGCAGCCTGGTGGCCAAGAACACCGAGCTCATCGCCCGCGGAGAAACCATCCGCCTGTTCAAATCGCACAAGCAAGGCTACGCCGACGGCGCCCAGTTACGCGACTTTGTTTACGTGAAAGACTGCACCAGCGTCATGCTTTGGCTCATGGACCACCCGGCTGTGAGCGGCTTGCACAACCTGGGCACGGGACATGCTCGCTCTTTTGTTGACTTGATGAATGCCATAGGGGCGGCACTGGGTAAGGCAGTCAACATCGAGTTCGTTGACATGCCTGAATCCATCAGGCACAACTATCAATATTTTACGCAAGCGAGTATGCAAAAGCTGACATCAAATGGATACGTCAATCCATTTCATTCGATCGAGCAGGGCACTCAAGACTACGTCAAATGCTACTTGACGCAAGCAGACAAATATCGCTGAAGAGCATATTGCCAATATCACATTAAAATCAGACCATGTCAAAGCTTGAGAAGAGAAAGAAAAAGCTGAAAAAAAGCTGGGAGCGGCTGCCTGAAAAAATAAAATCCTTGTCCAGCAGGCTGAGATCTCTTATTGATAGATCAAACGCGAGCAAAATCGCGATCGAGGTCACCGGGGGCATGGGAGACCACATTTTGGCCGCGCGTTTCATCCGCGATCTCATGCAAGAACTACCCGACATTCGCTTCGACATCTATTGCGTGCGCCCTGGGCTAGGCAGGTGGATATTTGAAAGCCTGAGGCAATGCGACAACATATTAGACCGAAAGGCTGATATTTCCGTACTGCGACACCAATACATGTGCACGGTGAGGGTGGCGACATTTGTCGAGGTCTCTCGCGTCAAGCTCAAGCCAAGGTCACCGGTACCACCCGTGTTGCAAGGCATCATAGATCGGGTGACTGCCGCCTGCAGCAAGATCGAGCCCATCGTTAGCAGCTATCCGGCGCTAGACGGCTACCTCGGCCACTATGCGGTCATGAAGGGGGCTCGACGCCACAATCTGCTACATCAAATGGCCGGCATACGTTACGGCGGCGACGCACTGCCTCTGACGCGTGACGCTGGCGCCTTGAACAAGCATGGGTTGGTAAAGGGGCAGTACATCACCATCAGCAATGGTTACGACGAGGATGCGCAACGCCCCGGTAACGCTTTGATAACGAAGGTCTACCCACACTTTGGAGATGTTGCCCACTTGTTGAAAATCAGTCGGCCTGACCTGAAGATTGTGCAAATCGGCTCATCCACCAGCACCTTGATACAAGGTGCAGACCTCAATTTGATCAACAAGACGACCCTTCAAGAGGCGGCTACGCTCATCGAGCACGCGGCACTGCACGTCGACAACGAGGGCGGGCTGGTACACCTGGCCAGCGCTTTGGGCACGCGCAGTTGCGTGGTATTTGGGCCGACGCTTGCGGACTATTTCGGTTACGAAGGCAATATCAACGTGGCGCCACGGACGTGTGGCGGCTGCTGGTGGATGGAGCCCACCTGGATGACCAATTGCGTCAAAGGTCACGCCCATCCGCCATGTATGTACACACAGCAAGCCTCGGATGTTGCCGCTCAGATCGAGCGTGGTTTGAGAGCCATTCCGTAGGCGACGGCCCCATTAACACACCAGGGATCGGTAGCACTCGCGCACAAAAATGGTGTTACCGCCACAGCGTATCAAGGGAAAGTAACCTTTCCCGCCCAGGAACTCCTTCAGCGCGCCATCTGTCCGCGCACCATCGGGGCCGACAGTCTCGACACAAATGACCTTGGGCGAGCTCTTGTCGTAGTTGATGCTGCGCAAGACAGGCTCATCCAACCCCTCCACATCGATTGACAGGAAATCCGGGAAAACCCCAGCAAAATACTGATCAACCACATCGGAAACAGTCACCACCGGCACCTGAATCTGCTCCGTGATCTGGAACTCTGGATAGGCCCTCACAAACTCTTCCGCCGTTTCTTGGTTGAAGGTGTTGCGACCAGACCACTTATCAATCATGTAAAAGGTCAAATCAGGGCCCGACTCGGGGCTTACCCCGACGTTGAGGGTGACATCCTCTGGGCGGTGAACCTTGAACGCCTCAACCAGGTTGGGGTTCGCCTCGATATTCACCCCCCTTGAGCCTCTTGCATACAACAGCGCTGTATTGCTGATATTGAATGGGTGGTGTGCGCCCACATCCAAGTAGCTTGGTTGCTTCAAGCCCAGGGAATTGAAGATGGCGACAACGATCAGATCATCTCCATGTTGGGCGTAACTGAAACAGCCAAACTGCTGATCCGGGTGAGGCTCGACTTTTTGCCAAGGGCTCAACCCCAGAGGAGGGGCGCTAACGTCGGCAGGCTCATCTGCCACGCGCCAAAGACGACTTACACGTTTGACCCATCCCTTACCCATAGATCTCTCCTAGTGATGCCGTGCGGCCCCGTAAATTCAGGACCAGCCCGCTATTGTATAGGGGTGGATTCCACAGATGTCCCCATGCTGCCACAATCTCAAAACGAGACGCACCCGACTTGCCTCAGAATGTTTTGACTTCCTGAAAGTCAGTCGCCCAACATCCCGTCTGCTCCGCTTGGCCTCCATGTCAACATGACCTCTCTACATCAAAACTACTCGGCACTCAAGACAGACAAGGGCATATGGCTTCGAGCAATCCTGCTGTCGTTGATATTTAGCCTGCTGTACCTCTACGCAGCAAGCATGTCTCCCAACTCCATCATTTCCCGCCAAGCCGCGTTCAACGTTGACATCCCGTTCAAATACAGATTCCTTATACCTTGCACGCTTGATTTATTTTTAACCGACAAGGTCATGGACTCGCGCTTGGCTCGCACGCTAGCCTTGATGGCGTTTCTCGTCCCGTGCTTTTGGCTGATACAGAGATACGCCACCCGAATTCGAGGCACCGAATTGAGCCCATCAGAAACTGCGACTCTGCATGCCTCATTCTTTCTGCTTCTGCTGGCGCATTATTGCTTGCCACGCGAACTGAATGTCTACTACATATACGATATTCCAGCCATATTCTTTTACATGACTTGCTTCCTTTTGCTGACCCGGACACCAGCAAAAATCAGTTGGTACGCAGCAGCACTGACCGTGCTTGCATCCCTGAATAGGGAAACAGTCATGATCGCAGTGATTCATGCGGCGGCATTCCACCTCTGCACAGAACAGCCACGCCGCCAAACCATCAAACAAACTATTAAAAAGAGCGTATGGGTTCACTTGGCGCTCATCGCAGCCGCAATTGTCGTGACCCGCATTACCATCAATCAATTGTTGGGTGCAAGCATATCGAGCAACGCCACCCCGATGGAGGGCGAAAATATACGATTTTGGGCCAATATGGAGCGCATCGCGCATAACAAGCACCACACCACCCAGTTGCTGATGCTGGGTTGCGGCGCCATACTGTGGATGCCTATTGCATTCTTGCGCTTTCCGCACAAACTAAAATGGATTTGGGCTGCCTCAGTCCCGCCCTTGGTTGTATTCGCATGGGCAGGCAACATCACCGAGTTGAGAATGTATAACGAGTTTCTGCCCTGTTTGGCTGTATCGCTCTGGTTGTTCTTGTCTTATCAAGCTCCTCAAATTCCGCGCAACGGCGGCCCGAAACACCCATCTAACGGCTGAAAGAATCCGCAAAGATCTGAATGTCAGAACGCGACTTTGTAAACCGGCGAGTGTCCAGGGCCCACAATTCGATCGCCGACGTCATCAGCGGCGAGGCAAGCAACAGCACATCTACAAGACCACAGCCGAAACCGAACAGGCGTTCGCACTCAATGACGTCAATGACCTCGCTGATACCTGCCTGTTGAACACAGGGAAGCGAGCCGCTTGGCTGCCTGGACGCGAACAATGGTCTTGATGACCTCACGAAACAGGTCGGCCTTGTCCATGGCCAGATCGACTCCCCGATTACGGCTTGTGGACCACAAACACAAAGAAGCAAATTCGACTCGCACTTTTACCCTGCTTCTCCGGGCTTTCCCCCCACAACATCCCATCGCATATCGCCAATCACCCTGTAACATCAGCTACTCATTAGATCCTCGCATTCTCATTCCCCGAAGTCCCTCCCATGGCAGCTGAGTCCACCCTGGCCGACTCCCCCGGCACCCTGTCGGGGGTTGCCCGCGTGCTGGTCAACGCCGGCAAACTCGACGCCAAGTCCGCTGAAACCCTGACGCGCACCGCTCGCGAACAAAAGCGCAGTTTCGTCAGCGCGCTGGTGAGCAGCGGCAGCATCCAGCCCACGGATCTGGCCCAGACGCTGTCACAGGCCCTGGCCGTGCCTGTCATGGACCTGGCGGCTGTTGACGTGCAGCGCCTGCCCAAGGGCATCATCGACAACAAGCTGTCCGCCCAGTACCAGG
>Ga0209066_10002125_pt1 | contig 24834 bp, 23 predicted proteins | sample All_14_2_FD_187198 | JGI IMG/M metagenome (GOLD analysis project Ga0209066, IMG submission 187198) | Freshwater microbial communities in response to fracking from Pennsylvania, USA - Allegheny Zone_MetaG_DW_15 (SPAdes) (version 2) ... | reverse complement strand
ACTACCGCAGCGTCATGCCCACCAACCTCTATGGCCCGGGCGACAACTACCACCCGGAAAACAGCCACGTCATCCCCGCGCTGATCCGCCGGTTCCACGAAGCCAAGGTGTCTGGCGCGCCCGAGGTCGCCATCTGGGGCAGCGGCACGCCCATGCGCGAGTTTTTGTATGTGGACGACATGGCCGCTGCCAGCGTGCACGTCATGAACCTGCCCAAGGCCAGCTACGAGCAACACACCCAGCCCATGCTCAGCCACATCAACGTGGGCTACGGGGCTGACATGACCATCGCCGAGCTCGCCCACAGCGTCGCCCGCGTCACCGGCTACACCGGGCAGATCACGTTTGACGCCAGCAAACCCGACGGCACCCCCCGCAAACTCATGGACAGCAGCCGCCTGCACAGCCTGGGCTGGCAAGCCCGAGTCGACTTGCCCACCGGCCTGGCCCAGGCCTACCAAGATTTCCTGAATAAGACCGCTCAATGACCACCAACCCCAACGCCGCAGCCAAACCCAAAGTCGCCCTCATCACCGGCGTCACCGGCCAAGACGGCTCTTACCTCGCCGAGCTGCTGCTGGAAAAGGGCTACATCGTGCACGGCATCAAGCGCCGCAGCAGCCAGTTCAACACCCAGCGCGTGGACCACATCTACCAGGACCCGCACATTGACAACGCCCGCTTTCACCTGCACTACGGCGACCTCAGCGACAGCACCAACCTGATCCGCATCGTGCAGGAAACCCAGCCCGACGAGATCTACAACCTGGGCGCGCAGAGCCATGTGGCCGTCAGCTTCGAGAGCCCGGAATACACCGCCGATGTGGACGGCCTGGGCACGCTGCGCCTGCTCGAAGCCATCCGCATCCTCGGGCTGGAGAAAAAGACCCGCTTCTACCAGGCCAGCACATCCGAGCTGTATGGCCTGGTGCAGGAGATCCCCCAGAAGGAAACCACACCCTTCTACCCGCGCAGCCCATACGCCGTGGCCAAGTTGTACGCCTACTGGATCGTGGTGAACTACCGCGAGGCCTATGGCATGTACGCCTGCAACGGCATCCTGTTCAACCACGAATCCCCCCGCCGCGGCGAAACCTTCGTCACGCGCAAGATCACGCGCGGCCTGGCCAACATCGCCCAGGGCCTGGAAAGCTGCCTGTACATGGGCAACCTGGATTCGCTGCGCGACTGGGGCCACGCCAAAGACTACGTGCGCATGCAATGGATGATGTTGCAGCAAGACCAACCCGAAGACTTCGTGATCGCCACCGGGGTGCAGTACAGCGTGCGCCAATTTATCGAATGGAGCGCCGCCGAACTCGGTATGCAAATTCGCTGGGACGGGTGTGGCGTAAACGAATTGGGCTACTGGAATGACAAGCCTATCGTCAGGATTGACCCGCGATATTTCCGCCCCGCCGAAGTTGAAACCTTGCTGGGTGACCCGACCAAAGCCAAGGAGAAACTCGGCTGGGTGCCAGAAATCACCGTGCAGGAAATGTGTGCCGAAATGGTTGCTAGTGATTTGGCACACGCGAAGCAACACACACAGCTCAAGCAGGACGGCTACAGCGTCAATGTGAGCATCGAGTAAGGGCCGCATGCACCGCATGGCTATTGGAATAGACCAACTGATCTGGCCTGCTCTAAATTATTAATTCATAACAGAAGGAATAAACAATTGAAAGCTGTCATTCTTGCCGGTGGACTCGGCACCCGTATCTCCGAAGAAACCTCAATTCGACCTAAGCCGATGATTGAAATCGGAGGCAAACCAATTTTGTGGCACATCCTGAAAACCTATTCCCACCACGGCATCGACGATTTCGTCATTTGCTGCGGCTACAAGGGTTACGTCATCAAGGAGTACTTTGCAAACTATTTTTTGCACATGTCAGATGTCACCTTTGATATGGTGAACAACAGTATGGAAGTGCACCAACGCAATGCGGAGCCCTGGCGCGTGACCCTGGTGGACACCGGCGAAGACACCATGACGGGCGGTCGCCTGAAACGCGTGGCCAACTATGTGAAAGACGAAGAAGCTTTTTGTTTTACCTACGGCGATGGTGTGGGTGACGTCAACATCACCGAACTCATCGCCTTTCACCGTGCACAAAACGTCAAAGCCACTCTAACAGGCACCATTCCCCCGGGCCGATTTGGCGCACTGGATTTGAAGGGCAACAAGGTCAACAGTTTCATGGAAAAGCCCAAAGGTGATGGCGCCATGATCAACGGTGGCTTCTTTGTGCTGTCGCCCCAGGTGATTGACTACATTGCTGACGACAAGACGATCTGGGAACGCGAACCCCTGGAACAACTGGCTCAAGAAGGCAACTTGGCTGCATTCCCGCACCACGGTTTTTGGCAGCCCATGGACACCCTGCGCGACAAGCTTCACCTTGAAGAACTGTGGCAATCCGGCCATGCGCCGTGGAAGGTCTGGCCATGAAAACCAGCTTCTGGCGAGGTAAGCGCGTCTTGCTAACCGGTCACACGGGTTTCAAAGGCAGTTGGCTGTCGCTTTGGCTGCAGTCATTGGGAGTTGAATTGGTCGGATATGCCTTGGAACCACCGACCAACCCCAGCCTGTTTGAAATCACGGAAGTGGCCAACGGCATGACCAGTGTGATTGGTGACATCCGCGATCTGGCCGAATTGCAGGCAGTCTTTGCCGAACACCAGCCCGAGATCGTCATCCACATGGCGGCGCAACCGCTGGTGCGCTACTCCTACCAAAACCCCGTCGAAACCTATTCCACCAACGTCATGGGCACCGTGCACCTGCTCGAAGCCGTGCGCAATACCCCCAGCGTGAAGGCTGTGGTCAATATCACCACTGACAAATGCTACGAAAACCGTGAATGGGTCTGGGGCTACCGTGAAAACGAACCCATGGGTGGTTTTGACCCCTACAGCAACAGCAAAGGCTGCGCAGAACTGGTCAGCGCGGCTTACCGGTCTTCCTACTTCAATGCCAGCAACTATGCACAACACGGCGTGGCAACGGCCACCGTACGTGCCGGCAACGTCATCGGCGGTGGCGACTGGGCTCAAGACCGGCTGATTCCCGACATTCTTGCCAGCTTTGAGCAAGGCAAGCCCGTTCATATCCGGAACCCGCATGCCATCCGCCCATGGCAGCATGTGCTGGAACCCTTGCGTGGCTACCTTACGCTTGCCGAACGCCTGTTTGAGCACGGCCCCGACTTTGCCGAAGCCTGGAACTTTGGGCCGAACGACGACGACGCCAAACCGGTCGGCTGGATTGTCGAAAAAATGGCCTCGCTTTGGGGTAAGGATGCACAGTGGCAAATTGACACTGGCGAGAATCCACACGAAGCCCATTACCTGAAGCTTGATATTTCCAAGGCCCGGTCTCGCCTCGATTGGCACCCGGCCCTGCGTTTGAATGACGCATTGAAGCTCATCACCGACTGGAATATGCAACGACACAACGGCGCTGACATGCGCGCTTTCACTCTGGCTCAGATCCACGCTTATCAAGCCTTGACCCAAAACTAACTCCAAGCAAAAAACTATGCAAAACGCCAAAACCCAAGCCATCCGAAATCAAATTGCCCAGCTGGTGGACGAATACGCCGCCCTCGCTCTCGCGCCTGAGGCCTTCTTCCCGGGTGTCAGTGTCATCCCACCTTCGGGAAAGGTACTCGACGCCGCTGAACTCAAGAATATGGTCGAAGCCGGCCTGGACGGATGGCTGACCACCGGCCGCTTCAATGCCGAGTTTGAGAAAAAGCTCGCCGCCTTCATTGGCATCAAACACCTGATCACCGTCAATTCAGGTTCATCTGCCAATCTGGTGGCCTTCAGCACCCTCACATCTCCCAAGCTCGGCGAACGCGCCATTCAAAAGGGCGATGAAGTCATCGGTGTTGCCGCTGGTTTTCCCACCACGGTCAACCCCATTCTGCAGTTTGGCGCGGTGCCAGTATTTGTCGATGTGGATCGCTTGACCCATAACATTGACGCCAGCAAGATCGAAGCCGCCATCAGCCCCAAAACCAAGGCCATCATGTTGGCACACAGTCTGGGCAATCCGTTCAATCTGGACGTGGTCACCGCCCTGTGCAAGAAATACAACTTGTGGCTGGTTGAAGACTGCTGCGATGCACTGGGAACCACCTACAGGGGCCAAATGGTAGGCACCTTCGGTGACATTGCCACGCTCAGCTTTTACCCAGCTCACCACATCACCATGGGCGAAGGCGGTGCGGTGTTCACGAAACACGACGAACTCAAAACCATCGCCGAGAGCTTTCGTGACTGGGGCCGCGACTGTTATTGCCAACCAGGCAAAGACAACACCTGCGGCAAACGCTTTTGCCAGCAACTGGGTGACCTACCCGTCGGTTACGACCACAAGTACACCTATAGCCACTTGGGCTACAACCTCAAAATCACCGACATGCAAGCTGCCTGCGGTCTGGCCCAATTGGACAAGGCACCGCAATTCATCCAGGCCCGTAAAGACAATTTCGTCTTTTTGAAAGAGCGCCTGAAGGACTGCGAAGAATTCGTTCACCTTCCGCAGGCAACCGAACACTCGGACCCGTCGTGGTTCGGCTTCCCCATCACCCTGAAAGAAAACTGCCCGGTCAGCCGACTGGACCTGTTGACCTACCTGGACCAGAACAAGGTCGGTACTCGTCTGCTGTTTGCTGGGAACCTGACACGCCAGCCCTACATGGCTGGCGCAGCCTATCGGGTGAGCGGCGACCTGATCAATACAGACAACGTGATGAACAACACCTTCTGGATCGGTGTGCAGCCAGCGCTCACAAGAGAAATGCTGGAGTTTGCAGCCAGCAAGATTGAGCAGTACTTGGGCGTGAATTTTTAATTGACCATGCAACTGACCGAACTACCTCTGCCCGGCTGCTTCAGGCTGCAACCCCGCGTTTTCCAAGACGCACGCGGTCGTTTTGTGAAGCCGCTGGTGTTCTCGCAACTGCAAGCCCATGGCCTACGCACTGACTTTGTCGAGCAATACCACTCCACATCTGCGTCAGGCGTGATCCGCGGGATGCACTTTCAGACCCCGCCACATGAACACGCCAAGCTGGTCTATTGTGCCGCCGGCTCCGTCAACGACGTGTTACTGGACTTGCGCAGGCAATCGCCCACCTACGGCAAGGCCACCTCCCTGCCGTTGACGGCCGAATCCGGCCACGCCCTGTACCTGGCTGCAGGCATTGCCCATGGTTTTGTCGCCACCCAGGAACCCGCCCTGATGGTCTACAACGTCACATCCGAATACGCACCCCACCACGACAGCGGCGTGCGCTGGGACAGCTTTGGTTTCGACTGGGAGGTGGCGGCGCCCGTGATGTCCGAGCGCGACCGCAGCTTTCTTGCTCTCGCTGACTTCGTCAGCCCTTTCTGATTTTTTGGTGAATCTATGAACCATAAAGCCCTGGTCACTGGAGCCACAGGCTACATCGGAGCAAAGCTTTGCCGGCAGTTGTTAGCCGACGGTTGGCAGGTTGACGTGCTGGTTCGCAAAACAGGCCGGCCGCTGACCGAAGAGCTCGCCCGAAAGGTCGGGCTCCACACTTACGATGGTAGCGCCCAGAGCGCATTGGATGCCGTTGCCGTCACAAAACCCAACGTGGTCTTTCACCTGGCCTCGCTATTTATCGCCGAACACCAAAGCGATCAGATTACAGACCTTATCAACAGCAACCTATTGTTTGGCACCCATTTAGCCGAAGCCTGTGCACGCAATGGCGTCAAGCGCTTTATCAACACCGGCACCTCGTGGCAGCACTACCGAAGCAATGAGTACGACCCAGTGTGCCTGTATGCCGCCACCAAGCAAGCCTTTGAAGACATCTTGGACTTCTACGCTGACGCCTTCGGCATTCATGTCATCACGCTCAAGCTTTTTGACACCTATGGCCCTGACGATCCACGTCCCAAGCTGGTCAATCTACTGGTGAAGACCATGAAAAGCGGTGAAGCGCTCGGCATGTCGCCTGGCAATCAAGTGCTCGACCTTGTGCATATTGACGATGTAACGCGCGCCTTTGAGGTCTGTGCACAACAACTGCTGGATAGTGATTCGTGCAAACCCCACGTGCGGTATGCGGTCTCGTCTGGCGCCCCCCTGTCCGTGCGTCAACTAGTCGTGATGCTTGAGCGGGTTAGCGGCAATGCGATCAACGTCACTTTTGGAGCACGTTCGTACCGGGAAAGAGAAGTAATGTACCCGTGGCAATCACCGCAGCTTTTACCAAACTTCACGCCAATGATTGACATGGAATCTGGGCTTTTAAATTTAATTTCCGATATCTAAATCATGCAAATTGCTGCCCATGTACTGGCCTACAACGTGACATCCACATTGCGGGCAGTCCTTGAGAACATGTCGCCTCATGTTGACAAGATTTTCATAGCCCACCCGCTACGGCCGTGGTGTTACGTACCAGAGTCCCGCGCCATGAAGCTCAACCCAACCTCTAAAACAGATGTTTTGGATGCATCAAGAGGTCTTAATGTTGAGATACTGGAAGGAGACTGGGAAACAGATGAAGACAGTAGAAATGCCTGCTTACAGCGCGCTAAAGAAGATGGATTCGACTGGCTTCTCACGCAGGATGCTGATGAGTTTTATACAGAGCACAGCTGGAAAATGATCCGCATGCAACTAATGAAGAGCATTCATGAGGAGAGTTTCGCCACAACCTGGTACAACTTCTGGAAATCAGCACAGTATGTCGTATCTAACGAAAGTGGCGATATTAAGGGTACGAATGCAGGCTTTGCGCTTCGATGCAAAACAGATCTAGTTTTTAAGCATTCAAGAACAAGCAATTCCAGAAATACTCTAATTATGGACTGTCCTTGCTATCACTATGGCTATGTTCGTACTGATGCTGAAATTGAAGAAAAAATATCGACTTGGATGCACGCGAAGGAATTCAATGCGCTGAGGTGGTTCAAACATAAATGGCTGAATTGGTCTGAACAATCAACCAACCTCCACCCCACTGCACCTTGGATTTGGAAACGTGCAATTCGTTTTCCAGGGGAGCAACCGGAGTTTTCCATTGACTTCAATATTGACTACACGAGCAGAAAACACTTCTCACTCAACCAGGCAACGGATGAAGCAATTTACAATTTAAATGCACTAATACGGAAGAGCAACAAGTCTGCGAAAATTGCTATAAAGGAAATACTACATGAGAATAGTTAGCCCAAATTATTCCATAGCTTCACTAGCATCCGAAAAATAGACAAACCAACATATCGTGCAAATGTCTGCTGTTGGAAGAGTACTTTCCGCAAGCTTAGCCTCTTGGTTAAGAATTATAATTGTCGTAGCCAGCCAAATCGCTGCCGTACCTGTTTACCTCTATTATTGGAATGTTGAAACCTATGGAACATGGCTATTGCTTCAGACTATCATTGCCTTTTTTACCATTGCAGATGTAGCCAATCAAAACTTCCTTGGATATGAATTTCTTAAGCTTGGGCATTCAAACAAAGAAAGGCTTGCAGACATATTTTGCACCTCTTTGCCCGTTGCCTTCATTGTCTCCGCGATCACATGCGCCGCCTTTATTGCATTAATATTGAATAATTTGCTAGCCGACCTTCTGGACATCAATAAAGGTCAAATTGAAACCTTCAATTTCGCCTTCATCATCCTCTCATCGACCTGGGTAGTTACCGGATCAGTTGGGGGCATAATTGGTCGGGTACTTTATCCATTCAGCTACTATCATTTGCTTGCTTGGGCGGGAACTTTTTTTGCACTACTATCCGCAATAGTTCCGGTCAGCGCTGTTGCCTTAGGGGCTGACATTACCATGACTGCAATTGCAACAAGCGCCACGAATGTTGTCTACAACATTGGCTTGATGGCTATTCTGATTCCCATCATTAGAAAGCAAGGTTTGCTCACTGGGCGTATCCAACTTCTAGACGGCTTCATTAGATTCGCCAAGTCTACGACGCTGGCACTTCAGGCTTGTCTTGATATTGTTCGCCAACACGGTACAAGGGTTGTGTTGCTTCCTATGGTCGGCATGGCGCAGATGACCGAGTTCTCCACCATGCGTACCGGTGCCAACTTCGCCCTACAAGGGCTCAACACCATCACCAGCCCGGTGATGCCGGAGCTGATGCGATTTCTTGCGGCGCGCGATCAGCCCCGCACAGAGAGCACCTTTGCCATCGTCTGGCTGGTGCTTTGCGGGGTGCTGTGCCCGGCCATCATCATCGTTCAGTGGCTTGCGCCAACGCTGTTTCCACTGTGGACGCACGGCAAAATCGCATTTGATCCTTGGCTGTTCGGCATGCTTTCGTTGGGCGTGTCGGTGTTGGCTCTGGCCCAGCCTGCGGCAGCGGTGCTCCAGGGCAACAACATCCTGCGCGCGCAGCTTGCAATTTCGATCATTGCGGCAACCGTTGCTGTGGGCGGCATGGCTTGGCTTGTGCCGCTGATGGGTGTGCGCGGCGCGGCTTTGGCGCTGCTGGCAGCCGAGCTGACAAGCCTTACTGCCTTTGTGTGGGTGGCACAGCAATGGCTTCAGCAACAAGGCATGCGTTGGCCGTGGAAGGCGTTTGGTGCAGCAGCGGCGACCGTGCCCGTCACCGGGTTGGGTATGGGAGCGCTTGAACTGTTGCCTGGCCTGACCTTTCCCATCCTGGTGGTAGTCCTTGTGCTGCAAGCCATAGTTGCCATCATCTACTGGAGGCACTTACCGGCCATGGCTCGCTTGCGCGCAGCCAGCCTGCTGGCCCGCTTTCTGCCGGCATCCCTGCGGACCAAGGGCGCGGCAGTGCAACCCCTTGCAGTGGATGAAACCACACCCAAGCACTGATCACTTTTTCAAATCGCGTTCTGAGACTGCACACATGCCCCGAATTTCCGTTCTCATGCCCGTCTACAACGGCATGCCCTACATCACCGAAGCGGTGGAATCCGTTCTGGCCCAAGAAGAGCAAAACTGGGAGTTGGTGATCAGCGACAACGGCTCCACCGATAGCACGCGCGCCTACCTAAGCACCCTGCGAGATCCGCGCATCCGTGTTCACCTGCAGCAAGGTAACCTGGGCATCTTCGGCAACATGAACTTTCTCATGCAACAAACACAGGCATCCATCGCCAAGATCTTGTGCGCGGATGACAAGCTGCTGCCGGACGCACTTACAAAGGTCGCAGAGTTCATGGAGGAGCGGCCTTGGTGTGCGCTGAGCCGTTGTTGGGGAGTAGGAGATGTAGAACGCTTCGCGCCTCACAAATATCATGCGTTGGAGGGCGCACTTCCATCCCAGCTTTTTCCACAGGCAGCAGTTCTGGCATTTGCCACATTCGGCAACTTAGTCGGCAATCTCTCCAAGGCTGCATGTCGCCCACAGATGGTTCAGCAAGTTGGCAGTTTTAACCAGCAATTTCCTTACGCGGGTGACTACGAAGCTTGGACCAGAGTGGCCATGCAATTTGGCATCGGTCTGCAAAACGTAGAACTCATCTTTGAACGCATTCATAATCATCAAAATTCAGTACTGCTCAATAAGAAAAATGAGATATACCCTCAATTAAATAAACTCCTTGAAATATTGGCATCCAAAATTCCAGAGCGTGAACGATCCATAATTAAGCGCCATTGGACCATCCACTTCCTTGCGCCACGCCTTTCTCGCAGTTTCAAACAAATTCTTGCTGGCGAATATCGTCTAGCGCGTGGAGCTCTGATAGAGTTGCCCCTAAATATATCAGCTTGGTCGGTCGTGGCAGCTTATCTCGTATGGAAATTCAACTTTTTGCCTGCGCGCACAACGACACGCAAACTTTCCAATCGAATTCTTGAGCTAAATCAAGGAAACACATGATCCAGCCGCGCCTTTCAATTGGCATACCTGTTTACAACCAATTTAAGACGATTGCGCAGACGATTGAATCCGTATTAGCGCAGAAAGTGGCATTCGATGAAATCTTGGTAGTTGACAATCACTCAACGGATGGGACGCATGAATTATTAGAGAAATTTTTAGGTCGTATCCGCGTAATCCAGCCACCAGAACACTTGAGCATGGTCGCGAACTGGAACTACTGCATTGAGAATATGAATTGTCAATGGTTTTCACTAATCTCAGGCGATGATCTGCTTAAATCGGAATTCGTTTCGCAGGTAAAAAAGGCCATCACAGCACACCAGGATGCCGCTTTAATTAGAACTGACTGGGATGTGATAGATGACAGCGGCAAGGTAACCACCGAGCACAATCAGCTGAGTGTTGCACATATCACGCGACCACCAAGAACTTGGCAAGAACAGCTCAATGGACCAAAGACTGCATTCGTTGGGTGGGCTACGCAACGAAAGTTTTGGAAGGAGGCAGGAGGTTTCCCGACAGATTTTCATCTATTTCAAGATTGGATGTTCTGGCTCAAGCTCGCGCCACATGGGCCGTTCATACGAATTCCGATACGCCTTGCGCAATACCGTAGCTACAGCCGTCCTGAGCTTGAATTTCATAGGGTCGCGCTCAGACTAGCCGACGAACATCGCTACCTAGTGTCTGTTCTACCGTCATTGCCCTGGGGAGCTGGTACACGCCATCTTGCCAAGATTAGCTCCGTACGCAAACAAAGGCTAATAGACCTACTTAATTATATTTCACGCCACCCAAAGGCAGTGGAAAATTCAGATTCAAAGTCAAAACTAGCTGAGCTTGCCGAATTGGCTGGAATAACATCAACCTATGAACGGTGGCTCACAGACCATAAGTCGATCCAACCCATTCATACAAAACCCCTTCACAATGCAAAGCTATTTATTAAATGGGTACTTGCTAAGCTTAAAGCAGCAAATAAATAACATTAATTGGGAACGCAATGGAAGTGTCCGTACTAGGTGTACAGCCAAAATATTTCATCAGACCAAACAACACTGACTGGCGCCACAACGTATTTTTGGAGAATTCTTTTTCTCCAGAATGCATGCATTTCGACAATACAATTAACTATTCATCGCGACACTCAATTAGGGCGTGCCTTGCAATGAATGCACGACACCTACGTGGTACTTTGGGCAACTATTTTCCAATTTTCCTGGAAAATAAATCCGAATACTATCAGGTTTCTTTATTCAAAGAAGATAAGGCCGACAAATTTGATGTTATTTATTCTTACGGCTGCTATCCAAAAAATTCACCAAAACCCGTTGTTTGGCATACAGGACCAACATACGTAGAAGTTCTAAAATCCCGAAAAATCAAACATGAATTAATTGAAGATGAAATCGCCTGCAAAGCGCGCTGCGCTGAAAAAGCCTCCCTCATAGCTGTGTCCTCTGATATTGCAGCAACTGACTTTGACATTCAATTCCCTGGGCACAAAAATAAGATTGTTGTCTTGCCGTTTGTTTTACCAGGTGTCAAGGCGCAGAGCGCTGATTTTATTCAAACCAAGCACAGGAACACTCCTATCAATATATTGTTCGTAGGAAGAGAGTCACGAAGAAAAGGACTTGATCTGCTGCTTCAGGCATATGAACGGCTGCGATTGACCGCAAAAGAATCAATGACATTGACTATCGTTAGTGATTTTTCAGATGGCCCAATATCTCTACCAAAATTTCCGGATGTGAAATGGCATCAATCACTTGAAAATGATAAAGTTCAGGAACTGATGCAAATGGCACATATTTTTGCAATGCCTAGTCGGCAAGAAAGTTTTGGGTTGGTTTATCTTGAAGCGATGGCAGCGGGAGCTGTCTGCATCGGACCGGTTCGCGAACCACAAATAAGTATATTAGGGAATGGGCGCTTTGGTCTACCTTGTGAAGTGACAGTCGAGGGAGTTTTCGACGCTTTATCAACCCTAATATCGAACCATGAATTACGCGAAAAAATGGCTCTTGAAAGCGTGTGGAAATTCAAATCCTCCTATGCCCTAGAAGCTGTTTTATCCAGTTATAAAGCAGCATTCCTTAGGGCTGCAGGTCAAACAAGCAATATATGATGTCATTGCAGTTTCTTTGGCATTGAGTATGAGCCTCGCATACACGAACAACCTTACGTTGAACCCCGATGCAATGACATCGAAGCGCAAGGGTATTTGCGTTTTTTCCGGCAATCGAATTGTTGAGTTACTGATTGTGCCTCGCAATATCTATGCACTGATGAAACAGCTGAAAGCGCTGATGCAACACTACCCGTTAAGCCAGCGCATGTCTGAAGCTGCGCTGCGCTGCGTGGCCGAAATTGGTGGTTGGGATGCGTATGGTGAGCGGTGGGAATGGCAGCTGGCCACTACAGCGCCTTCAGTGCTAAAGCAGTGATCGCACAGTCAAAGGGTTAAGCTCTATGTCATCCGTCTTACCGAATTCGTCGCAGTTGGCGAAAACCCGCCCAGGCCCGCACGCCCGCTCACGGGCTCTGCGCTCGGTCCCACTCATCTGCCTTGCGCCCGTGCCCATCTGGCTGTTTGCCGCTGTCCTGGACAACGAGGTAGTTGCCAGCCTTGCAGCAGGCCTGGGTCTGCTCCTTGGCGTTATGTGGGGCCGGACATTGTTCCGGCGGCAGGCACTGATGCTTGGTTTCCTGAAGATTGGCGGCGTGAGTCTGTTGGTCATAATGAGCTTGAGTTGGCTCATGGCGCAGTTCTTCAATCTCTCTGCGCTGGGCCAGAGCATGTCCCTGGCACTGGTAAGGGATGTTGGCACCACACTTCCTGCCTATGCCGGTGCAGTTGCCTATGTGCTGGTGTTCGCCGCCGTGCTGGGAGGTCTAGGTGGTCTGGCCTTCATCCGGACCTTGGAAGCCAATGCGGCTGCAAGACTCTTGGCAGCACGGGACATTCGCTTCCTTAAGCTGCTCGTGTTGATTGGTCTCATCAGCACCCTGGACGCTTGGCTCATTCTGACGGGTGTCATCAGTTACCGCTCATTTGCCGTCGAGGGTTTTGACGAAGGTCGTATTGCTTGGTACTTGCCGATGCTGCAAATCATGTTTGCAACCCAAGTCGGCTTAAACGCACTTGCCATCAGTCAAATAGCGCAATCCACGCGACGTAGCAAAATATCCATGATAGTGGTGGCGGTTTCGGGTGTTTTCATTCTTTTCATCAATTTCACCCAGGGACGATCCGGTTTCATTTTATGTGCGCTGCTGCATCTTTATTGGGTCATCTTTTTCATGGGTCGAGTTCCTGCACTCAGCAAATTGTTTTCCGTTGCACTGATCGTGCTTCCATTGCTCTCTGCTGGCACGCTGTTGAACAACTTCATGCGCAGTGGCGCTGCCAGCAGTGTGGACCTCAATTCGGCTGGCTTAGGTGTCTTCTTGAGCAACGCTGTGCAAACCTGGCAGTCAGACCAGTCATTGCGGACATCCGAAAGCGCCAGATCCGCGGCAAACCTAGCTTCGCGCCCACTGGTGGCTCATCCACTTGCCAAAAGCATGGCCTTGCCGGAAGAGAGAAAGAGCTTTCTTTTGGGAGAAAACCTGATCAATAGCGCAATATGGGCGCTCCCAAGCGCAATCATGCAAGACAAGAAACTTTACCCGATCCAAGAAGATCTTCTATATGCGCATTTCCCAATAGGGGAAAATGATACAGCTGATTCGCCATATCTTTATGCATATGCTGACTTTGGATACGCAGGTATATTTGTTTATCCAGTATTACTGGCTGGTTTTTGGGTCGCCTTGCTGTTGCTGGTTCGTCTGCCTTTTATTTCATCGCTGGGTGTACTCGTCATTGCCTGCACCTGGATTGGGCTGTTCACCCTCTCCCTTGGCGAGGCTTCCATGACAAGCTGGTTTTCTACACTGAGAAATAGCGTGATCGTGCTGCCCTTTGTCGTTGTGCTTGCAAAACTTTTCAAATTCCCACGCCGTGCTGGTGATTCGACTGCCGCTGTTGCAAGGCGGTATAGGCTGTGAAAATTCTTTACATAGGCCATGCCGCTCCCGGATCCACCAGTCGTCATCGCGCAGATGCCCTCTTGCGGTTGGGGCATGAGGTGATTGTGGAAGACCCCTATTCGGCGCTTGCTACACACCTGCACGGCCGACTACGCGGGGCTCTGCATTTCCGAACCGGTTATCGGCTGCTACAGGGTGCGGCGTGTACGTGGATGGATGGACTGTTGAGACAGCACGCCACTTGGCCAGAGTTGGTCTGGATGAACAGCGGCGAATTGATCGGCACTGCTGCGGCAAACAGGCTGAGCCAGTTTGGCACCCCGATGGTCCTCTACTCCAATGATGATCCAACCGGTGGACGTGACGGACGGCGCTTTGATTCGCTGTTGGCGGCGCTGCCAGCGTACGATCTTTGCGCTGTTGTGCGCGAACCAAATGTTTGCGAATTTCGCGCCAAAGGTGCCCGAGTCGTTCACCGAGTCTGGATGAGCTACGACGAGGTTCTGCACAAACCGTTCGACAACATCGAGGATATTCCGGATGCGTTTCGCTCCGAGGTGGCATTTGTTGGTACCTGGATGCGCGGCGAGAGGCGCGATGAATTTCTGCTGGCGTTGATCGAAGGTGGACTGGACATCGCGATCTGGGGCGCCCGCTGGCAAAAGTCGCCGGCATGGCCCAAGTTGCGTGCGCATTGGCGCGGTCCGGCGCTGGCTGGCCGGGACTATGTGGCAGCACTTCAGGGCGCGAAAATTGCGTTGGGGTTCTTGTCGCGCGGCAATCGGGACCTTCATACCACCCGTAGCGCAGAAATCCCCTACGCTGGCGGACTGCTCTGCGCCGAGCGCACGGTCGAGCACATGGCCATGTACCGCGACGGGGAAGAGGCGGTGTTCTGGAATGACTCTGATGAATGCGCTGCGGTCTGTCACAAGCTGTTGGCTGACGAAACACTACGCATGCGCATACGGAAGCAGGGCATGGCACGAGTAAGAGAAGGCAACTACGGCAACGAGGATGTATGCCGTGAAATTCTGTTGCAGGTGGTGCCAAATCCGGCCTCGGATTCAGATCTAAGCCAATCATGAAAATTCTCCTGATCGGCAACTACATCCACAGCGGTCAGCAAAGCATGCAGCGTTTTGCCGACCTGATGTGCGAGCTGCTCACTGCAGCTGGCCACGAAGTGCGGTTGCTTAAGCCGGATTCGTTGCTTGGCGATCTGAAGCCGGGGGAGACGGGCCTGGGCAAGTGGCTGGGGTATCTGGACCGCTTTGTTCTATTTCGCTGGCGCTTGCGCATGGCCGCGCGCTGGGCAGATGTGGTGCATGTCTGTGACCACGGTAATGCCATGTATGTAGGCATGCTGGGCGGCAAGCCCAATGTGGTGACCTGCCATGACCTGCTGGCGGTTCAGAGCGCGCTTGGTGAATTTCCCGAAGTTGTGACGGGACTCAGTGGTCGCATCTTTCAACGCTGGATTCTTTCGGGTCTGCGGCAAGCACAGCACGTGGTGTGCGTGTCGGAGCAAACGCGCTCTGAATTGCTGCGTTTGTCGGGTTTGCCTGCAGCGCGCTGCAGTGTGGTGCCCAATGCGCTGAACTACCCCTACAGGCCCATGGCGGCCAATCAGGCGCAAGAGCGGCTACAGCGTCTGGGTGCGGTGGAGCGCTGGCCATTCTTTGTCCATATCGGTGGCAACCAGTGGTACAAGAACCGGACGGGTGTGGTGCGGCTGTTCATACATCTTGCCGCGCTGCCGCAGTTCCAGCGTCACCACCTTGTTTTGGGTGGTAAACCGTGGCCGGATGATCTGCGCGCGCTGGTACAGGGCTCGGAACTGGCTGCGCGGATTCATGAGTGGACAGAGCTTGCCAATGAGGACTTGCGTGCGCTGTATTCGAGCGCAGAGGCTTTGCTGTTTCCATCGTTGCAAGAGGGTTTTGGATGGCCGATCGCAGAGGCGCAGGCCTGCGGCTGCCCGGTAGTGACCACTGGTCGCGCACCTATGACCGAGGTGGGTGGCAACGCTGCGGTGTACATCGATCCCGACCAAATGCCCGGCGCCGCTGTCGTCGTAGCCGACGCCTTGGCTTCGCGTCAAACGCTGATGGCCGCCGGGTTGAGAAATGCTGAGCGATTTTCCGGAGCCGCCATGGCGGCAGGGTATGTAGCGGCTTACCGCTTTGTGGTGTCAGTCTAATAAAAGCGTGCGCCACCAGATGTCTCAACCCTTTCGAGTCCTCCGTGTAATTTCTTCTGTCAATCCCAATGGCGGTGGCCCCATTGAAGGCGCAAAGCAACTCTACGCACCTATGCAGGCGTTAGGTGTTGACCTGGAGGTCGCTTGTTGCGATGCACCAGATGCACCCTGGCTTGCCGCTTGTGGCCTACCCGTCGTGCACGCGCTGGGGCCTGGACGCTTTGGCTACGCTTACGCGCCGCGTCTTCTGCCTTGGCTACGTGAGAACGCACCGCGTTTCGATGCGGTCATCGTTAACGGTATTTGGCAATATCACAGCCTCGCTGTTCGGCAAGCTTTAGCTGGCACACGTGTCCCATATTTCGTATTCACCCACGGTATGCTTGACCCTTGGTTCAAACGCACTTATCCGCTCAAACACCTCAAGAAGTGGCTGTATTGGCCATGGGGCGATTACCGCGTTCTCCGGGATGCGCGGGCTGTCATATTTACATGTGAAGAAGAGCGCCTACTTGCCCGACAATCATTTTGGCTCTATCGTGCCAACGAAGCGGTAACCAGCTACGGTACATCCAGCCCACCCAGCAATGGCGATGAACTCGCTCAAAGGTTTGTGGCAGCTCATCTGGAATTGCAGGGCAAGCGAATCATCCTTTTCTTGAGCCGCATCCATGAAAAAAAAGGCTGTGACTTGCTGATTGACGCTTTTGCGAAAATATCAAAAACCAACCCAGATTTGCACTTGGTTATGGCAGGCCCAGACCAAACGGGTTGGGCATCTCAACTCCAGACGCAGGCCACTCGTTTAGGCATTGCAGACCGCATCACTTGGCCAGGCATGCTGCAAGGTGACGACAAATGGGGCGCGTACTTCGCCGCCGACGTCTTCTGCCTACCATCGCATCAGGAAAATTTCGGTATTGTTGTGGCTGAGGCATTGGCCTGCGGCAAGCCTGTGCTGATCAGCAACAAAGTGAATATCTGGCGTGAAATCGAGACCCATGAAGCAGGCATAGTTCGCGACGACACGCTAGAGGGTACAGAACAGATGCTTCATCGTTGGCTTGAGCTTTCAGATTCTGAAAATCTGCAAATGGCCCTGCGTGCTCGCAATATATTTACAGAAAGATTTGAGATTGGACGCGCAGCAAAAGATCTTATTTCAATCATTCAAAGAAAATAGCATAAATCATGCTGAATCAACCGATAAAAGTAGATTTGCTTAGATCCAAGAGCCGATGGACAACTAAAACCAAAATTGCAAGAGCCCTTTGGAAGCTGTTTCAAATTGCCCTATTCTGGCGTGGAGGGCCGAGAATTCTCTCCCCTTTTCGTGTGTACGCACTTAGACTTTTTGGAGCAAAAATCGGAAAAGACGTATTGATAATGGCAGGAGTACGTGTGTGGTGCCCCTGGAATCTTTCAATAGGAAACTGCACTGCCATAGGATCTGATGTAGAGATTTACAATTTTGGATTGGTAAAGATTGGAGCCATGACTGTAGTCTCACAATACACATATCTTTGCACAGCCTCCCATCACTACGAACTTACCGATATGCCTCTCTTCTGGAAGCCGATAGAGATTGGCTCCCAAGTTTGGATCGCGGCTGGTGCGTTTATTTCACCTGGCGTGATTGTCGGCGAAGGCGCTGTAGTAGGCGCAAGATCAGTTGTCACACGAAATGTACCCAACTGGACTGTCGTGGCCGGCAACCCAGCTCAAACCATAAAGAAGCGCGAATTGAGAAGCAAATGACATCACCACAAAAATTGCTTTCGTTGGTTGTACCTACACTCAACAGACGAGGCCTTCTTGAAATCACACTTAATAGCTTATTAATAGATATTAAAGGCTTCGAGTCAGATGTGGAGTTCGTTGTTGTGAACAATGCCTCTGACGACAATACACTTGAATTTCTAAATGAATGGTCAATCGGGAAACCGGTTAGGATTGCCTCATTCGACAAACGCGTCAATATTGATGAAAGTTTTCAACGGTGTGTCGACATCACGACAGGTCGTTTTATCAATATTTTCGGTGACGATGATCTACCCATTCCTGGCTTCATCTCAAGAACAATCGATCTCATAAAAAAATCGCCTGACGTTGACATTTTCTACTACAACCGCCTGATAGGTGACATCAATCTTAACGAAATCGGAGAGTTGGCTCACCCCAAGTATGGGGTTGGGAATGAAAAATATCCTATCGCCAGATTTATCGCACGCTTCACCCATTGGCCAGGATTTATTTCCTCTTTAATTTTTAGTCGTGAAGCATGGATTTCTGGTGAGGCCTTTTACAGCGATGACTATATTGGCTATAAATTCTTGGCAAGAATCTATGCTGGATGCGCAGGTAAGCAATGCATCTACGCTGGCATTCCGGCCCTGATACAAAGACGGGGAAAACAAGTATGGAAGAAAGAATGGCCACGTTACTGGCTGGTTAACATGCCAAAATTGTTAAACGATCTTGACCATGCAGGCATCACAAACGACGCCTTAAATAGCTGGAGCAAAAATGAAGTTACTTCTAAAAGACTTGCCATAGATTGCTTGGTCGCCAAGGCATATGACTATTCAGTATCAGATATTTTTTGGACTGAAGCTGCCAAGTTTCAACCTGCCTTTCGACGTACTTTGTTAAAGGCTGTTCAATTTCTTTTACCCACTACAATTGCGAAAATAATGTATTTTTCGGGTGGCAAATATGGCTCGAAATAGTGCCAACTGCACGGATCTGACTGTCGTCATCTTGGCACACAACGAGGAGAGACACATTGCCCGCGCCTTGACCTCTATTTCCTCCATCGCCGCCCGAGTGATTGTTGTAGATTCTGGATCTTCCGATCGAACGGCAGAAATCGCGCAAGAACATGGCGCAGTCGTGCTGGTGAACAAATTCATCAACTATGCAAAGCAGTTCCAATGGGCATTGGAAAATGCGCCAATCACATCCAATTGGGTAATGCGCCTGGATGCTGACGAGATCATTGAACCCGATCTTGTAGAAGAAATTTTGAGCAAATTGCCCGAGCTTCCAGCCAATGTGGCTGGCGTCAACCTCAAGCGCAAGCACATCTTCATGAACCGTTGGGTGCGCCATGGCGGGCGCTACCCTTTGGTGTTGTTGCGCATATGGCGCCATGGTCAGGGGCGTATTGAAGACCGCTGGATGGACGAGCACATGGTGGTCCGGGGTGGCCGCACCGTCACTTTTGAAGGTGGGTTTGCGGATCACAACATCAACGACCTGACCTTTTTCACCGACAAGCACAACAAGTACGCCACGCGGGAAGCTATTGACGTACTAAACCAACGCTTGGGGTTATTTCCGAGGGATGAAGCGCTGAGCACCGAAAGCGCATCGTTCCAAGCTTCGTTTAAGCGCTGGGCCAAAGAGCGTGTTTACAACCGCATTCCGTTCACTCTGAGCGCCACGCTGTATTTCCTTTGGCGTTACATATTCCAGCTCGGCTTTCTGGATGGCCGCAGCGGCTTGGTTTATCACTTCCTTCAGGGCTATTGGTACCGCTTTCTGGTTGGGGCGAAGCTGATGGAACTGGAACGGGCCATTGCCCACCTGACTGACAAGCAGGAGATCCTGGCGGAGCTTTCGCGTCTGACCGGCCATAGGCTGGTCGGAAACAGAGAACAGCCTTGACATGAGAATTCTTCTCTACGGCATCAATTTCTCCCCGGAGCTGACAGGCATTGGGAAATACACCGGCGAGATGGCAGTCTGGTTGACCTCTGCGGGGCACGAGGTAAGCGTGGTCACTGCTCCGCCGTACTACCCCGACTGGCGCGTCGCCCGTGGTTTCACCAACACCTGGCAGACGGAGCGCTGGCAAGGCGTTCGGGTGTGGCGTTGCCCGCTGTACGTGCCGGCCCAACCCAGCGGCATGAGGCGACTGATGCACCTGGCCAGCTTTGCGCTGAGCAGCCTGCCGGTGATGCTGCGCCAGGCGGCGTGGCGGCCCGACGTGGTATGGGTGGTGGAGCCGGCTTTCATGTGCGCACCTGGGGCCTGGCTCACGGCGCGCCTGTCTGGCGCCAATGTCTGGCTGCACATACAAGATTTCGAAGTGGACGCCGCTTTTGACCTTGGTCTCATTAAGAGCGCCGCCCTGCGTCGCTGGGTGCAAGGAGCCGAGCGATGGCTCATGCGCCGGTTTGACCGCGTGTCCACCATTTCAGGCCGCATGGTGGAGCGGGCCAAAGCCAAAGGGGTGGCGCCTGAACGGGAGGTGCACTTTCCCAACTGGGTGGACATCAGCGGCATCGCCCCGCTGGCCGTGCCCAGCGCCTACAGGGCCGAGCTTGGATTCGCGCCAGACGCGGTGATAGCCCTGTATTCCGGCAACATGGGCAACAAGCAAGGGCTGGAGATACTGGCCGATGTGGCCCGGCTACTGCAGGATGACCCAAGCATTCAGTTTGTGTTTGGCGGCAACGGCTCGGGCCGGGCGGATCTACAGGCGCGTTGCGCCGGTTTGCCCAATGTGCGCTTTCTGGACTTGCAACCGCTGGAACGCCTGAACGAATGGCTTGGGCTGGCCGATGTGCACTTGCTGCCGCAGCGGGCTGACGCGGCGGACTTGGTGATGCCCTCCAAGCTCACGGGCATGTTGGCCAGCGGGCGCGCTGTGCTGGCCACTGCGATGCCTGAAACCGAGCTGGGCCGGGTGGTAATTCAAGACGCTGCTTGCGGTCTGGTGGTGCCGCCGGAGAACGCTGCCGCCATGGCCGAAGCGCTGCGCGCGCTCGCAGCAGACCCAGCCCGGCGCGCCGAGCTGGGCGCCAACGGCCGCCGCTACGCCGAGCGGGAGCTGAGCCAGGACGTGATCCTTCGCCGCTTTGAGGCGCAGTTGCTGGCTCTGGTGCAAGGGGATGCTGCATGAAGCAGGCGACGATGCACCGCCTCGCCTGGGTGGCCTTGCTGCTGGCGGCAGCCTATGCGCTGGCGTTGTGGCAGCCCGTGCGCGCCTGGTACAGCGATGTGGACAAACTGGCCCACGGGTTGGTGTTTGCGGGGGTATATGCGGCGCTGGCCTGGGCTTTAGGCTGGAAGCCTTCGGCCTTGGCCGCCATCGCCATAGCCCTAGGCGCGGCGGTGGAGGTGCACCAGTATTTCTTGCCGGGCTTCTCGGCCAGTCTGGACGACTGGCTTGCAGACGCGGTGGGCATTGCCTTCGCTGGCGGCGCGCACCTTGCATGGCAGCGCTGGCGCGCACCATTGAGTGCCGACGCGCCCGGCAGTTTGTTGCCGCTGGCGCAGTTTCAGCAAGCGGTGGCGGCCTTACCGCTGGTGTCGGTGGACTGGGTGTTGACCAACCCGGCGGGTGAGTTGCTGGTGGGCCAGCGGCTGAACGCGCCCGCGCGCGGCGCCTGGTTCACGCCCGGCGGGCGCATCCGCAAAGGCGAGCCTCTGGCGGCGGCCTTGCGGCGCGTGGCCGCGGAAGAGCTGGGTTTGGCGCAAGAGCGGGCGCTCGCGCTGGCGCAGGGCGGCAAGCCCATGGGCGCCTGGGACCACTTTTACCCGGACGCCGCTTTTTCCCCAACCGTGACCACGCATTACGTGAACCTGCCGTATGCGGCCAGCCTGAGCGAGGCTGAAGTGAACGCCCTGAACTTGCCCGTGGGCGAGCAACACGGGCACTGGCAATGGCTGCCGCTGGCGCTGGCCGCGGACTTGGTTCACGAACACGTGAAGCCCTATGTGGCCTGGCTGCAGGCGCGTGCGCCCGGCGCGGCCCCTGTTTCCCCTTATCTGGTGCATGCCGCATGAACACCTCGTCTGCTGTTTTCAATGCGCCCCGGCGCAGGGCCAGGGCCCACCCGCAGGAAGGCTTGGGCGGGGTGGCCTGGGTGGCTGCGCTGTTGATGGTGGCGCTGGCCACGCTGTTCCGCGGGGGCAACCGATCGGTGGCGCTGATGGCGCTGGAGGCGCTGGCGCTGGTGATCTTGCTGGGCTGGGGCTGGCGGGCGCTGGGTGCCCAGGGGCTATCGCCCGCGCTGGGCGCAGGGCGCTGGCGCGCAGCGGGCCTGGCGCTGGCGGCGGCGCCGGTCTGGGTGGCGGCTGTGCAGCTGTTGCCCTGGCCGGGCTTGGGCGCGCAGAGCGCCACGCCGCTGGCCACGGCGCACGCGCTGCTGGCCGGCCTGCCGGTGGTGGCTTGTTTTCTGGTGGCGCTCAGCGGCAGCGCGGCACAGGTGCAGGCGCTGCTGCGCCTGTGGCTCTGGGTGGCCGTGGCGCAGGCGGCGCTTGGCTTGGCGCAGCTCACAGGCATAGAAGGCCTGTTTTTCGGCATGGTCGCTCATGAGCCCGTGATCGGCAGCTACGCCAGCAAGAACACCTACGCCAACTTGCTGGCCATGGCGGTGCCGCTGGCGGTGTTGGGCCTGTGGGGCGCGGCTGGCCGCCAGCGCCGTAGCGGCGGCGAGCGACGCAGCCCTTGGTGGGGCGTGCTGGCGCTGCTGACGCTGCTGGCGGCAGCCATGGCCAGCACCTCGCGCACGGGCATCGCCACGGCGCTGCTGGTGGCCCTGCTGGCGCTGGCCCTGCTGGCGCCAGCGCGCGAGAGCGTGGCAGGCCGGCGCGGCGCCTGGCTGCCACGCTTGGCGCTGCCCGCGCTGGCGCTGGGTTTGCTGGCGGTGGCGCTCTTCATGGGCGGGCTGGACTGGGTGGAGCGCTTTGACGCCGAGCGCCTGGCGGCTGACGATGCCCTGCGCGCGCTGACGCGCGAAGCCACCTGGCGGGGGGCGCTGGCCTACTGGCCGCTGGGTTCGGGCCTCGGGTCTTACGCCTGGGTGTTCCCGCGCTTTCAATCGCCCGAGGTGGGCCCTTACCTGCTGGACCTGGCTCATAACGAATACCTGCAGATCCTGATGGAGACCGGCGCGCTCGGGCTTGCCGCCATGATGTTGGCGCTGGCGCTGATGCTGCGGCGCGCGCTGCAACTTTTTCGCGTGGGGCGCGGTAACTGGAACAGCGCCGAGCGCACGGCGGTGGCCTGCGGGCTGGGCCTGCTGGCCACGCTGCTGCACGCCTGGGTGGACTACCCGTTTCGCATACCGGCCAACGCCATGCTGGCCGCCTTCTTGCTGGGGGTGTTCCTGAGACAGCCCGTTACATCAGCCGATGACCCGCAAAAAGTAAAATCAAGGACTTATGTTTGAACGCCACACGCGCTCCCGGGAGCCCCAGACCATGAACCTCTTTTTGACACGGCCGGCTTGGGGCGGCGCTTTGCTCGCACTGGCCTGGTGCGCCGCCAGCGCCGCGACCCTGCCCGCACAGGCGCAGACGGCGCCGCTGCAGGCCTCGCCCATGCAAGCCCCACTTCAATCGCCCGTTGGCTCCGCGCCTGTGAGCCCCAAGCCGGTGGGCCAGGCCACGGCGGTGGACCCGGCCACGGGCGAGCCCATGGCGCTCAACTCGTTGGCCACGGTGGGCTCCGACTACCGCATGTCTTCGAACGACCTGCTTGAATTTGACGTGTTCGGCGTGCCCGACATGAAGCGCGATGTGCGCGTGAACGCTTCGGGCCTGATCTCGCTGCCGCTCATCGGGCCGGTGCCGGTGGCGGGGCTGACGGCACAAGACGCCGAGAAGCTGATCGCAGCCAAATACGAAGAAAAATACCTGCAAAACCCGCAGGTCTCGCTCTTCATCAAGGAGTTCACCACGCAGCGCATCACCATCGAGGGCGCGGTGGCCAAGCCCGGCATCTACCCCGTCACGGGGCAGCTCACGCTGTTGCGCGCGCTGGCGCTCTCCGGCGGCTACGCGCCCTACGCCAACATCAACCAGATCGTGGTGTTTCGCAACGGCGCGGGCAGCGCGCGCGAACAGTTTGTTTACGACCTCGACAAGGTGCGCTCTGGCGAAGAGGTGGACCCGGCCATCAGCTCCGACGACGTGATCGTGGTGCAGCGCAGCGCCAGCCGAGCCGCCCTGCGCGACTCGCTGTTCCGCGACATCGTCGACACGATCAACCCTTTCAGCCGCTGAAACAGCCGCACACCAAGTTCACCCCATGTCTTCACCTGAAAACCTGCCTTCCTTTCCCCAGCAGCCCCAGCCCGCGGGCGCGCTGGCCCTGCGCCCGAGCGGCGCGCTGCAGACCCAGTTGCTGGCGCAGCAGCAAGAGGCCGACGCCCAGGCCGACGACCAGATCGACCTCAAGGCGATCTTGCGCACGCTGCTGAAGCACAAATGGACCATCGTCGGCACCACGGCGCTGTGCACCCTGGCGGCCGTGGTCTACACCCTGCGCGTGACCCCACAGTACGAAAGCACGGCGCTGCTGCAGATCGACCGCGCAGCGCAGAAGGTGGTTGGCTTCGGCGCCGATGTCGAAGTAGAGCAAGCAGGGTCCGACTTGCAACAGCTAACCACCCAGATTGAGTTGCTGAAAAGCCGCAGCCTCGCCGAGCGCGTGATCGACGAAATGGGTTTGTACCGACCTGAAAGTCAGACCGATTTGCCCGTTGAAAAGAATCCCGCCGAGTCGGACACGCTGGGTGCGGACACATCAGCCGAAGAGCCAGGCTTCATAGGTCAATTGGCCAGCAACTGGCGCACGCTGTCCACGCCTTCGGAGGAAGATGAACAAGTGCTCAGCCGTGAGCAGACCATCCGACAGTTTCAAGGGGCGGTTTCTGTAGGGGCCATCCGCAATTCGAGGCTGGTCGAGCTGAAAGTGGTCAACA
>Ga0209066_10002124_pt1 | contig 24835 bp, 20 predicted proteins | sample All_14_2_FD_187198 | JGI IMG/M metagenome (GOLD analysis project Ga0209066, IMG submission 187198) | Freshwater microbial communities in response to fracking from Pennsylvania, USA - Allegheny Zone_MetaG_DW_15 (SPAdes) (version 2) ... | reverse complement strand
ATGTGGAACATCTCGGTGGCGCCGATGCCGTCCAGCATCTCCAGACCACTGGCTTCTTTCCACAGCTGCCGTGTGGCGTCGGGCAGGCCCTCGCCGGCGCTCACGCTGAGGCGCAACCGCCCCACGCCGTGCTGGCGGGCGAACGCTGCCATCTGGCGGTAGAAGGTGGGCGCGGTGTAGCAGATGGTGGCACCCACCCGGTTCATCAGCACCACCATCGCCTCGGGCGTGTAGGGGATGCTGGGGAAATAGACCGACGCGCCCGCGTACATGGGGAACACCAGCAGGCCACCCAGGCCAAAGGTGAACGCCAGCGGGGGCGAGCCCATGACGATGTCGTCGGGTGTGGCACGCAAAACGTGGCGCGGCCAGGTCTCGCAGGCTGCGATCAGGTCGCGGTGGGTGTGCACGGCGGCCTTCGGGCTACCGGTGGTGCCCGAGGTGAAGGCCAGCAGGGCGATGTCATCGCTGCTCGTTGGGCAGGGCGGTGCGGCGTCGGCGGGCTGGTGGCGCGCCAGGGCTTCCAGTGAATCCGGCAGCACCACCGCCGCGTCGCCGGTGTTGAACACGCGCAAGGGCATGGTCGCGGTCGCGGGGTCGGCAGCGAGCGCGGTCCTGAGTTCGTCCTGCAGCTTCACATCGCACAGCGCGGCACTGGGCCGGGCCTTGGCGATGACGGCTTGCAGTTCCACCGCGCGCAACAGGGGCATCGTGGCCACGGCGATCAGGCCGGACTGAACCACGGCGAGCCAGGCCAGCGCCATGGCGATGGAGTTGCCACCCCGCAGCAACACGCGGTTACCAGGGATCAGTCCCAGATCGTGCGTCAGCACATGGGCCATCCGGTTCACTTCGGCGCGGGCCTCGGCGTAGGTGAGCGTGCGTTCGTCGCTGCGAAACAGCGGTCGATGGGCATGCCCCTGGGCGAAGGCGCGGTCAAACAGGGTCTGTACCGCGTTGAGTTGCCCGGGCAACTCCAACTCGGGCAGGTCGTAGCGCAGCTCCGGCCACTGTTCGGGCGGCGGCAGGCGGTCGTGAACGAATCGATCAGTTTGTGCAGATGGCATGTGGGTCTCCTGTACTCAGTCTGCATTCGCGACCGGCGCGACATGCCCAAACCCGGGAATGCCACGGAACCTGCTTGGCCGGGTCGCAGGCATTGCCCTTTTGATGGGGGCGCGAGAAGCGCGGCGGGGGTGTTTCATTTCAACGCGTTCTTGCCGAGGATGAGCAGCTGCACCTCGCTCGCACCTTCGTAAATGCGCAGCGAACGGATGTCGCGGTAGAGGTGCTCGATGGTCTGCCCCACCTGCACGCCGCGCCCGCCAAACATCTGCAGCGCCATGTCGATCACACGCTGGGCGTTCTCGGTGGCGGTGAGCTTGGCGCTGGCTGCCGCTGCGGTGTAGGCCGGTGTGCCCGCGCCCTGGGTGGCGCTGCAGTCGCGTTGCCAGGCGGCGCGGTAGGCCAGCAGGGCGGCGGCATCGATGAGTGCGCTCATCTCGCCGAGCTTCGCTTGCGTGAGCTGGAAGTCCCCCAGGGTCTGGCCGAACATCTTGCGCGTCTTGGCGTGTGTCACGGCTTCGGCAAACGCACGACGCGCCATGCCCAGCGCGGCGGCGGCCACCGAGGCGCGGAAGATGTCGAGCGTCCGCATGGCGAGCTTGAAGCCGCCACTGACGGTGCCCACCAATGCATCTGCACCGATTTGGCAGTCTGTGAAAGTGAGTGTGGCCAGCGGGTGCGGTGCCATCACCTGGATGTGCGCGCTGCTGTCCAGGCCCGGTGTGCCGGCGTCCACGATGAAGGCGCTGATGCCGCGCGCACCTGCGCCGGGGTCGGTCTTTGCAAACACCACATAGAAGTCGGCCAGATCGCCGTTGCTGATCCAGGTTTTGCAGCCGTTGAGCGCCCAGCCGCTGCCGGTCTGCACCGCCTGCGTGGCCATGGCGGCCACATCGGAGCCGGCTTCCGGCTCACTGAGCGCAAAGGCGGCAATCTTCTCGCCCGTGGCCACCGCGCTCAGGTAGCGGGCCTGCTGCGCTGGCGTGCCGGCGAGCGTGATCGCGCCGCTGCCCAGTCCCTGCATGGCGAACGCGAAGTCGGCCAGCGGGGAGTGGTAGGCCAGGGTCTCGCGCAGGATCACGAGCGCGCGCGAGTCCAGCTCGGGCAGGGCGCCGCCATGGGCCTCGGGCACGCAGTAGCGCAGCCAGCCGGCAGCGCCCAGTCGTTGCACCCATTCTTTGCAGGCGGCGCGGTCGTCGGACTCGTCCACATTTTGTTCGCGTGTCCAGGCCACGAGGCCGTTGGCCAGTGCGCGGTGCGCGTCGTCGAAGAAAGGCAGTTCGAGGTGTGCGGTCGGCGCCAGCGCGCCGTGTGGGTGGGGATGTTCGAAGGCGACCATCTCAGTCGCCCTCAAAAGCGGGGCGCTGCTTGGCCGCGAAGGCTTCGTAGGCGCGCCGGAAGTCCTGCGTCTGCATGCAGATGGCCTGGGCCTGGGCTTCGGCTTCGATGGCCTGGTCCAGCGTCATGGCCCACTCCTGGTGCAGCATGGTCTTGGTCATGCCGTGGGCGAAGGTGGGGCCTTGGGCGAGCTGGGCCGCGAGCTTGTGCGCCGCTGGCAGCAGCGCGGCGTTCTCGTGCAGCGCGTTGAAGAAGCCCCAGGCCTGGCCTTCGGTGGCCGACATGGCGCGGCCGGTGAACAGCAGCTCGCTCGCCCGGCCCTGGCCGATCATGCGCGGCAGCAGGGCGCAGGCGCCCATGTCGGCGCCGGCCAGGCCGACGCGGGTGAACAGGAAAGCGACGGTGGCGGAGGGCGTGCCCAGCCGCAGGTCCGAAGCCAGGGCCATCATCGCGCCGGCCCCCGCGCACACGCCGTCCAGCGCGGCCACGATGGGCTGCGGGCAGGCGCGCATGGCGCTCACCAGCGCGCCCGTCATGCGGGTGAAGGCCAGCAGCTCGGGCATGCTCATCTTGGTGAGCGGGCCGATGATCTCGTGCACGTCGCCGCCCGAGCAGAAGTTGTCGCCCGCGCCGGTGAGCACCACGGCCTTGATGTCGGTGGCGCGCTGCAGAGCCAGGAACCAGTCGCGCAGCTCGGCGTAGGAGTCAAACGTCAGCGGGTTCTTGCGCTCGGGGCGGTTGAGCGTGACGGTGGCCACGCCCTCGCTGACGCTGAGGGCAAAGTGTTGAGGCGTGGTGTCGGCCATGGCGCTGTACTGGCCACGCATGGGGTTGTGGTCAGGGATGGGGTGTTTCATAGGGCGAGGTCCATGTCGGGGCGGGTGTCTTGGCAAGACACACCACGGAACTGGCTTTGCCAGGCCGTGGGTGTGGTCCCCCCTTGGGGGGAAGACGCGAAGCGGCGCAGGGGGGTCATTCGCCCCCCTGGTTGATGTCGAGCTGGTGTTGTTTGACCTTGCCCAGCAGTTTGTGCAGGTTGTCGAGATCGCGGGCGCTCAGACCTTCAAAGGCCGCCACGATCCATTGTTCGTGTTGCCGGGCCATGTCGACAAACTGTTCGCGGCCGTGGTCGGTCAGTCGAACGCGAAAGGCGCGCCGGTCGCCATCGACGCCCATGCGTTCCACCAGACCTTCGGCCACCAGTTGGTCGGTGATGCCGGTGACGTTGCCCCCCGTGACCATGAGCCGGTGCGAGAGCTCCTTCATCTTCAGGCCCTCGGGGTGGCGTTCCAGTTGGGCCATGAGGTCGAAGCGCGGCAGGGTGGTGTCGAAGTTTTCTCGCAGGCCCGTGCGCACGCGTTTTTCGATCAGCTGCGAACAGGTCAGCAGCCGCAGCCACAGACGCAGTTCGTGCGCGTGTTCGCTGTGGGCGCGGGCTTCGAGATCGAGGGTGTCGGTGAGCATTGAAATTCCTCCGCCCTAACGGGCTGCGGTGCGAGCTTGCTTGGGGCGGCCCTGCGCTGTGCTCATGGTCATGGGGCCTCGGCGGGGTCCGGTGTGGCGACGCTGCCTTGCAAGGTCTGCTGGCGCGCGACCTCGCGGTAGAGCTGGTCGCGCCCGCTTTCGTAGGGGCGCGGCCATTCAATGGCGCGGGTCTGCAGTTTGGCCGCTTCGTGCAGCGTCCAGGCCGGGTCGGCCAGGTGGGCCCGGGCCACAGCGCAGAGGTCGGCGCGGCCGGCGCCGATGATGCTGTTGGCGTGGTCGGCCTCGGTGATGGCGCCCACGGCCATGGTCAGGATGCCGGCTTCGTTGCGCACGCGGTCGGCGAACGGTGTCTGGTACATGCGGCCATAGACCGGTTTGGCCTGGCGCGTGGTCTGACCCGAAGACACGTCGATCACGTCGCAGCCGGCGGCCTTGAACAGCCGGGCCATGGCCACCGCGTCGTCGGGCGTGTTGCCGCCGGGTGCCCAGTCGTGTGCCGAGATCCGCACGCTCATGGGTTTGTCGGCCGGCCACACCGCGCGCATGGCGGCAAACACCTCCAGCGGGTAGCGGCAGCGGTTGTCCAGCGAGCCACCGTAGTCGTCGGTGCGCTCATTGGTGAGCGGGCAGATGAAGGCCGAGAGCAGGTAGCCGTGCGCGCAGTGCAGTTCGAGCCAGTCGAAACCCGCGGCGGCGGCGCGCCGGGTGGACTCGACAAAGGCCGCCGTCATGGCGTCCATGTCGGCGCGGGTCATGGCGCTGGGCACCTGGTTCTGCGGACCGTAAGGCACGGAGCTGGCCGAGAGCAGCGGCCAGTTGCCGGCGGGCAGCGGTTCGTCGATCTGTTCCCAGCCGAGCTGGGTTGAACCCTTGGCACCGCTGTGGCCGAGCTGGAGACCGATCTTTGCGCTGCTGCTGGTGTGCACGAAATCCGCGATGCGCGCGAAGGCCGTCTGTTGTTCGTCGTTCCACAGGCCGGGGCAACCCGGGGTGATGCGGCCTTCGGGCGTGGGGCTGGTCATCTCCACCATCACCAGTGCCGCGCCGCCCATGGCGCGCGCGCCCAAGTGCACCAGATGGTAGTCGCCCGCCACGCCGTCGGTTGCACTGTATTGCGCCATGGGCGAGACGACGATGCGGTTCTTCAGCGTCAGTCCGCGCACGGTCAGCGGAAGCAGCATGGGTGGCGTGGGATGGCGGCCGACGGTGGCACCAGGCCGGGCCCGGTGTTCCAGCCAGGCTTCGTACCCTTCGAGCCACTGCGGATCGCGCAGGCGCAGGTTTTCGTGGCTGATGCGCTGGCTGCGCGTGAGCAGCGAGTAGGCGAACTGCTGGATGTCCATGCCGGTGTAGCGGTCCACGTTCTCAAACCACTCGGTGGAGTTGCGCGCCGCGTTCTGGATCTTCAGCACCTCCACGCTGCGGCGTGCCTCGTAGCCTTTCAGCACTTCCTCCATCGACTCGCTGCGCCCAGCCGCGCCGCTGAACTCATCGGCCAGGTCGATGGCGTCTTCCAGCGCGAGCTTGGTGCCGCTGCCGATGGAGAAGTGGGCCGTGTGGGCCGCGTCGCCCATGAGCACGATGGGGATGCGGCGGCCCGGGTCCGGCGCTGGGCCGCCCCGAGCCGGACCAGCCCCCTCGGGGGGCAGCGACCCGCGCAGCGGCGGAGCGTGGGGGGGGCGAATCTCCTGCCAGTGCACCCAGGTCTGGCAGATCACGCGCGGAAAGCGGATCCAGTTGGCCGAGCCGCGCAGGTGTTTGGCGTTGCTGATCAGGGCGTTGCCATCGAGGTATTTCGCGAACAGCTTTTCGCAGAAGGCCACACCTTCTTCCTGGCTCATGTGTTCAAGGCCGTGGGCTTGCCACACATCTTCCGGCGTCTCGACGATGAAGGTCGAGGTCTCATCGTCGAACTTGTAGGCGTGGGCCTGAAACCAGCCGTGTTCGGTCTGTTCAAACGCGAAGGTGAAGGCGTCAAAGGTCTTGCGGGTGCCGAGCCAGACGAAGCGGCATTTGCGCGTGTCGATGTCGGGCTGGTAAGTGGTTTCGTAGCGCGTGCGGATGCGGCTGTTCAGGCCGTCGCTGGCGATCACGAGGTCGGCGTTGTACTGCTGCGCGAGCGCCTGGTCGTCGGTCACATCGGTTTCGAACACCAGATCCACACCCAGCGCCAGACAACGTTCCTGCAGGATGTTGAGCAGGCGCTTGCGGCCGATGCCGATGAAGCCGTGGCCGGTGGAGCGGACGCTGCGGTCTTTGTAGAAGACTTCGATGTCGTCCCAGTGGTTGAAGGCGTCGGCCATCTGCTGGGCCGACTCCGGATCGGCGCGCTTCAGGTTCTGCAGCGTCTGGTCGGAAAACACCACACCCCACCCAAAAGTGTCGAATGGCCGGTTGCGCTCGACCACCGTGACCTGCAGGTCCGGGTAGCGGCGTTTCATGAGCAGGCCGAAATAGAGGCCCGCCGGGCCGCCGCCGATGCACAGGATGCGCCGCAGCGCTGGAAGTGGGGTGTTCATGCCTAATTAGTTTAGGCTTGAATTAAATTCATCCAATCGGGAAAACCCGCATGTCATTGACTCATACGGTGGCCCGGCTTCGCCGTTGGTGCAAGAATGAGTCATCAACACAAGGAGGCGACTTATGTCCCTGTACCGCTTTAAATCACGTGAAACCGGCGATCTCGTCATGCTGCAACCGCATGGCAAGCGGATCCTTGAAATCCTGGGCAAAGACCCCTCAGGCCCCGGTATCGTGCAGCCCGATCAGATGGCCGCGGCGGTCCGGGCGCTGCAGGACGCTATCGTGGCCGAAGAGGCCGACCACAAGCGGCTGAAGGAAGAAGCCGCTGCGCAGGGTGAGGTGCCACCGGAATTCGAGACGGTGAGCCTGCGCATGCGCAGCGCACCGTTCATCGAGATGCTCAAGCGCTGCGAGCAGGCCAAGGTGGACATCGTCTGGGGGGTGTGAGTATCTGGCCCCCACGCTCCGCCGCTGCGCGGGTCGCTGCCCCCCGAGGGGGCTGGGCCTGCCTTGGGGCGGCCCGGCGGCTGGCCCTGTGGCCCCCACGCTCCGTCGCTGCCCCCAGAGGGGGCTGATCCGGCTTGGGGCGGCCCTGCGCCAGATCGTGCGGCCCCCTTGCGTCCCGCGCTTTGCAGCGCGGACCGGGGCTCCGCCGTTGGGTGGTGGGTCAGTCCACCTTCGCGCCCGAGGCTTTCACCACCGCGGCCCATTTGCTGATCTCGGCATCGATCTGGCGGGCAAACGCTGGCGGTGTGTCGCCGCCGGGGATGGCCCCGAGCGACAGCAGGCGTTCTTTCACCGCAGGCAGGCTGAGCGCCTTTGATGTCTCCTGCTGCAGGCGGTTGACGATCTCGGGTGGTGTGCCGGCGGGCGCGAGCAGGCCGAACCAGGAACTGGCTTCAAAACCCGGCAGGGTGCCGGCTTCGGCCACTGTGGGCAGCTCGGGCATGCTGTCCGAGCGCACCGCGCTGGTCACCGCGAACGCCTTGAGGCTGCCCGATCTGATGTGGGGCATGGCCGAGGGCAGGTTGTCGAACATCACGTCCATCTGTCCGCCGATCAGGTCCTTCAGGGCCGGGCCGGACCCCCGGTAGGGGATGTGGGTCATGAAGATGCCCGTGCGCGCCTTGAACAGCTCGCCCGCGAGGTGGATGGAGGTGCCGTTGCCGCTGGACGCCATGTTGAGCTGGCCCGGGTGGGCTTTGGCGTAGCGCACGAAATCCGGCACCGACTGGATGCCCAGCTCCTGCGCTCGTTTGGTGTTCATGACCATCACGTTGGGCACACCGGCCACCAGGGTGATGGGTGCAAAGTCTTTTTGCGGATCGTAGGGCAGGCTGGCGTAGAGCGACTTGTTGATGCCGTGCGTGCCGACGGTGCCCATGAGCAGGGTGTGGCCGTCGCCAGCCGCCTTGGCCACGATTTCCGCGCCGATGTTGCCGCCAGCGCCACCCCGGTTGTCCACCACGAAGGGCTGCCCCAGCGCCTTGCTGAGCTCGGGCGCCAGCACGCGCGCGAGGATGTCGGTGGTGCCGCCCGGGGCAAAGGGCACCACGATGCGCACCGGCTTGGACGGCCACGCGCCCTGCGCGGTGGCCAGGCCAGGCAGCACCAGCGCGGTGGCGCCAAGGGCCATCAGCAGTCGGCGTCGGGCAAGGTGGGTTGGTTGTCGGGGGCTGGCGCGCATGGGTGTCTCCTGAAGGTGGTCTGCAATTGCGGCCGCAGGGGCTGACCCGTCACGATGCCCAGTGCGCGTGCCGCTTCGTTGACGTGGCTGACCACGCCGCAGGCCAGTGTAGAAGCGGCCTGTCCGATGCAGGCGCTCGTATGCGACACCGTGCAGGCGGCCAGCCCCTGGGCCTGCAAGAGCGCCAGGCCGGCGACGCCCGCCGCGTCCTTGCCCACGCCCGCATCGTTGAACACCGACAGCAGCGGCCGCACGGCCAGCGCATAGCGGGCCGAACTCAAACCCCCATGCGAACCGCTCAAAGCAATGCAGCCCGCGTCGGCGGGCTGCAGTTCGGTGATGGAGTCCACCACCCTCATCGGGATCATGCCGCCACCTCGTCTCTCCGGTGCACGTGCCCTGACCCAGTGGATGCCGTGGAACCGGCTCTGCCGGGCCACAGGCATCGTCCCCTGGAGGGGACGGCGCAGAGCGCCGCAGGGGTGATCAACGGTCAGTCGGCGAACTGGCCGGCGGCCTCGATGGCGGTCTTGAGCTTGGTGATCTCGCCGGCCACAAAGGCCTTGTGACCCGCCGGGGTCACGCGGGCGTCACTCACGACCATGGCACCCAGGTCCTGTTGCCGCTTGATGAACTCGGGATCTTTCAGGGCGGCCTGCAGCGCGTCGTTGAGCTTCTTGGTCACATCGGGCGGCGTACCCTTCGGGGCGTACATGGCGTGCCAGATGGTCAGGTTGAAGCCTTTGAGGCCCATGTCCTGCAGCGACGGGTAGTCCTTGAGCAGCTTGTGACCCGACAGCGGCTTGGCCGTGGTGACGGCAAAGGCCTTGACGCGGCCGGCTTCGATCTGGCTCGTGGTGTTGGTGGTCTGGTCGCACATCACGTCGACCTGGCCACCGATCAGATCGTTCATGGCCGGACCCGTGCCGCGGTAGGCAATGGTGGTCATGGACTTGTCCAGTTTCATCGCCGACTGCCACATCAGGCCGCACAGGTGCGAGGCGGATCCCAGACCCGCGTGGGCCAGGTTGAGCTTGCCGCCGTTGGCCTTGATGTAGTTCTCGAAGTCGCGGTAGGTGGTGGCCGGCAGCTTGGGCGCGCCCAGCAGGGTCATAGGCACGTCGTTGATCATGCCCAGGTATTCAAAGTCTTCCAGCGGCTTGTAGGGCAGCTTGCGGTACAGGCCGGCGGTGGCGGCCATGCCGATGTGCCAGACCAGCAGGGTGTGTCCATCGGGAGCGGCGCGAGCCACCTTGGCTGCACCGATGGTGCCGCCGGCGCCGGCCGCGTTTTCAACCACCACCGTGGCGCCACCCAGGGGCTTGCGCAGCGCTTCGGCGAGCTGGCGAGCGACCAGGTCGGTCGGGCCGCCGGCCGCAAAAGGCACCACCAGCGTGATGGGCTTGCTGGGGAAAGCTTGGGCGAACGCGCCGGCCGAGACCGCAGCGGTCAGGGCGAAGGCCAGGATCTGTTTCATGTGAACTCCATGGGGTTTGAACAACGCGTTCATGGTAGCCCGGCCCTCTGGTGGAAAAATCGCGGAAATTACTTAGCCAACTACACGGGGTAAACCCTTTGCCGCGGGGGGCACGGCTCATTGGTAGCTGCGCGCGTCCTCGATCACCTTGCCGTCGTTGGGCAGGCTGCCCGGGCGCACCACCTGCACCTGACCACGCAACTTGGTCACCTCGCGGATGGCGGTCTCCAGTTGTTCGCGCAGGCCGTCGTTCACCTCCACCGCTTCGACCTGCAGACACATCTGGTCGTTGGCCATTTCGCCGCTGACCACGAGCCGGGCCTTCTGCACCTGCGGAAAGCGGCGCGTGATCTCGGCCACCTGCGAAGGGTGCACAAACATGCCTTTGATCTTGGTGGTCTGGTCGGCGCGACCCATCCAGCCCTTGATGCGTGGGGCGGTGCGGCCGGTGGGGCAGGTGCCGCCCAGGATCGCCGACAGGTCACCGGTGCCAAAACGGATCAGCGGATAGGCCGGGTTGAGCGAGGTCACCACCAGCTCGCCCACCTCGCCGTCGGCCACAGGGGTGCCGGTGCCCGGGCGCACGATCTCCACGATCACGCCTTCATCAAGCACCAGGCCTTCGCGCGCGGTGGTCTCGTAGGCCACCAGACCGAGGTCGGCGGTGGCGTAGGTCTGGTACACGTCCACGCCGCGTTCCTTGAACCAGGCCGTCAGGCTCGGCGGGCAGGCTTCGCCGCCGACCGAGGCCTTGGTCAGGCTGGGCAGCGGGATGCCGGCCTCGGCCGCTTTCTCCAGCAGGATGCGCAGGAAGCTCGGTGTGCCGGTGTAGGCATCGGGCTTGAGGTCCACCATCGCTTCGAGCTGCTGTTCGGTCTGGCCGGTGCCGGCGGGGAACACGGTGCAGCCCACCGCGTGCGCGCCCGACTCCAGGATGAAGGCGCCCGGTGTCATGTGGTAACTGAAGCTGTTGTGCACCAGCTCGCCAGAGCGAAAGCCCGCAGCGAACAGGGCGCGGCCGGCGCGCCAGTAATCCCGGGTGGCGCCTTCGGGTTCGTAGATCGGACCCGGCGACGCGAAGACCCGCGACATGGCCGGGCCCCGCACCAGCGCCGAGAAGCCACCAAAGACGTCGTGCTGCCGCTTGGCCTTCTGGCGCTCCAGCAACTCGCTCTTGCGCGTGACGGGAATGCGGGTCAGCGCGGCGCGGCTGTTGATGGCCGAGACGTCGATGTCGCGCAGGATGTCGGCGAACGCGGCGCTGTTCTGTTTGGCGTGGGTCAGCTGACCCGGCAGCGCCGCCATCTGAGCGGCTTCGCGTTCAGCGGGCGATCGGGTTTCCAGTGCGTCGAAGAAGTCGGTCATAGCGAGAACCACAAAAGTGAGAGTGAGATGTCTTCAATTCAGAACGCGGTGGAACCGGCTTCGCCGGGCCACTCGCGTTGCCCCCTTGAGGGGGTGACGCCGCAGGCGGCGCGGGGGTGTTTCTTTTATGCCAGCCAACGCTTCCTGCGCTTGTAGCTCTTCACGTCTTTGAACGACTTGCGTTCGCCGCCGCCCATGCCGAGGTAGAACTCTTTGACGTCTTCGTTGTTGCGCAGGTCCGAGGCCAGGCCATCCATCACGATGCGGCCCGATTCCATGATGTAGCCGTAGTCGGCGTACTTCAGCGCCATGTTGGTGTTCTGTTCTGCCAGCAGGAAGGTGACCTTTTCCTTGGTGTTGAGGTCCTTCACGATCTCGAACACCTCTTCCACGATCTGCGGCGCGAGGCCCATCGAGGGCTCGTCCAGCAGCACCACGCTGGGGTTGGCCATCAGCGCGCGGCCGATGGCGCACATCTGCTGCTCGCCGCCCGAGGTGTAGGCCGCCTGCGAGGTGCGGCGTGTCTTCAAACGCGGGAAGTAGTTGTAGACCTTCTCCAGGTTGCGCGCGATCTCTGCCTTGTCGGTGCGCGTGTACGAACCTGTCATCAGGTTTTCTTCGATGGTCAGGTGGGCAAAGCAGTGCCGCCCCTCCATCACTTGCACCACACCGCGGTTCACGAGGTCGGCGGGCGTGAGGTTTTCAATGCGTTCACCGCGCAGCTCAACGCTGCCCTTGGTGACCTCGCCGCGTTCCGCCTTGAGCAGGTTGGAGATGGCACGCAGCGTGGTGGTCTTGCCCGCGCCATTGCCGCCCAGCAGGGCCGCGATCTTGCCTTCGGGCACGTTGAGCGAAACGCCCTTCAACACCAGGATCACGTGGTTGTAGATGACCTCGATGCCGTTGACGTTGAGAACGATGTTGGGAGTCGTCATGGTGTGTTCCTTGGGAGCCATTCGAAAAGCACGGCGTGCCGGCCTTTCGGATGGCGGCTGGCGAACCAGCCGCGATCACGTTTCAACCTATCCGCCGCAAGTGAGGTGACCTATCCGAGGATGCCGCCGGGCCGGCTTTGCCGGACGGCTGGCATCGCCCCCTTGAGGGGGCCGCGCGGAGCGCGGCGGGGGTGGGTCAATTTCTGCGGCGGGGGTGTTACATCAAGACTGGCAATCGGCGCCCGTCCTGCGGGTCAGCTTCTTCTCGGCGGCGTACTTGTCGGCCGCGGCCTTGACCATGGGCTTGATGATCTGTTCATCGGCCTGGTACCAGTCGCTGCTGAACTGCCACTTGCTGCCGTCCCAGGTGTGGATGCGGGCCCAGTTGGCGCCCATGTGGTCCTGGCAGCTGGTGGACACCGGGCGCAGCACGCCCTTGAAGCCCAGTGCATCCAGCTTGGCCTGCGTCAGGTTCAGGTTCTCATAGCCCCAGCGAGCCTGCTCGCCGGTGATGACCTTGCCTTTGCCGTATTTCTCCTGGGCCTGGCGCACACCCTCGACGGCGAACATGGCGCTGAAGAGGCCGCGCATGTACAGCACGTCGCCCACTTCTTCCTTCGGACCGGTGCCCTGGCCCTTGGCGTGCAGCTTCTCCAGCACTTCCTTGACCACGGCCGAACCCTTCTCGGCGCCGTGTTGCATGGTGATGGCGTTGTAGCCCTTGGCACCCATGCCGACGTCTTTCACGTCGGGCTCAGCACCGGCCCACCACACGCCGTAGATCTTCTCGCGCGGGTAGCCGGTGGCCTGGGCTTCCTTGAGCAGGGTGGAGTTCATCACGCCCCAGCCCCAGTTGACCACGTAGTCCGGGCGGCTCTGGCGGATCTGCAGCCAGGTGGACTTCTGTTCCACACCCGGGTGGGTCACCGGCAGCAGGGTCAGCTTGTAGCCGTGCATGGCGGCACGTTCCTGCAGGATCGGAATCGCCTCCTTGCCGAACGGGCTGTCGTGGTAGACCAGCGCGATGTGCTTGCCCTTCAGGTTGGCCACGCCGCCGAGCTTCTTGGCGATGTCCTGGATGATCACGTCGCCCGCCACCCAGTAGGTGCCGGCCAGCGGGAAGTTCCACTTGAACACGCCGCCGTCGGCCGACTCGCTGCGGCCGTAACCGGCGGTGATCAGCGGGATCTTGTCGTTGGGGGCCTTTTCGGTCAGTGCGAAGGTGATGCCGGTGGACAGCGGCTGGAACACCGTGGCGCCTTTGCCCTTCAGGCGTTCGTAGCATTCCACACCGCGGTCGGTGGCGTAGCCGGTTTCGCATTCTTCGTACGACAGCTTCACGCCGTTGACACCGCCGCGGGCGTTCACCAGCTTGAGGTAGTCCACATAGCCGTTGGCGAAGGGCACGCCGTTGGGCGCGTAGGCACCGGTGCGGTACACCAGCACCGGGAAGAACTGCTCTTTGGCCTGGGCCATGGCAGTGGTGGAGACCAGCGCACCCGAAAGGGCGGCACAGGCCATGGTTACCGAGAGAGCAAGGTTACGCAGCTTCATTTCGTTTGTCTCCTAAGGAAAAAACCAACACACAAAAAACCAACCCGAGGGCCCGTCAGTTCACTCCGCCCGCAGCGCTGACGCATCGGGCATTTCCCCATCGGGGATCACCCTGAGACGCCAACGACCACGACCGTGCGGACATCAGTGCGGGAAAGGCCACAACCGCAACTTCTGTTTGCCAATGCTCCAGAGCTTGGCCAGCCCATGGGGCTCCACGATCAGGAACCAGACGATGAGCGCACCGAACACCATGAATTCCGTGTGCGAGATACCGGCGGTGGAAATCTCCACACCAAACAGCGCGCCCAGCGCGGGCAGAAACTGGTTGAGGAAAATGGGCAACACGACGATGAAGGCGGCGCCGAAGAAGCTGCCCATGATCGAGCCCATGCCACCGATGATCACCATGAACAGCAGCTGGAACGAGCGGTCGATCGAGAAGGCCGCGGGCTCCCACGAACCGAGGTGCACGAAGCCCCAGAGACCGCCGGCCACACCGATGATGAAAGAGCTCACGGCGAAGGCGCTGAGCTTGGCGTACATCGGGCGGATGCCGATCACGGCCGCCGCCACGTCCATGTCGCGGATCGCCATCCACTCGCGGCCGATGGCCGAGCGCACCAGGTTCTTGGCCAGCAGGCCGAACACCACCAGGAACGCCAGGCAGAAGATGTACTTCTGCAAAGGCGTCTGAATGGCAAAGCCGAACACTTGCAGGTTCGAGACCGAGACCGAGCCCGAGGCGTTGTTGTTGGTGAACCAGCCGATGCGCAGGAAGGCCCAGTCGCAGAAGAACTGCGCGGCCAGCGTGGCCACCGCCAGATAGAGGCCCTTCACCCGCAGGCTGGGGATGCCGAAGAACATGCCCACCAGCGTGGCGAAGAAGCCGCCCGAGAGCAGGGCGATGATCACCGGCATGCCTTCGATGCGGATGTAGGTGTTGTAGGCCATGTAGGCGCCCACCGCCATGAAGGCGCCCGAACCCAGCGAGATCTGGCCGCAGTAGCCCACCAGGATGTTCACGCCCAGGGCGGCCAGCGCCAGGATCAGGAACGGGATCAGGATGGCGCGGAACATGTACTCGTCCGCCAGCAGGGGCACACCGACGAAGGCGAACGCGATCAGCGCGAGGATGGCCCAGCGGTCCTGCGCGATCGGAAAGATCTGCTGGTCGGCACGGTAGGAGGTCTTGAATTGACCGTTTTCACGATAGAACATCTGCTTCTTCCTTAAACGCGGTCAATGATTTTTTCTCCGAACAAGCCTTGAGGCCTGAAGAGAAGGAAGACAAGGGCCAGCACATACGCAAACCAGATCTCGATGCCGCCACCGACCATGGGGCCTATGTAGACCTCGGAGAGCTTCTCGCCCACGCCGATGATCAGGCCGCCGATGATGGCGCCGGGCACCGAAGTCAGGCCGCCCAGGATGATCACGGGCAGGGCGCGCAGGGCCACCGTGGTGAGCGAGAACTGCACGCCCATCTTGGAGCCCCAGATGATCCCGGCCACCAGCGCCGTGATACCGGCCACGAACCAGACGATGACCCAGATGCGGTTGAGCGGGATGCCGATGGACTGCGCCGCCTGGTGGTCGTCGGCCACGGCGCGCAACGCGCGGCCGGTGCTCGTCTTCTGGAAGAACAGCGACAACACCACCACCAGCAAGGCCGCCACGCAGGCCGCATAGACATCTTCCAGGTTCACCAGCACGCCGCCTTCGAACACGCCTTCGAGCAGGAAGATGGGGTCCTTGGGCATGCCGACGTCGATCTGGTAGATGTCCGAGCCGAAGATGGTCTGGCCCAGACCGTCGAGGAAGTAGGTGATGCCCAGCGTCGCCATCAGCAGCGTCACGCCTTCCTGGTTCACCAGGTGGCGCAGCACCAGGCGCTCGATCAGCCAGGCCAGCACAAACATGCAGGCCGCAGCGACGGCGAACGCGAGCACGTTGCCCAGCAGCTTGTTGTCCATGCCCAGCCATTCCGGGATCCACTGGGAAAAGCGGGCCATGGCCAGCGCGGCGAACAGCACCATCGCGCCCTGCGCGAAGTTGAAGACGCCCGAAGCCTTGTAGATCAGCACAAAGCCCAGCGCCACCAGCGAATAGAGCATGCCGGCCATCAGGCCGCCGAGGAGGGTTTCTAAAAAGAATGCCATCTTGTTGTCTCCGTGTTCAGTGGCTCGTACCGAGGTACGCGCTGATGACTTCTTCGTTGTTGCGCACTTCTTCGGGCGTGCCGTCACCGATCTTCTTGCCGTAGTCGAGCACCACCACGCGGTCGCTGATGTCCATCACCACGCCCATGTCGTGCTCGATCAGCACGATGGTGGTGCCGAACTCGTCGTTCACGTCGAGGATGAAGCGGCTCATGTCCTGCTTTTCTTCCAGGTTCATGCCGGCCATGGGCTCGTCGAGCAGCAGCACTTGCGGCTCCATCGCCAGGGCGCGCCCGAGGTCCACACGCTTTTGCAGGCCGTAGGGCAGCTGGCCCACGGGCGTTTTGCGAAAGGCCTGGATTTCCAGGAAGTCGATGATGTGTTCGACGAACTCGCGGTGCTGTTCTTCTTCGCGCTGCGCCGCGCCGAGGCGCAACGCCTGCTGGAACAGGTTGCTCTTGATGCGCAGGTTGCGGCCGGTCATGATGTTGTCGATCACGCTCATGCCCTTGAACAGCGCCAGGTTCTGGAAGGTGCGCGCGATGCCCATCTCTGCCACCTGCCGGCTGTTCATGTGCTTGAAGGTCTGGCCGCGGAAGCTGATGCTGCCCTCTTGCGGCGAGTACACGCCGTTGATGCAGTTGAGCATGGAACTTTTGCCCGCACCGTTGGGGCCGATGATGGCGCGCACTTCGTGTTCCTTCACGTTGAAGGAAATGTCGGTCAGCGCCTTCACGCCACCAAAGCGCAGGCTGATGTTTTGAACGTCGAGGATGACGTCGCCAATCTTTTTCGTGCTCATGCGGCAGCTTTCACGGGGGCAAACGTCTTGGCATCGCGGACCTGCAGCGTGGCGCTCACGCTGCCGGTGCGGCCGTCTTCGAACTTCACCTGGGTTTCGATGTACTGCTCGGTCTTGCCGCCGTAGAGGGCGTCGACCAGCACGCTGTATTTGTCGGCGATGAAGCCGCGGCGGACCTTGTTGGTGCGGGTCAGTTCGCCGTCGTCGGCGTCCAGCTCCTTGTGCAGCACCAGGTAGCGGCTGATCTGGCTGCCGGCGAGCAATTCGTCGCGGCTCAGGTCGGCGTTGACCTTCTCCACGCATTCGCGGATCAGCTCATACACCTCGGGCTTCTGCGCCAGGTCGGTGTAGCCCGCGTAAGGCAGGTTGCGGCGCTCGGCCCAGTTGCCCACGGCCTCGAAGTCGATGTTGACCATCACGCAGACCTGGTCGCGCTGGTCGCCATAGGCCACCACCTCCTTGATCTGCGAGAAGAACTTGAGCTTGTTCTCCACGTACTTGGGCGCGAACATGGCGCCGTCGTTGGCGCCGCCCTTGATGCGGCCCACGTCTTTCACGCGGTCGATGATCTTCAGGTGACCGCTGGCGTCGATGAAGCCGGCGTCGCTGGTGTGGTACCAGCCGTCGGCTGAAAGGACCTCGGCCGTGGCCGCCGGATTCTTGTAGTACTCCTTGAGCAGGCCGGGCGACTTCACCAGGATCTCGCCGGTGTCGCTGAGCTTGATCTCCACGCCTTCGCAGGGCACACCGACCGTGTCGGCGCGTGCTTCGTGGTCGGGCTGCAGGCAGACGAACACGGCCGTTTCGGTCGAGCCGTAGAGCTGCTTGAGGTTGATGCCGATGGAGCGGTAGAAGCTGAACAGGTCGGGGCCGATGGCTTCACCCGCCGTGTACGCCACGCGCACGCGACTCAGGCCCAGGCTGTTGCGCAACGGGCCGTACACAAAGAGGTTGCCCAGCGCGTACTTGAGGCCGTCCATGAAGCCGAGCGACTTGCCGTCCATCTTGGTCGGACCGACACGGCGCGCCACGTCCATGAAGGCGTGGAACATCTTGCGCTTGAGCGTGCCCGCGTCTTCCATGCGGATCATCACGGTGGTGAGCAGGCCCTCAAACACCCGCGGCGGCGCGAAGTAATAGGTGGGGCCGACTTCCTTCAGATCGATGGTCACGGTGGCGCCCGACTCGGGGCAGTTCACCACGTAGCCGGCCACCAGCCACTGCGCATAGCTGAAGATGTTCTGCCCGATCCAGGCCGGGGGCAGGTAGGCCAGCACCTCGTCGTTTTCGGTCAGCTTATCGAAGCGCGCGCCCACGGCGGCGCGGTCGATCAGCGTGTTGTGGGTGTGCACCACGCCCTTGGGGTTGCCGGTGGTGCCCGAGGTGAAGAACATCGCGGCCACGTCGTCGGGCTGGGCCATGTTCACCTGTTCGATGAACAGCTGCGTGTGGATCTTCGCGAACGCCTGACCGGCGCCGATCAGTTCTTCCAGCGCCGCCAGACCGGGCTGGTCGTAGTTGCGCAGGCCGCGCGGATCGTCGTAGAACACGTGCGTCAGCTGCGGGCAGCGGTCGCGGATTTCGAGCATCTTGTCGACCTGCTCCTGGTCTTCCACCACCGCGAAACGCACCTCGGCGTTGTTGATGGGGAACACGCATTCGGCGCCCACGGCGTCCTGGTACAGCGGCACGGGAATCGCGCCCAGCGATTGCGCGGCCAGCATGGTGGCGTAAAGGCGCGGGCGGTTGGCGCCGATCACCACCATGTGTTCGCCGCGCTGCAGGCCGGCCTGGTGCAGGCCGCAGGCCACCGCTTCCACCAGCTGCGCCATCGCGGCCCAGGTGGTGGTCTGCCAGATCCCGTATTCCTTCTCGCGCATGGCCGCCGCGGTGGGGCGGCGTTTCGCGTGTTCCAGCAAGAGCCGGGGGAAAGTCGTTTGCATTGCAAGTCTCCAGATGCGGGGCGGGCAGCGGTGCTGGGCCAGGGGGCTTTCAGCCACACCCGTTCAAATCATTCTGGGGCGGATGTTAGGCAGATGTTTGACGTTATGTTGTCAGTACGACGACAATTGAAGGGTCTGCCCTCCTAGGACTTTCCCTAGTTCGTTGTACTGCTCATGAGCAACTTCACCCCCAGCCGGACCGGCTCCCAGTTGCGGGAGCGTGCCCGCGCGCCCACCGTGCAGGAGCTGTCGCAGATCCCCTGGCTGCAGGCCTTGAGCGAGGGCGAACGCGCACGGGCCGAAGACGCACTCGTCGTGAGCGAGGCGCAGGCGGGCGACTTCATCTGCCGCATCGGCCGGCCGGTCACCTACTGGTTCGGTCTGGTCGATGGCCTGCTCAAGATGAGCAACGACGACTCGCAGGGACCCGTGATCACTTTCACCGGCGTGGCGCCCGGCGGCTGGTTCGGCGAAGGCACCGTGCTCAAACACGAGCAATACCGCTACAACATCCAGGCCCTGCGCAAGAGCCGCGTGGCCGGCCTGCCGGTCGAGACCTTCGACTGGCTGCTTGACCACTCGCTCGGCTTCAACCGCTTCGTGATGCACCAGCTCAACGAGCGCCTCGGTCAGTTCATCGCCGCACGCGAAATCGACCGCCTGAACAACCCCGATCTGCGCGTCGCGCGCAACCTCGCGGCCCTGTTCCACCCGCTGCTCTCGCCCAATGTGGGCGGCGTCCTGCGCATCACCCAGCAGGAGCTGGCCTATCTGGTGGGCTTGTCGCGCCAGCGCGTGAACGAAGCCCTCGCCGCGCTCACGGCCAAGGGCTGGATCCGGGTCGAATACGGCGGCGTGCGGGTGCTGGATCTGCCAGCGCTGCGCTCGGGCGCTCTCGACGGTCGTTCTGACTGAAAAGTTGCATAGGCCATGGGCACGTGATCTGGGATGATCCCCCCATGACCACCGACAAAAAGCCCAGCACGCTCAAGCTCAATCCGGGCGCTGCGAAGAAATCCAAGGCCGACCCGTTCGCGCCACGCCGCGCCCCCGTGCGCCCGCCCGGCCCGGCCCGCGCCAAGAGCGTTTCAGCCTCCGCGCCCAAGCCACCGCGTGAACCCTCACCCGGCTACGGCGTCCAACGATCCGGCCCCGAAGGCGAACGCACCGAGCGCCCACGCTACGGGGCTGACCGTCCGGGCAGCGACCGACCCGCAGGCCCGCGCCCCACCGGCGACCGACCGCGCTCAGGCCCAGCCGCCGCACCTCGCGGCGACGAGCGCGGCTGGAGCGAGCGCCCGGCGCCACGCCGCGCCGACCCACGCGACCAGCCCCATGGTGCGGGCGACCGTCCGCAACGCGCGCCGTCCCCCGCACCGCGCCCGGTGCAGCCACACCGGCCCGACCTCGCCCGCGTCGGCAACGTGCGCGGCGAAGTGCGGCTCAACAAGCGCATGGCCGACCTCGGCCTGTGCTCGCGCCGCGAGGCCGACGAATGGATCGCGCGCGGCTGGGTGCTGGTCAACGGCGAGCCCGCCGTCATGGGCATGCCCGTGGCGCCCGACGCCAAAGTGGAGGTGCTGCCCCAGGCGCGCCACCAGCAGGCCGGGCAGGTCACCATCCTGCTGCACAAGCCCATGGGCTATGTGAGCGGTCAGCCCGAAGACGGCCACGAAGCCGCCGCCACGCTGATCGGCGCGCCCAGCCAGTGGCGCGGCGACGCCCGCCACCCGGCGGACGGCCGCCGTTTCGCCCCCGAACACACGCGCGGCCTCGCCCCCTGCGGCCGGCTCGACATCGACTCCGTCGGGCTGCTCGTGCTCACGCAAGACGGCCGCATCGCGCGTCAGCTCATCGGCGAGAACAGCGGCATCGAAAAGGAATACCTGGTGCGCGTGCACTACGCGCCCAACGGCCCGCACGGCGCGGGTGTGGTCACGCAAGACGTGCAGGCCGTCTTTCCGGCGGACAAGCTGGCTCTGTTGCGCCACGGCCTGAGTCTGGACGACCAGCCTTTGAAGCCCGCGCAGGTGGACTGGATGAACACCGAGCAGTTGCGCTTCATCCTGAAGGAAGGCAAGAAGCGCCAGATCCGCCGCATGTGCGAACAGGTGGGCCTGCACGTGGTGGGCCTCAAGCGCATCCGCATCGGGAATGTGGTGCTGGGCAACCTGCCGGTGGGGCAGTGGCGGTATCTGGGGGCGGGGGAGGGGTTTTGACTCTCTTGGCTGCAGCGTTGAATTTTTCTGTCATTTAAGACGAACGGCGTATGAGTCTTGGCAAAGTTCATGGGCAAATTGTTGATGTAGCTTTATTGCCGGAAAAGTTTCCGACTCACAGGCATGAGGCGGCCTTCTGGGAGAGCCTTGGTCGCGCTGTTGCAACGTTTGGTTTTCTGGAAGAAGTGTTGGGGAAAGCAATTTTTTCCTTCACTGCGACACGCCCATACCTAGAAGCCGAGATTCAGCAGGCATATGTCGAATGGCTGCCAAAGCTGAAACGTGCACTGAGTGATCCACTGTGGGGCTTGGTCGATGAATACGAAAGATCGGTTCAGAACTACCCACACGCCTTGGTTCCGAACTTGGACGAGCTTCTGAAGAGCCTGCGAAAAGCTTCGAAGATTCGTAATGTCCTGTGTCACGCGTCTTGGGGAGTCCCCAATGAAAAGGGGGCTTCTATCCCGCTTTTTGTGACACGACAGGGAGATGCGTTTGAAAGCGAAGTTGATCTGGCGTTCATCGATCAGGTTCAGCGAAACGCAACCGAGTTGGCCTGCGCGGTTGTGAATTCGGTTACCCAAATGGGATGGCAGTTTCCTGGGTCGAATGGTCCGGGCGACAAGATTTGTTAGTCCTACCCGCCGAAGTCGCCATGTCGTCGGAGTTGTTTGTTGCGGTTCACATTGATGTTGAGCATTCACTCAAGACACTTTGGCACTATTAGTCGAACTGGCCTAATGTCGCTCCATGGCCACCGCCACAATGGCCCATGACCGCTCCCACCCCACCCAACAACCCCAAGCGCGCCGTTCTGCGCCACCTGCGCCCCTCGGACCTGCGGGCCGCTGCGCAACTGGCATCGCAGGCGACGCAGGGTGTGATCAACATCACCGAGGGGGTGCACCAGTCGGTGCGGCGGCGGCTGGGGTTCTCCAGCGGGGCGTCGGATGAGCAGGCCAGTGGCCTGACGGGGCAGATCTACCGGGGCGTTCGCGGCGTGGCGCACATCGTGGGCCATGGGCTGGATGGCGCTCTGGCCACGCTGCTGCCGCTGGTGGACGACCCGGCCACGCATCCCGAGGCTTCGCCCGCGCGCGAGGCGGTGCTGGCGGCGCTGAACGGCGTGCTGGGTGACCGGCTGCAGAGCTTTGGCAACCCGCTGGCCCAGACCATGGAGCTGCGCCAGGGCGGGCAGACCTTGCCGCTGGTGCCGGCGGCCCTGAAGGCGCGGCTGGGCGAACAGGCCAGTCCTCACCTGCTGTTGCTGGCGCACGGCTTGTGCATGAACGACACGCAGTGGCGCCGCAGCGGCCACGACCATGGTGAATTTCTGGCGCAGGCGCTGGGCTGTACGCCGGTGTACCTGCGCTACAACTCCGGCCTGCACACCTCCACCAACGGGCGCGAGCTGGCCTTGTTGCTGGAGCGGCTGGTGGCGGCGTGGCCGGTGCCGCTGGAGCGCATCACCATCGTGGGGCATAGCATGGGAGGGCTGGTGGCGCGATCTGCGGTGCAGGTGGCGCGCGAGGCGGGCCAGCGCTGGCCGGGGCTGCTGCGTGAACTGGTGTTCCTGGGCACGCCGCACCACGGCGCGCCGCTGGAGCGTGCGGGTCACGGGGTGGACTTGCTGCTGGCTTCGTCGCCGCACACGGCGCCGTTCGCGCGGCTGGGCAAAATCCGCAGCGCCGGCATCACCGACCTGCGCCATGGCCATGTGCTGGACGCGGACTGGCAAGGTCGCGACCGGTTCGGGTCACCCGAAGACCACCGCATGCCGCTGCCGCTGCCCGAAGGCGTGGCCTGCTTTGCCGTGGCCGCGACCTTGGCGGGCCAGCGCGGCCTGCTGGCCGACCGGCTGATGGGCGATGGCCTGGTGCCGCTCCATAGCGCGCTCGGCCAGCACGACGACCCCGAGCGCCGGCTGGTGTTTGCGAAGGACAGCCAGCACATTGTTTACCGCACCGGACACCTGGACCTGCTATCCAGCCCCGAGGTGGCGGCGCAGGTGCTGGCCTGGCTGCGCCCGGTGCCGCCCACAGAAGACTGAGCCTCAAGGCCGCCGTGGACTGCCCGGGGCTTGAAAACCCCCGCGCCGCCCATAATTCAGCCCAGCGTGAGCGCTCCACCGGAGCGCGTCTGTGTTTTCATACCCCCTCAAGACCCATGAGCAAACAAACCCTGTCTTTCCAGGCCGAGGTGGCGCAGCTGCTGCACCTCGTCACCCATTCGCTGTATTCCAACCCCGAGATCTTCCTGCGCGAGCTGGTGTCCAACGCGTCGGACGCCTGCGACAAGCTGCGTTTTGAAGGCCTGAACAACGCCGCGCTGTTCGAAGACGCGCCCAACCTCGACGTGCGCGTGGCCTTCGACAAGGAAGCCAAGACCATCACCATCACCGACAACGGTATCGGCATGAGCCAGGCCGAAGCGGTGGAGCACCTGGGCACCATCGCCAAGAGCGGCACCAAGGACTTCATGAGCCACCTGAGTGGCGATCAGAAGAAGGACGCGCAGCTGATCGGCCAGTTCGGCGTGGGCTTCTACTCGGGCTTCATCGTGGCCGACAAGATCACGGTCGAGTCGCGCCGCGCCGGCCTGCCGGCGGCCGAGGGCGTGCGCTGGACCAGCGGCGGCACGGGCGAGTTCGAGGTGGAAGCCATCGAGCGCGCTGCACGCGGCACCAGCATCACCCTGCACCTGCGCGACGACGCACACGAGTACCTGAGCCACTGGAAGCTCAAGTCGCTGATCACCAAGTATTCCGACCACATCAGCCTGCCGATCCTGATGCAGAAGGAAGAGTGGGACGCCGAGAAGAGCGAGTACGTGCAGCAGACCGAGTGGGAAGCGGTGAACTCGGCCAACGCGCTGTGGGCGCGCAGCAAGAAAGAGATCTCCGACGAGCAGTACGCCGAGTTCTACAAGAACATCAGCTACGACCAGGAGGCGCCGCTGGCCTGGAGCCACAACCGCGTGGAAGGCGCCACCGAATACACGCAGCTGCTCTACATCCCGGCCAAGGCGCCGATGGACCTGTGGAACCGCGACCGCAAGGCCGGCATCAAGCTCTACGTGCGCCGCGTTTTCATCATGGACGAGGCCGAGGCGCTGATGCCCTCGTACCTGCGCTGGGTCAAGGGTGTGGTGGACTCGGCCGACCTGCCGCTCAACGTGAGCCGCGAGCTGCTGCAGGAAAGCCGCGACGTGAAGGCGATCCGCGAAGGCAACACCCGCCGCGTGCTGGCCATGCTGGAAGACCTGGCGAAGAAGGACGTGGCGCCGAAGGCCGAAGAAGGCGTGGACGGTGTGACCGATGTCGTCAGCGCCGAAGACCAGGCCGCGGCCGAAAAGGAGGCCGGCAAGTACTCGGCCTTTTACGCCGAGTTCGGCGCCGTGCTGAAAGAAGGCCTGGGCGAAGACTTCGCCAACCGCGAAAAAATTGCCAAGCTGCTGCGTTTTGCCAGCACCACCAGCGACGCGGTGAGCGTGAGCCTGGCGGACTACAAGGCGCGCATGAAAGAAGGCCAGGCCGCGATCTACTACATCACGGCCGACAGCATCGCCGCCGCGAAAAACAGCCCGCAGCTCGAAGTGTTCAAGAAGAAGGGCATCGAGGTGCTGCTGATGGCCGACCGCGTGGACGAGTGGGCCGTGTCGCACCTGCACGAGTTCGACGGCACGCCGCTGCAGAGCGTGGCCAAGGGCGCGGTCGATCTGGGCTCGCTGCAGGACGAAGCAGAAAAGAAAGCCGCCGAAGCCGCGGCCGAAACCTTCAAGCCCGTGCTGGACAAGCTCAAGGAAGCGTTGAAGGACAAGGCGCAGGACGTGCGCGTGACCACACGCCTGGTCGATTCCGCGGCTTGTCTGGTGGTGGGCGAGGGCGACCTCTCCAACCAGCTCGCCCGCATGCTCAAGGCCGCGGGTCAGCAGGCGCCGACCAGCCAGCCGATCCTGGAAGTGAACGCCGAGCACCCGCTGGTGAAGAAGCTGGAAACCAGCGCGCACTTCGACGACCTGGCCCACATCCTGTTTGACCAGGCTCTGCTGGCCGAGGGGGGCCTGCCGGAAGACCCGGCCGCTTATGTGAAGCGGGTGAACGCGCTGCTGGTCTGAGCCCGGCTCCCAAAAGAGGAAAAACCCACCAGCACGGCCCCCGCTGGTGGGTGGGCGGCTGGTGCTGTCGGACGCTCCGTTCAAGGCCCTCAGGTACGCGGCGGTGCTCGGTTCGTGCGGGCATTTCGGGCGGGCCTTCAAGGCGCAAGTCGCCGCTACTTGTG
>Ga0209066_10002122_pt1 | contig 24872 bp, 21 predicted proteins | sample All_14_2_FD_187198 | JGI IMG/M metagenome (GOLD analysis project Ga0209066, IMG submission 187198) | Freshwater microbial communities in response to fracking from Pennsylvania, USA - Allegheny Zone_MetaG_DW_15 (SPAdes) (version 2) ... | reverse complement strand
CGACTTGCGTTGCCAGACGTCGGCACGCACCTCGTCGTGCTTGCGCACGAACCAGGGCGTCTCGCTGATGCGCAGCGGCGTCTTCCCGTGCGGGATCGAGGCCGCGATCTTGCGGCCGCGCTTCGCGCCGCCGCGGTCCGCGGCATTGGCGGTGAGGAAGCCCTCGATCTGTCTGGCGGTGGCCGCATCGAGGCCGGCGTTCTCGCCGAAGTGATGGTCGAGGTCGGCCATCATCCGGCGCCACGAGCGTTCCGGCAGGAAGGCCGGATGGTAGGCGAGGTGGCAACTGCCGCACTCCTCGCGCCAGGGAGCGTTGTCGACCGTCGGCAGGCTGGAGCCGCCGCTGGCGAAGAGCCAGCCGGAAACGCCGACGCCGGCCAGCAGGGTGACGATCTTCGGAAAGTGTTTGCGCATGGAGGTCTCCTCAGCGAATCGAAATCAGCCAGGCCGCGAAGTCGGCCTTTTCGGCGGGTGTGCAGGCCCGGCCGAGCACGTCCTTGCAATTGCGGCCGAACCACTTCTCGGCCTTTGCGGCTTCCGCCAGGCGCTCGGGGTTCGCGGCCGGCGCCAGCGGCGCGATCGCCTTGTGGGCACGCGTGCGGCCTTCCTTGCGCGGATCGGCGGTGTGGCAGGTCGCGCAGGCGACCGGACCCTTGTCGCCGGCATGCTCGCGACGGAACATGGCCTCGCCGCGCGTGGGGGACGGCGAGAAACCGGCCTCGGCCTTGCGCGCCTCGGCGACGTAGCCTTGCAGCAACTGGTCCGGCGTGGCGGCGGAGGAGGTGCCGGCGGCGATCAGCGCCAGCAGGGGAAGGGTCTTACGCATGGTGGATCTCCTTCTGGGGATGCGGGGCGCCGCCGACCATCGCGTGGCCGACCGGCGCATGCAGGACGAAGCGGTGGAAGGCGAGGGCGCCGAGGTGCAGGCCGAGGAAGCCGAGCACCAGGGCGAAGCCGAACTCGTGCGGTTCCTCGAAGAAGTCCTCGAGGGTCTCGCCGCCCGGCAGGCCGGCGAGCGGCCCGGTGTCGTGCTCGATGCCGGCCAGCGCGAGGCCGGTCAGCGACATCACCGCGAGCACGGCATAGAGCGCGAGGAAGACGAGGCTGGCGCGCACGTCGTGGCCGTTCCGCGACGCGAAGGACAGGCGGCCTCGCAGCATCGCCGCCCATTCGCGCGGATGCCAGAGGTCGGACCAGCGCGCATTGGCCGGGCCGACGAGGCCCCAGACCAGGCGCGCCACCATGCCGCCGACCAGGGCATAGCCGAACTGGATGTGGACCGTCCAGGCGAGCGCTTCGTTGCCGCCGTGTTCGAGCGCCTCGGCCACCTGCGAGGTGGCGATGAGCCCGACGATGGCGAGCGCATTCCAGGCGTGGATGAACCGCAGCAGCGGATCGTAGGCCGTGTGGCCGGGGGCAGTCAGGGGGGCGTTCATGTCGATCTCCCGTATGGGGTACGGGAGGAAGCATGAAGCGCCAGCCTTAAGCCGCCGTTAGCCGAGGCTTAACGGCGGCTTAAGGAGGATCGTCAGTTGTCGCCGGTCGAGTAGAGATACACGCGCGTGCGCGTCGAGCTGATGGTCGGCTTCGTCTTCTGCGGCGAGATCGGCGTGTTGGCGCCACCGCCCTTTTGCGCAGCGCCGAGGACGACCGTGGTCACCTTGCCGCCGACGGGAACGGTGCCGATCACCGGCGAGGGCGGCAGGCCGCCGCCGACCATGACGCCCGAGCGCGACCCGCCGCAGGAGCCATTGACGCCGATCGCGCCCGAGCCGTTGAACAGGTTGACCCAGTAGCCGCGCGCTTCGCCGAGCACCGTCGAGCAGGTGCCGGCCGCCGCCTGTATCGGGCGGTTGGTGCTGAAGGTGACCATGCCGCCGACGATCAGCGACGACGTGACCGTTTGCTCGCCGGTGCCGTACTGGTTCAGGTCCATGAACCAGCCTTTGGAGCTGCCCGTCGGCAACACGCCGCTGCCGTCGCAGCCTGGGTCGACGGTGACGTTGTTCATTACCGAAGCGTCGTCGAGGTTGGTGGCCGCCGTCGAGCTCAGGTCGTCGAGGAAGGTGTAGAAGCGGTTGGTGACCGCGCCGAACGGATAGTTCGTCGCCAAGGGGTGCTCGCGGTCGCCGGTGCCCATCGCCACGTAGACCTTGCCGAGCGCGGGCGTGGTGCCGAGCAGCGCCGGCGCGAACAGGAACTTGCGGCCCTGGCCGCTGCCGTTCGTGTAGGCGACTTGGTGGATGGTCCATGCGGCCGGGGCCAGGGGGTCGTACGTCACCGAGCCGTCGCCGGCCACCGTGCGCTCGACCATGCTGATCCGGTACAGGCTGCCGCCCGTGTCGAGCACGTAGGCGTAGTCGGCGTAGCCGTCGCCGTTGATGTCGATCACCGAAACGTCGGAGGCGACGCTGCGGGTGGTCGACAACGACTTGACGACGCTGCCGTCGTCCGCCTTGAGGACGTACACGCCGGCGCCCTTGGGGCTGCCGCAGGCGGGAGCAATGGTGTCGGCGTCCTCGCAGGTGTCGTAGCCGCCGCCGAGGAAGAGCAGATAGTCGGTGGTCGAATAACCCTTGACCGGGGCGACGTTGGGAATCGACCAGGTCTGGCCGATGCCCGACATGCCTGCGGTGCAGTCCGTGTCGTTGGCGAGGTTCGGACAGCCGGCCTTCCACTTGATCGAGGGGCTCGTTGCCGTGGAGACGTCCATGGCGTAGATCATGCGTCCACCGCGCCGCATCGTCGGGTAGATCCAGACCTTCGAGTTGTCGGCATTCTGCAGGACGCCGACCGAGCCGTCCCAGAAGTAGTCCTTCGCCTGCGACGTTAGGCCGAGCGCGACGACGTTCGGATAGCTGACCAGCGGGCTGTTCAGGCGCAGCCGCTCGAGCCGGCTGTGGAACTCGTAGGGCACGAAGCCCCAGAGTTCCTTGCCGGTCTCGGCATCGACGGCGCGCAGCATGCCGTCGTTGGCGCCGTAGTAGACGACCACGCCGTTGCCGTAGTTGATCGGCAGCGGCCGCGAGTGGATGACGTCGCCGTGGATGGTGGCGCGGGTCTCGATCGTCGCTCGCGAGGTGTCGGCCGTGTTCATCGTGCCGGTATTGTCCTGCTTGAGCGCGCCGTTGTCGTTTTCGTCGGTAAGCTCGGTGGGATGGATGACGTCGTGTCCCAGCACCCAGTTCTTGGTGTCCGTATCGAGCGTGGCCAAGCCGCTCAAGGCCGTCAAGGTCGTCGAGGCGTTGGTCTCCGTGCCGTAGATCGTCCGGTTGACGGAGAAGGTCGGCGAGCCGTCGGTCGCCGTCGGGTTGTTGCCCTTGCGGACCACTTCGGCGACGGCGCCCTTTTCGACGCGCGGACCGTCCGGCGAGTCGGAGTAGGTGTTGTTGGTCGACGTCGTGCAGGTGCCGGCCGCCGAGGGATTGACCGAATACTGCTGCCAGTAGGCGCCCGAGTCCGAGGTCCACCAACTGTTCGCGCAGTCGGTGATGAAGCCGGTGTTGTTGTTGACCGCGGCCTGGCCGTCCTTGTCGCCGAGCTCGACGGTGGTGCCGTCCGAGCCGAGGATCAGCTGGTAGCGCTTGAGGTTGCCGAACCAGCGCGGCTTGGCCTCGGGATCGGGCCGGAACATGCCGATGAAGACCTGGTTTTCGTTCTGTGCGCGGTTGGTGGCGTTGACCGGCAGGCTCGCCGACGCGAAGGTCGAGTTGACGGACTCGATCTCGGCGAAGATCTGCTTGAGCGCCGTGACGAGCGCTGCTTCGTTGGTGGCGTTGAAGTACTTGCCGCCGCCGGCCTTCGCCATGCTGATCATCAGCGCTGTGTGGGTCGCGTTCGGCTGGGCGTTGTAGACGTCGATCGTGTAGGTGGCGATGGACTGCTTCGCCGTGGCGCCGGAAACCGGGACGCCGCTCTGGTACATGAAGCGGGCCCATTCGTCGGCGTTGAACGGGTGGGTGTCGGCGGTCGTCGTGCCGGTCGGCGTGTTGACGGTGACGGTCGAGGTGCCGTTGACCGTGTATTTGCTGGTGCCGGCCGCGCAACTGGTCGCTCCGGTGGTGGTGTTGGTGGAGTCGCAGGCGCAGGTTCCGCCCCAGCCGCCGAGCGTCGTGCACTTCGCCGCATAGTCCCCCGTGCTGCAGGCGGCGGAGCTCGCGTAGCAGGCGCTGGTGTAGCCGAGGTTCGCCGTCACGGTGCTCGGGATGGCCTGCGCGACCGTGAAGTACTTCTTGTTGCCGCAGGCGACGGTCGTGCTCGAGTTGCAGGAGCAGGTCAGGCCGGTCACCGAGATCGCGTTGCCCGAGCTGTCGGTGACGCCGGTGCTGCTCGAACACTGCGTATCCCAAGTGGTGTCGCTGTTCGCGGGACAGTTGTTCGTGTTCGAGTAGCACGCTCCCGTCAGGCCGAGGTTGCGCTGGCTGTTGGCCGCTATCGTCGCTTTGACCATGTATCTCTGCGTGCCTGCGGCGCAGGCGCCGGCTTCGGTCACCGTCGAGCCGCAGGCGCAACTGTCGTAGGTGCCGTCGCCGCAGGCCGCGAACTCGGCGGCTACCGCCGCATTGCATGCAGCCTTGCTGTCGCTGGTGCTGTAGCAGGCGGCGGTGTCACCCACGGAGGTCGTTTGCGTCGTCGTCGAGGTGGCGAAATTGGGCAGCCCGAGCTGGGTCGTGTTGCCGCCGAGGGCGGCGAGGGCCGCGGTGTTGGCGGCAGTGTCCGAGGACGGACCGCTGGCATCCGGGTTGCTGACGAAGATGACGTAGTTCTTGGCGCAGGCGTTGGCGCTCGACAGCGGCGTCTTGAAGGTCGAGTAGGTCGAGGTGTAGCCGTTCGCATCGACGCGGCTGGCGCCGGTCACGGCGCTCGGGAACAGCGCGTTGGTGCCGGAGAAATAGTTGTAGACGTCGTACATCAGGTTGCCGTAGGGAACGCCCGAGTTGCGCTTTTCCAGGGGGTCGTTGATGGCGCCGTCAATGGTGTTGAGCGTCGTGGTCATCGACGCCTTGTTCGCATCGTTCATCGGCGTGACGGCGAAGCGCACCTTGCCGCCGTCGTCGCCGCCGGCGCCCTCGGTGACGAACTCGAACAGGCCGACGTTGATCTCGGAATTCAGGTCGGCGACGACCTGCTTGATCGCACTGACCTCGGACTGGCCCTGCGACGCGCCGTCCGGCCATTTCTGGCTCTGGCGCGCCCAGTTCGAGGTGTTGTCGAGAACGATGAGGACGTTCGGATTGTCGCTGCTGCCGGCGGAGGCGCCGGTGAAGATGTCGATGTCCTCGGCGGCCCCGCGCACGGGATAGAAGCCGATCCAGAAGCTCATCGCGACGGCGATGGATTTGCGCAAAGTCTTCTTCACTTGTGCTCTCCTCGTCAGGGGCAGTAGTAAGTCGTGTTGATGCCGCTGTCGGCGGAAACGCGGATGGCGACGCCCTGCACTGCGGTCTGCCGCGCCTGGGTAACGCTGTCGCTGGCGACCGCGGTGATTTCCCACACCGTGTCCGCGCAGAGCGAGTCGCCAGTCACGGCGCCGGCGATGCCGAGGTTCTGCGTGGCCCCGGTCGAGCAGCCGGCGTCTTCCGGGTTCGTCAGGTCGAGCTGGTTGTTCTTGATGGTCTGCGCCTTCTTGATGCAGGGGGTGGGCGTCAGGGCGACGGTGACGTCGCTGGTGCCGTCGCCGTTCACGTCGAAGCACTGCGTGTTGGTGCCGCACCCCGAGGTCAGCGCAGAGGCCGGGTTGTCGGCGAAATCCGTCCGGCTGATGACTTCCTCGAGCGTGGCCTTCGCCGACTCGAGGCTTTCGGTGCGATGCTGCATGTTGGCGACGATGGTGAGGTTGCTCTTGCCGAGGTTGAAGCTGCTGACGGCGAGCAGGGTGACCAGGACCAGCATGATCAGGCCGACGAGCAGCGTCGCGCCTTGCTGACGGTGGCGGAGAGTACGCATGCTATTCCCTCTTTCCGGCAGGGTTGGCGAGCCGCACGGCCGACGTGTAGGCGTGCCGCTTGTAGGCGTCGTTGTACGGCCCCAGCGTGTTGTCGGCGCCGTCTGCGGTAACGCCGAGGACGTAGGTCTTGGTATCGGCGTGTCCCTGCGAGGCCTCGGTGTTGCGCGCCAGCAGGTGGATCTTGGCGGAGACGACGTTGCGCCAGTTGCCGGCGGCGCTGGCAGCCAGGGCCGCGAAGGGGGCGCAATGCGCCGTCATCGGCGTGTAGGCGGTCGGGTCGGTCGAATAGACGTCCGGCGTGCCGTTGCAGTTGGTGTCCAGGCCGTACTCGAAGTGCAGGCTTTCGATGCCTTCGACGAGCGGCACGATGCTGAAGGCGCCGCCGCCGAGTTCGGCGCGCTTGAGCGTCGGGATGCCGTCGCCGCTCGTGCTGTTGTTGGCGACGAAGTAGATGTGCGTGCGGTAGCGGCGCATGTCTGCGACCGTGGTGCAGTTGGTGCGCTGGCGCGTCAGGTTGCCGGCCGAGGTGTCGAGCGCATACCAGTTCGCCGCGTATTCCGCATTGGTCGACGCCGAGAACGCGAGCTCGGTGCCGCCGGTCGCCGGCGTGCAGAGCGAGGCCTGGAAGTGCGGGGTGCCGTCGGCGAACGGGTCGCAGTCGGTGGCGCCGGCGACGCAGGTGCTCGCACGGCGCACGACGAGGATGTCGCTGCCGTCCTTGACGTCGCTGAGGCAGGAGGGAATCGCGCCGCCATTGTCGACGCCCTGCACGTGCAGCGGCAGCGCGTCGCGCAGCGCCGCCAGGTCGGTTGCGCAGGGATCGGGCAGCGCCATGCCGCCGATGCTGAGGACCGAGGGGTCGAACTCGCCGAGGAAGCCGGCCACCTTGAGATCGTCGGACAGCAGTTGCATGGCGTAGCGGCCGTTCTCGATCTGGCGGCTGGAGCGTTCGGTCTCCTGGCGCGAGCGGCTGCTGGAGGCGAAGATGGCGGCGACGGCGGCAAGTATGACCAGGCCGATCGTGATCGAGATCATCAGTTCGATCAGCGAAAGGCCCGACTGGCGGGCGACGCTGGATTCGTGACCGGTGCGGTGCATCGCGACTCCCCTTAGCTGCACGTTGGCAGGCCGACGGTCAGGCGCGTCGATACGACGCGCCGCAGCGTCTCGCTGCCGTACAGGCCCTGGCCGCAGGTCCGGGTGCCCATCGGCGCGACGGTTTCATTGATGCCTTGCCAGGCGACCTGGACTTCGTAGATTCCCGGCGCGCAGACGCCGGCTGCCGCGTTGGGCGCCTGGATCTCGGTCACGCAGCCGCGCGCACCGATCATGGCGCCGATGCTGGCGGTGCCGGACTTTTCGGCGCTGCCCTTCAGCGCATTGCTCCACTCGCACTGGTCGAGCGGCACGCCGGCGAGTCCGCCGCAGCTCGCCGGCTGGGCGTCTCCGGTGCCGAACGCGTCCGCCGATACGTAGCTGGCGGCGTTCGCGCGGTTGACGGCGATGCGCTCGACCATGTCGTTCAGCAGCAGCAGCGCCTGGCCGCGCTGGTAGGACTCCATCTCGGCGTTCTGGATTTTCACCTGCAGGCCGGCAAGCCCGAGCAGGCCCAGCGTCATGATGATGATCGTCACCAGCACCTCGAGCAGCGAGAAGCCCGAGCAGCGTGCGGATGCAAGGCGAGGAGCGGCGGTCAGCATGACGTTGCCTTGACCGTGGGGCGTCCGCCGAGGTCGACGGCGACACAGCGCTCGGCCGCCGTGATCGTTCCCGAGACGTTGAAGCTCGGCGCCGCGTTGCCCTGCACCCGTCCCGAGGCCCGATAGACGACGCTGGCCGGGCCGGTGATGACGATGCTCGGGATCGCGGCATGGTCGTCGATCAGGTCGCCGGTCGTCGGGTCCGGCATCTGCCAGCCGTTCGCCCAGTTGCCGGACTTGGGCGACACCGTGACATTGGTGTTGCGCTTGATGGCCTCGCTACGGGCGCGCGTCAGCACGATCATCAGGTCCGTCGCCGCCATCTTGACGCGTTGGTTTTCCACGAAATCGCCAAGGGACGGAAGCGCGACCGCAGCGAGAATCGCCACGATGACAACCACGATCATCAGCTCGACGAGCGTGAAGCCCTTCGTCCGGCGTGCGTCCGCGGTCCGCATGGCGATCGTTTACCAGCAGTTGGAGCCGGAGGACGAGGTCTTCGTCCCGGCGTTGTTGATCGTCAGCGTGCCGCAGGTGTCCGCAATCTGCGTGCCGGCGGGGGCCGCGGTGATGGTGAAGCTCGGCGGCGGACCGTCGGCCGTCACGAGGGTGACGGTGTAGTAGGGCGACACGTCGGCGGGCGTCGAGGCGTAGCCGAGGGCGGAGGCCGCCGAAGCGTAGCCGCGGTTGTCGAGGAAGTACTGCTGCTGGCGCTGCGCCAGGTCCATCAGGTAGGCCTGCGCACCGGCGCGATGCCCCTTGCGCACGTGCTGCTGGTATGCCGGCAGGGCCACCGCGGCGAGGATGCCCACGATCACCACGGCGATCATGAGTTCGATGAGGCTGAAACCGGCTGCCCGGCGAAGGTGCGCTGTCACGGCGTGCTCTCCCTTGTTCCGTGTATGGATTCGGGAAGCATGATGGCCGCGAACGCCACCCCCTTCAATAAGCCACGCCTTAGACGATAGGCGACCGCCGCCTGGCGATGAGGTTTACCTCCATCAGCTCTCGACGTCGTGGCTGAGTGCGTACTTGACGAGTTCGGCGTTGTTGCCGACCTTGAGCTTCGCCATGATGTTCGTCTTGTGCGTGGTGACCGTCTTCGGGCTCAGGCCGAGCAGGTTTGCGATCTGCACCAGTGGCAGGCCGTCCTTGGCGATCATCTTGAGAATCTGCGCCTCGCGGCTGGTGAGGCCGTTGTCCTTCTGCGGCTCGACGAATTCGAAGGCCAGCACCTGGGCGATCACCGGCGCCAGGTAGCGTTCGCCCTGCGCCAGCTTCTCGATGGCGGTGCTGAGGATTTCTGGCTCCGAGTTCTTCGTCACGTAGCCGGCGGCGCCGCCTTTGAGGGCCTGGCGGATCAGCGCCGCTTCGTCGTGCATGCTCAGCACGAGGATCGGCAGTTCCGGCACCTTGTTATGGACGGCTTCGACCAGCGAGGTGCCGGCGGCGCCGGGCATGCTCAGGTCGAGCATCAGGACGTCGGCTTCGACGCGGCCGACGGTGCTGAGCGTCTCGGCGGCGTTGGCGGCCTCGGCCACCACGCGGACGGCGGGAAAGGTGTTCAGCAGCCGGACCAGGCCGGCCCGGAACAGGGTGTGGTCGTCTGCGACGATGACTCGGGTGACAGCTCGCTTCAACGGTGTTTCCCCTACTGGTTGCGCACCGACTGCCGGTGCAGATTATCCGACGGACGGCAAGGTAACACGGATGCAGCTTCCCTTGCCTTGTTCCGTGAGGATTTCCGCTTTTCCGGCAAGGGCTTCCGCGCGCTCGCGGATGCCCATCAGGCCGAAGCCGAAACTGCTCGAACGCTTCGCCGGATCGAAGCCGGTGCCGTCGTCGGCGACCTCGAGGACCAGCCCGTCCGGACCCGGGGCGAAGGTCATGGTCACCTGGGTGGCGCCGGCATGGCGGACGATGTTCGTCAGCGCTTCCTGGACGATGCGGAACAGGGCCACCGCGTGCGACTGATCGAGCACGGGCGCCGGCTCGGGCGATTCGATGCGCCAGACGATGCCAGCGGGCGCAAGCAGACGCTCGGCCAGCCACTCGAGCGCCGGCCGGAAGCCGAAGGCGATCACCGACGGATAAAGCGAGCTGGCGATGTTCTTCATGCCGAGGTAGGCGCTGTCGAGCAGCGATTCGACTTCCTTGACGTCGTCGGCCAGCGCCGGGTCGGTCTTGCCGAGGGTCTTTTCCAGCAATCGCAGGCGCAGCAGGGCGGCGGTCAGGACCTGGCCAAGTTCGTCGTGGATCTCCACCGCGATGCGCTTGTGCTCCTCCTCGATGATGTTGTCGCGGTGCTGGACCAGTTGCTGCAGCTTCAGGCTCGACTCGCGCAGGTCGTCCTGGTACTGCACCAGCCGGCTGCGCATGCGGCGGGTGGTGAACAGGCCGATGAGCGCCGAGATGACGGCCACGACGACGAAGCCGACGAGGAACGTCGTCATCTCGCGGTAGACGCGGGCCTGGCTGGCGCGAACGACGACGAAGCCGACGACGCGGCTGCCCTCGAGAACCGGCGCTTCGACGACGACGTCGGCCAGTGTGAAGGCGACGCGCTCGCGCGCATCGGGCACGAGCGCGCTGGGGTTGGCACGGGGATGGCGGCCGTCGAAGCCGGCGAACGGGCGGCCGTCGCTGTGGAACAGCGCCGCGTCGATGACCGTCGGCACCACTCTGAGGGAGGCGAGCATCTCCTGGCCGGCGTCGACGTCGCCGAAGCTGATCGCCGGCGCGGCGCTGCCGGCGATGATCGAAGCGTGGGAGAGGGTGTTGTCGGCGAGTTCGCCGCGTTCGAAGTACCAGTGCTGGAGGATCAGCAGCGCGAAGGCCAGCGGCAGGGTGGTCGCCGCGAGGACGAAGAGGATTCTCTGGTGGAGATGGTGTTCATGCTTCATTCGATCACCGTGCGAGCCAGACGCAGAAGCTTCGAGCTGACGCCGAGACCGGAAGTCCGCGCCGCCTCGAGATTCACGGAAAAGGAGACCTTGCCGCCCGCCACCGAGAGGGCGATCGTGGCGCCGAGCGCCAGCGACTGCGCGCCCTCGGCGATCACCAGCACCGGTTTCTGGCGCACGGAGGCGGCCACGCGTTGCAGGTCGTGCGGATTGGCGCTGTCGACGAATACAGCGTCGCAGCGCGCCAATTGCGACAGCTTGTCGTCCAGCGCGAGCGCCGCGAGGGCGCGCCCCTTGACCGGCTGTCCCTGAAACTGGGCGGCCAGCAGCAGGGAGGAGGGATTGCCGAGAACGCAGAGATCCAGCGGGTCGGTCCGGGCGCCGGGCCAGTCGACGTACTGCAGGAAGCTGAAGACCGCAGCCGCCTTCGCCTCGGTCTCGTGCAGCGTCGTCTGCGCCGCGGCGGCCTGGCAGGCCGCCGCGGCGAGCAGCGCGGCGATGGACCGTAGCGGCGTCATCAGTACGCCTGCTCCCAGGTCAGGCGCAGTTGCCGGCCGTCCTGGACGACGGCGCCGCGGGCGACGGCCGACGAGGCGGGGTCGAGATAGCGGTGGTCGGAGAAGTTGTAGACGGCCAGCCGCCATTCGCCTGTCGCGGCCGTGCCGCGACGGAAGACCAGGTTGCCGACGACGTGGCCCGGCACCTCGCCGTTGAACGAATGCCGGCGCGTCATCGCCTGCACGCCGAGGCCGATGCTCCAGCCGCGGGCGAGCGGCCCGTCGAGGAACAGCTTGGCGCTGCGATGCGGCGAATTCGGTGCCGCGCCGAAGGGTTGTTGCAGCGTCTGGCTTGCCAGGCTGCCCTTGAGCCGCAGGTCGCCGGCGAGGTGCGCCTCGGCCTCGAGTTCGATGCCCTGGCCGCGGACCGGCTCGCGGTTGACGAAGCGCGACAGCCCGGCGGCGTCGGTGGTCTGGTCGATCAGGTCGGTGATGGTGTAACGATAGAGCGAGCCCGAGACGCGCAGCGCCGGCGAGAACACGTAATCGGCCGCCAGTTCGCGCGTGGTGATGTGTTCGGGTTTGAGATCCGGGTTCGCCTGCTGCGTGCTGCCGCCGTCGTCATAATGCCGCTCGTAGTCGTTCGGCGGCCGGAAGGCTTTGGAATAGATGAGTTTGACTGCGGCATGCGCCACGGGACGGAAGATCAGCGCCGCCCGCGGCGAGGTCGCCGCGAATCCGCTCGCGCGGTCGCTGCGCAGGCCGAGGCTCATGAGCCAGCGCGAATCCAGGCGCCATTCGTCGTTGACGAACACGCCCGTGCTGCGGCTGCCGTGCCGGTCGTCGAGATAGACGGTCTCGGGCGAGACGTCGAAATAGCGCTGCTCGATCCTGTGCCGCCGCTGCGTCTCGGCGCCGAACACCAGCTTGTGGTCGCGCAGGCCCGTGTAGGCCAGCAGGTATTCGAGTCCGCCCCATTGCGCGCCGCCGACGTCGCGGTTCATCGGCGCCGTGGCGTAGACGTACTGGCCGCGGAACTCGTAGCGCGCCGCATTCACGCGCACGGTCTGTTGCAGGTCCGCCGTGAGCGTGCCCGAGTGGCTGAGGTCCGCGTAGATGTACTGGTCGTCGTAGTAAGTGCCGGCGGTGTCGAACGCGGTGTCCCAGAACGCCGTCGGGATGTCCTTGCGCCGCGTCGAGAAGCCGGCGTTCAACTGCCAGCCGCCGGCGCTCAGCTTGGCGATTGCCTTGGCGTAGCGTTCGCCGTCGCGATGGTGGGCGGTCGCGTCCCGTTCGTCGAAATGCAGGTTCTCCCCCTCGCGGTCGAAGGCCGAGAAGCCCACCATCCATTCGCCGCCGCCGTCGAGGCCCTGCCCCGAGACCAACCCGAGGCGCATGGCGTTGCCGGTGCCGACTTCGGCCGTGACGCGGCTGCCTTCGAGATCGCGGCCTGACCAGAGCACGGCGTTGGCCACGCCCATGACGGCGTTGGCGCCGTAGATCGACGACGCCGAACCGGGGACAAACTCGAGGCGCTTGACCCAGGCGATGTCGACGGGCGACTCGTTGCCGACCATCGCCGTGTCGTAAAGCGGGTCGTTGCGGCGAATGCCGTCGGTCATCAGCAGCATGCGCGTGTTGTAGTCGCCGGGCCGCGCCATGCCGCGGATGCCGATGTAGTGGTAGTCGCGCTCGTAGCTGACATTGACGCCGCGCACGCTCTCGAGCGCCTCGCCGAGATTGCGGAAGCCGAAGCGGCGGATGTCCTCAGCGGTGATCACCGAAACCGCGGCCGGCGCTTCCGAAAGTGGTTGCGCGAAGCGGGAAGGGCCTTCAACTTCGACGTCGAGGAGGTTCTCGAGCTTGATGCTCGTCAGCGGCCCGGCGGCATGTGCAAAAGCGGACAGTACGATCAGGAGGCCGCCCAGCGGGGCGCCTGTCGGTCGTGCCATGGATGACTCCCCTATCCGGCGCGGCCGGAATCTGCGGTTATCGGTGCAGCGCCGAGTATACCGGGGCGGGTGGGGTTTCCCGGATCGCCGGATCGGCGTTCAGGCGTTCTTCGCCTTCTGCCAGAGCACATCGCCGCAGCCTGCCTTCAGGTTGAGCCAGCGGGCGAGCACGAACAGCAGGTCGGACAGCCGGTTCAGGTACTGGCGCGCGGTTTCGGAGACCGGTTCCCCCTGCGCCAGTGCGACCAGGCTGCGTTCGGCGCGCCGGCAGACGGCGCGCGCCTGGTGGGCGAACGCGGCGGCGCGGGCGCCGCCCGGCAGGATGAATTCCTTGAGCGGCAGGAGCTCGCCGTTGTAGCGGTCGATCGCCGCCTCGAGCCGGGCCGGCAGGCCGGCGCCGAGAAAGCTCGATCCGGGTACGCAGAGTTCGCCGCCGAGGTCGAACAGGTCGTGCTGGATGCCGGTCAGCAGTTCGCGCACGTCGGCCGGAATGTCCTCGCAGAGCATGACGCCGAGGATGCAGTTGGTCTCGTCGACATCGCCCATCGCGGCGACGCGCATCGAGTGCTTGGCCGTGCGTGAGCCGTCGCCGAGGCCCGTGGTGCCGGCGTCGCCGGTGCGCGTGTAGATCTTGGAAAGGCGATGGCCCATGTCGTCGTGTCCAGGAAGCGAGGCGGGGATTATCCCAGATCAGGCCCCCTTCACCGCGAGCACCGGACATTGGGCGAAGCCGATCACGCGCTCGGCGACGCTGCCCATCAACAGGCGCTCGAGTCCGGTGCGGCCATGGGTCCCGACGACGATCATGCCGGCACCGGCGTCGCGCGCCTGGTCGATGATCACCTGTGCCGGCCGGCCCTCGCCGACGCCGCCGCTGACCTCGATCGCCTGGCCGGCGAGGCTCTGCTTGATGCGTTCGACCGCCGCGCCGGCCTGGCGGCGGCGTTCGTCGTTGTGGCTCGGCAGCACGACGGAGATGACGCGCAGCGACTGCCCGGCGGCGACGGCGAGGCGGCCGGCGGCGAAGGCGGCGGTATCGCCGTGGCGGGATCCGTCCGTGGCGACGAGGATCGCATGTTCGCCCCCCCGCGCGCCGCGGGGTACGACCAGCACGCTGCAATGCGCGTGGCCGATCACCCGCGCCGTGGCATCTCCGACCATGGCGCGCGCCAGGCCGCGCCGGCCGCGCCGACCCATGACGATGAGGTCGGCCCGGTACTCGTCGGCGGTCTCGACGATGCCGCGATAGGGGTCCGCGGCCTCGGCGACGATGACTTCGCAGTCGATGCCGGCGGCATCCCTGGCGGCGGCTGCATTGCGGCGTGCCGCGTCGAGTGCCGTCTGCTCCAGCCCCGGGACCGTGGAGGCGTACTCGGGGTTGTAAACGGCGACGCTGACGATGAACAATTGCGCGCGGTTGCGACGCGCCAGATCGGCGGCGACGCTGATCGCGCCGGCGCTGTACTCGGAACCGTCGGTGGCGAGGAGGATGCGCTCGAAGCGGCCGTCGAAGGCGTGGTCGCGGGCAGGCACCAGGGCCGTCAGGCTCTCGGCGATCTGGCGCGTCAGTTCCGCCTTGCGATGCTCGCCGATACCCTTGGTCAGCGAGGTCAGGACCGTCACGGCGCCGAGGATCAGCGCCACGGCGAGGACGGAATCGCCGAGCGTCGTCAGCGTCGATATCGTGCCGGGGTCGAGGCGGTCGATGGCGCCCAGTCCCGAGAGATAGCCGGGGATGTAGAAGAAGCGCGAGAACAATACGGTCAGCATGATGACCGCCATCACCAGCTTGACCTGGTAGTCCTTGACGTACGTGGTGCCGATCGCCCCGAGCTGGACGCCGAACAGCGAGCCGAGCAGGATCAGCATCGACAGGCGCACGTCGACGACGCCTTCGAGGCCGTAGATGAAGGTGCCGCCCATGCCCATGACGAAGGCGATCACCAGTTCCGTCGCCGAAGCCATGATCGCCGGCACGCCGAGGACGTAGATCATCGCCGGCACGCCGATGAAGCCGCCGACGGCGATGGTCGCTGCGAGCATGCCGGTGGCGAAGCCGATGGGGATCACGAACAGCAGGGAAATGCGTGCGCCGGCACCCTCGAAGTGAACCATGGTGCCGGGAATGTTCACCGACCTGACCCAGCGCGCCAGCCGCGGCAACTCGTGCGCCTCCTCCTGCGTGGCGTGCCGCAGCTTGCGATAGTCGCGCAGCACGAAGCCGCCGACGATCGCCAGCACGACGATGAAGGTCACGGAAACGTAGAGGTCCGTGCCGACGTGACCGAAGCTGTGCTTGATTCCCGACATCACCTGCTTGCCGGCGAGCATGCCCAGTTCGGCGAAGACGCCGAGGAGGACGCCGAGCTTGACGTCCACCTGTCCGTACTTGTGGCGCTTGACGGCGCCCACCAGCGCCTTGGGGAATTTGTGGCAGATGTTCGACGCCACGGCGACCATCGCCGGCGCGCCGAGCGACATCATCGCCGGCGTCAGCACGAAGGCGCCGCCGGAGCCGATGAAGCCCGACACCATGCCGGCGATGAAGCCGATCAGCACCAGCAGGAAGACCGTGGCGGCGTTGAGTTCGATGAACTGAACGGTTTCCATCGCCTACTTCTCCTGGTGGCGGGGCTTGAGGCCCATCAGCTCCCAGAACAGGCCGGTGAAGGCGCCATGGACATAGGAGATGGCGAAGGCGAGCAGGATCGGCACCAGCACGTGCCACCAGTTGCCGGCCTCGAGGCGTCCACCGGCGGCGGCGCAGGAGGCAGCATCGGCCTTGTGGAAGTACTCCGCTTCGAGACCGGCGCCGACGACGCACGAAGCGGGCGTCGTATGGGCCAGGTGCAGGATGACGTCGGAGTGGTAGAACATCGCCGCGTACAGGGCGGCGGTCACGGCCCCCCAGAAGAACGCCTTGTACCAATGGGCCTTGCCCGCTGCCATGGTTTTCCTCCTCTTCGGCACCGCCGTTGCTGCGGCTGCAATACGCGCCGATGATCCGGGAATAAAAATGCTTGTAGGTCGGCGGCTTATGCCCGCTGTTACTATCACGCGCTCCGTCAAGCCTGCGTAAAGACGCGTGAAGGGCGTGTCAAGACGCCCTGGCGTCGCGAAGCCATGAACCTGCCATCGTCCGCACTCCGCTTCCTCCCCTTCCTGCGCTGGTTCCCCTTGCGCGGCGACGCGCTCAAGGCAGACTTCATCGCCGGCCTCACGGTAGCGCTGGTGCTGGTGCCGCAGTCGATGGCCTACGCGCAGCTTGCCGGCCTCCCGGCCTACTACGGCCTCTATGCGGCCTTCCTGCCGGTCATGGTGGCGGCGCTGTGGGGTTCTTCGAACCAGCTCGGCACCGGCCCCGTGGCCGTCGCCTCGTTGCTGACTGCGTCGAGCCTCGCGCCGCTGGCGGCACCGGGCTCGGCGCAGTTCGTCACGCTGGCGGTCATGCTGGCGCTGCTGGTCGGCATCGTCCAACTGGCGCTCGGCGTCTTCAAGCTCGGCGTCATCGTCAACTTCCTCTCGCATCCGGTGATCGTCGGCTTCACCAACGCGGCGGCGATGATCATCGGCCTGTCACAGGTCAACAAGCTGATCGGCGTGCCGATCGGCCGTTCCGAGCATTTCATCCAGGACATCTGGGGCGTCGCCCAGCAGGTCGGCGACACCCACCTGCCGACGCTGGCGATGGGCGCAGCCGCCATCGCCATCATGTGGATCGTGCGCAAGAAGGCGCCGCGCCTTCCCGGCGTGCTGATCGCCGTGGCGGCGACGACCGTCGTCTCCTGGTCGATCGGCTTCGAGCGCAACGCGACGACGACGATCGAGCAGATCGCCGAGCCCGAAGCGCGCGCCCTGGTCGGCGAGTTCGTGCGCACCAGCGACCGCATCCGCGAGATCAACGAGCAGATCGGCGCGCGCGGTGCCCAGCTCAAGGCCCTGTACAAGGAGAAGGGAGAACTCTCGCACGAGGTCGTCACGCTCAACTACGAGATGGACCTGCTGCGCCTGCAGCTCAAGGATCGCGAGGAAGAGAACCGCACGCGCAACCGCGCCATCCGCTCCCTGGTCTTCGAGCGCGTCGCCGCGGCCGACGGCAGCACGGCGGAGCTGTACCCCGAGGGCAAGGTGCCCGCCGGCAAGGCCACCGACGGACAGCGCTGGCGCATCGCCCGCGCCGCCGAGGGCACGATGAAGCTGCGCGGCGGCGGCGAGGTCGTCGGCACGGTGCCCGACGGACTGCCGCCGATGGGCGTGCCGAAGATGTCATGGGACATGATCGGCTCGCTGCTGTCGGCGGCGCTGGTGATCTCGCTGGTCGGCTTCATGGAGGCGATCTCGATCGCCAAGGCCATCGCCGCCAAGACCAAGCAGAAGATCGACCCGAACCAGGAGCTGATCGGCCAGGGACTGGCCAACATCGTCGGCGCCGCCAGCCAGGCCTTCCCGGTGTCCGGCTCCTTCTCGCGCTCGGCGGTGAACATCAACGCCGGCGCGGTGACCGGCATGTCTTCGGTGTTCACCGGCCTGTTCGTGCTGCTGACGCTCTTGTTCCTGACGCCGCTGCTCTACCACCTGCCGCAGGCGGTGCTCGCCGCCGTCATCATCATGGCGGTGATCGGCCTCATCAACTTTGCCGCCGTCAAGCACGCCTGGCACGCCAACAAGCACGACGGCATCGCCGCGATCGTCACCTTCGTCGCCACGCTGGCGTTCGCGCCGCACCTCGACAACGGCATCATGGTCGGCGCCGGACTCGCCATCGGCCTGTACCTTTATCGCACCATGTCGCCGCGCGTCGCGATCCTCGGCCGATACGCCGACGGCACGCTGCGCGACGCCAAGGTGCACAACCTGCCCGCCTCGGAGGTCGTGACGGCGGTGCGCTTCGACGGCCGCCTCTACTTCGCCAACGTCTCCTACTTCGAGGACGCGATCCTCGAGGCCGTGGCCGCCAATCCCAAGGCGCCGTACCTGCTGGTCGTCGGCAACGGCATCAACGAGCTGGACGCTTCGGGCGAGGAAGTCGTGCACCACATGGTCGAGCGCCTGCGCGGCAGCGGCGTCACGGTCGTGTTCTCCGGCCTCAAGAAGCAGGTGATCGACGTCATGCAGGCGACCGGGCTGTTCGACCTCATCGGCCAGAAATACATCTTCCCGACGGCCGACATGGCCCTGGCCGCGATCCACGGCTGGGCCGGAGAGCGCGGCCAGGAGGGCGCGTCGCCGCTCAACCTCGTGGAGTCACAGCGCTTCGCATGATTGCGGCAGCCGCAAAAGAAAAGCCCGGAGCAAAGCCCCGGGCAAAGTCTCATAAGGGAGGTATGAGAGCCGTCGACCCGGCGCGGCCGGGTCTTCGTGGGACCCGTTCTCCTCCGCTGCTGCGCCGTTCGTCTGGGCAAGACTGTAGCGGGCCGTGCATGCCGCACAAATACCCGGAAGCGCCTATTCGCGATACCGGTAATCCGGTAATCGGACGCACCCGCGATCGGGCAGAATCTCGCGCCATGGCAAACCACGACATCGACATCAGCGAGCAGGCCGGCGTGCGCAGCCTGCATTTCGGCTCCGACTGGGTGCAGGGGGCGATGCGCATCGCGCGTCCATGGGCGCTCGAACTCGACTACACGCGCGAGATGATGGCCTGCCTCGCCCTGCATCCCCAACCCGAGTGGCCGCGGCGCGTGCTGCTGATCGGCCTCGGCGCGGCGTCGCTGACGAAGTTCCTTTACCGCCACCGGCCGCAAGCCAAGCTGCATGTGGTCGAGATCGATGCCGGCGTCGTCGCCGCCGCCTACCAGTTCTTCAAGCTGCCCGACGATCCGGCGCGCATCCGCGTCGAGATCGGCGACGGCGCGGCGCACGTCGCGAAATCCGGTTCGGCCTACGACCTCATCCTCGTGGACGGCTACGACGCCGACGGCCGCAGCGGCATGCTCGACTCGACGCCGTTCTACCTGAACTGCAAGGCGCGGCTCGCCGACGGCGGGCTGCTGGTCGCCAACCTGCTGTCCCGCCGCAAGGATTACGCACGCAGCGTCGAGCGCCTCGCCGCGGCCTTCGACGGTCGCGCGCTCGTCTTCCCGCCCTGCGACAGCGGCAATGCCGTCGCCTTCGCCACGGTCGGCGAGCCGCTCTCGATGACGCTGGTGGAACTCAAGCACGCGATGTTCGCGCTCAAGCGCGACACCGGCCTCAACCTGCTGCCGACGCTGGTGCGCCTCGAAGGCGCCAAGGGCTGCCGCGAGGGGAGGCTCGAGCTGTGAACCCCTATGACGGCCGCAATGACGCCGTGATGTCGCTTTCCGCGGTGCTAACATCCGCGCCTTTGGTACGCCGCTGAGATGCCGACCCTGCTGCCTATCGACGCCTTGCTGATCGCCGCTTGCGCCTGGCTGGCGGTCGGGCTGGCGGGGCTGGCGGCGCCGGCCAACACGCGCTTCATCGCCAGGACGCTGTTCCCGCTCGGCGCGCTGGTCGGCTTGCTCGTCGGCATCGTCGGCCTGTGTTTCCTCGGCGAGTCGCCCGAAACCGCGGTGCTGGTCATCGGCCTGCCCGACCTGCCTTTCCACCTGCGCCTGGACAATCTCACGGCCGTGTTCGCGATGCTGCTCGGCTTCGCTTCGGCCGGCATCTCGGTCTACGCCGCCGGCTACTTCCGCCAGGGCGGAGGCGCCGCACCGGGCCTGCTGTGCCTCGAATACCACGTCTTCCTCGCCAGCATGCTGATGGTGCTGCTGGCCGACGATGCCTATGCGTTCATGGTGGCGTGGGAGAGCATGGCGTTGTCCTCCTTCTTCCTCGTCACCACCGATCACAAGCACGGCGAGATCCGCCGCGCCGGCTATCTCTACCTGCTGCTCGCGCATCTGGGCGCCATCAGCATCCTGCTGTCGTTCGGCGTCATGACTTCCGGCAGCGGCGACTACAGCTTCGCCGGCATGCGCGCGCAGGAACTGTCGCCGTTCTGGGCCTCGGTCGCCTACCTGCTGGCGCTGGTCGGCTTCGGCGCCAAGGCCGGCCTGGTGCCGGTGCACGTCTGGCTGCCCGAGGCGCATCCGGCGGCGCCGTCGCCGGTGTCGGCGATGATGAGCGGCGTCATGCTGAAGACGGCGATCTACGGCCTGCTGCGCGTCGGCTTCGACCTCGTCGGCGAGCCGCTCTGGTGGTGGGGCGTCGTCGCCCTCGGCGTCGGCCTCGTCACCGCCCTGTTCGGCGTGCTCTACAGCACGGTGCAGAGCGACATGAAGCGCCTGCTTGCCTACTCGTCGATCGAGAACATCGGGCTCATCGCCGTCGGCATCGGCCTGACGCTGACCTTCCACGCCTACGGCATGGAAGCACTGGCGGCCCTGGCGATGACGGCGGTGCTCTACCACTGCCTCGCCCACGCCGGCTTCAAGAGCCTGCTCTTCCTGTGCACGGGCTCGGTGCTGCACGCCACGAAGGAGCGCAGCCTCGGCAAGCTCGGCGGCCTCATCCACCGGATGCCGTGGGTGGCCTGGCTGGCGCTTGCGGGAGTCATCGCCAGTGCCGGCCTGCCGCCGCTTTCGGGCTTCGTTTCCGAGTGGCTGCTGCTGCAGAGCTTCCTGTTCTCGCCCGGCCTGCCGCATCCCTGGCTCAACATGATCGTGCCGGTGGCTGCCGCCGTGGTGGCGCTGGTCGCGGCGCTCGCCGGTTTCGCCATGGTCAAGTTCTTCGGCATCATCTTCCTCGGCCAGATGCGCGAGGAGAGCCTGAAGGACGCGCACGACGCCGGACCGTGGGAAAAGGCCGGCCTGGTCTGGCTGGCGTCGCTCACGGTGCTGCTCGGCGTGCTACCGGCGACCGTGATCGGCCGCATCGACGCCGTCACGCACCAGTTGCTCGGCACCGGCCTCGCCGAGCGCGTGCGCGAGCACGGCTGGTGGATGCTGGCGCCGATCTCGCCGGAACGCGCGAGCTACGAGCCACTGGTTTTCCTGGCGACGATCGTCGCCTCGGTGCTGCTTGGCCGCTGGGTCGTGCGCCGCTTCTACCATGGCCGCATGCGACGTTCGCCGGCCTGGGACTGCGGCTATTTTTTCCAGGGGCCGCGCGCGCAGGATACGGCCGAAGGCTTCAGCCAGCCGATCCGTCGCATCTTCGAGCCGATGTTCCGCATGCAGCGCCACTTCCCGACCGCGCGCGACGCCAAGCCCTATTACAGCGTCAAGGTCGAGGACCACTTCTGGCATTGGCTCTACGTGCCGATCGCGCGCGCCGCCAAGGCAACGTCGGCGCTGATCGCGACGCTGCAGGGCGGGCGCATCGCCATCTACCTGCTCTACAGCTTCCTGACGCTGATCCTCCTGCTGCTGGTGGCCAGGCCATGAATTTCTCCGGTCTTCTTGCCCAGCTTTTCGCCATCGCGCTGGCGCTCGCCGCCGCGCCCTTGCTGACCGGCTGGGTCAACCAGTGCCGCGCCTGGCTGCAAAGCCGCAGCGCACCGCCGCTGCTGCAACCGTATTACATGCTGCACAAGCTGTTCAACAAGGACGTCGTGCTCGCGCACGGCGCCTCGGACCTGTTCCGCTTTGCCCCGTTCATCGTCTTCGGCTGCATGGTGCTGGCTTGCGCGATCATCCCGTCGCTGTCGACCGACCTGCCGTTCGCGCCCTCGGCCGACACCATCGCGCTGGTCGGCGTCTTTGGTCTGGCGCGCATCTTCATTTCGCTGGCGGCGATGGACATCGGCACTTCGTTCGGCAGCCTCGGCAGCCGCCGCGAGATGCTGGTCGGCTTCCTCGCCGAACCGGCGTTGCTGATGGTGATCTTCACCACGGCACTGATCTCGCAGTCGACCTCGGTGGCCACCATCGTCGAGACGCTCGCCCACCGCGAGTTCATCATCTACCCGAGCCTCGCCTTCGCCGGCATCGCTTTCACTTTCGTCTCGCTGGCCGAGAACGCGCGCGTGCCGGTCGACAACCCGGCGACGCACCTCGAGCTGACGATGATCCACGAGGCGATGGTCCTCGAATACTCCGGCCGCCACCTGGCGCTGATCGAGTGGGCGGCCAGCCTCAAGCTCTACGCCTATTCCTGCCTCGGCCTGGCATTGTTCTTCCCCTGGGGCATCGCCGCCGGCGACAGCTTCCTCGGCCTGCTGGCGGCGGTCCCGCTGCTTGCCTTCAAGCTCGCCGTCGGCGGCTTCCTGCTGGCCGTCATCGAGACCGTCAACGCCAAGATGCGCATCTTCCGCGCGCCGGAATTCCTCGGCACCGCTTTCCTGCTGGCCGTGCTCGGCCTGCTGGTGAGGCTGCTTCTCGAGACGCGCGTATGAACGCCGCGATTCCGCTGACCGCCCAGCTCATCAACCTGTTCGCCGCGGTGATCCTGCTGCTGGCCTTCGCCATGCTGGCGCAGCGGCGCGTGCTGCCGCTGATCAACCTGTTCGCGCTGCAGGGGCTGACGCTGGCGGCGTCGACCATCGTCGCCGCGGTCAGCACCGGCCAGCATCACCTCTACTGGTCGGCCGGCCTGACGCTGCTGCTCAAGGCCGCGCTGCTGCCGTGGATCCTGCACCGGCTGGTACGGCGCCTGCACGTCAAATGGGAAGTCGAATCGCTGATCAACGTGCCGACGACCATGCTGGTCGGCATCGGCCTGGTGATCATCGCCTTCAACGTCGCGTTGCCGATCTCGCAGCTCTCCGACACCATCACCCGCGGCACGCTGGGCATCGCGCTGGCCGTGGTGATGCTGGCCTTCCTGATGATGATCACGCGCACCAAGGCGATTCCGCAGGTGGTCGGTTTCCTGGCGATGGAGAACGGCCTGTTCCTCGCCGCCACCAGCGCCACCTACGGCATGCCGATGGTCGTCGAACTCGGCATCGCGCTCGACGTGCTGGTCGGCGCCATCATCCTCGGGGTGTTCTTCTTCCAAATCCGCGACCAGTTCGACAGCCTGGACATCCGCCACATGGAACGCCTGAAGGACAACTAGAGCGCCATGGACTTCTTCATTCTCATGCTCACCTTTCCCCTCGTCAGCGGTGCGCTGCTGACGGTGTTCGGCGAGCGCGCCTGGGCGCCCAACCTCAACATCATCGCCAGCCTGGGCACCTTCCTCTGCGCCGCCGGCCTGACGGCGGAGATCGTCGCCAGCGGCCCGCGCATGGTGTTCGGCGAAGAGTTCTTCATCGATTCGCTGAACGTATTCCTGGTCACGCTGACCGCCTTCGTCGGCCTGACCACCAGCATTTTCTCCGGCCCGTACATGAAGAACGAGCAGGAGCACGGCCGCCTGACCAAGCCGCGTTTGCGCCTCTACAAGAGCATGTACCAGCTGTTCATGTTCACCATGCTGGTGGCGCTGACGACCAACAACCTCGGCATCCTCTGGGTGGCGATGGAGGCGGCGACGCTGACCACCGTGCTGCTCGTCTCGCTTTACCGCACGCCGGCCTCGCTCGAGGCGGCCTGGAAGTACTTCATCCTCTGCGGCGTCGGCATCGCCCAGGCGCTGTTCGGCACCATCCTGCTGTACTTCGCCGCCGAGCGCGTGCTCGGCGAGACCGGCAATGCGCTGCTGTGGACGCACCTGGTCGACGTCAAGGGCCAGCTCGAACCGACCATCATGTCGCTGTCGTTCATCTTCCTGCTGGTCGGCTACGGCACCAAGGTGGGCCTGGCGCCGCTGCACAACTGGCTGCCCGACGCCCATGCCGAAGGCCCGACACCGATCTCGGCGGTGCTCTCCGGCCTGCTGCTCAACGTCGCGCTCTACGCCATCCTGCGCTGCAAGGTGCTGGCCGACGGCGCCATCGGCCCCGGCTTCGCCGGCAACCTGATGATGGGCTTCGGCCTGTTCACGCTGGTCGTCGCCGCCTTCTTCCTGTCGCGGCAGAAGGACGTCAAGCGCATGTTCGCGTACTCGTCGATCGAGCACATGGGCCTGATCACCTTCGCCTTCGGCATGGGCGGCGCGGTGGCCAACTTCGCCGGCCTCTTGCACATGACCATGCATTCGCTGACCAAGTCGGCGATCTTCTTCGCCGTCGGCCACGCCACGCAGAAGACCGGCACCCAGGTGATGGAAAACATCCGCGGACTGATGAAGATCAACCCGCTGATCGGCTGGGGCCTGATGCTCGGCACGCTGGCCATCCTCGGCATGCCGCCCTTCGGCGTCTTCGCCAGCGAGTTCATGATCCTCACCCACGCCATGAAGCATCACGCATGGGCCACGCCGGTGCTGCTGCTGGCGCTCGGCGTGGCCTTCGCCGCAATTTTCGGCAAGGTGCAGCCGATGGTCTTCGGTGAGACCGAAGCCAAGCCGCTGCCGCACGCGCCGGCCATCACGCCAGTGTTCCTGCACCTGTCGCTGGTGCTGATGCTCGGCCTCTACATTCCGCCATACCTGACGCGCTGGTTCCATGAAGCGGCGAGGATGCTCGGATGAGACTGCTCGACCAGACGATCGCCTTCACGCTCCAGCCGGGCGCCGGCACGCCGGTGTTCCACGGCCGCGCCCAAAGCGGCGAGGAACTGCGCAGCTTCGCCGCCGCCGCGCGCGGGGCCGACGGCCGCATGGCGGCGCTGTGGGCGAGCGACGAGCGCAATCGCGGCGGCGGTTTCCGCCTGCATTGCGTGTTCGGCCTCAACCAGGGCCATGCCTGGGTGACGCTCGAGCTGCCCGTCGACAACCCGGTGTACCCCGATCTGGCCGGCATCTTCCCGGCCGCGAACCGCATGCAGCGTGCGGCGCGCGACATGGTCGGCGTGTCGCAGACCGGCGGCGACCAGCGCCCCTGGCTGCGCCACGGTGCCTGGCCGGCCGACTGGTTCCCGCTGCGCCATGACGCCGGTGGGGGCAGGGGCTTCGACAATCCGCCCTCCGACTACGAC
>Ga0209066_10002121_pt1 | contig 24878 bp, 20 predicted proteins | sample All_14_2_FD_187198 | JGI IMG/M metagenome (GOLD analysis project Ga0209066, IMG submission 187198) | Freshwater microbial communities in response to fracking from Pennsylvania, USA - Allegheny Zone_MetaG_DW_15 (SPAdes) (version 2) ... | reverse complement strand
TCTGGGGTCGGCTGAAAACGGCCAGTATCCACGGCCACAAGTTCGCTACCCGAGCGCAGGCCAGAGAGGCTGTGATGGACTGGATGGCCTTCTACAATCACCGCAGGCTGCATTCGACGCTGGGCTACGTCAGCCCGATGCAGTTCGAGCAACGCTGGTACGAGGCACAGCGTAAAAAAGCCGCGTGAACCGTGGGTTAAGAACTCCACGAGACAGGGGCAAGGTCAGTGTGGCATGTGGCCTCTCCTGTGGGGTGAATGGTGGACCACACTGTGGCCGCAGACAGGCTTGGCCACCAGACACAGCGGGCCTCGGACCCGGGCCGGGCAGGCGGGGGCGGGTGGCATCTGTACCGGTGGTTTTGGCCGCCATCTGTGCCCCTTCACCACACAGATGTGTGGGATGGCACGCCCTGCTGGCCTGAAAATGGCCTGACCATGGACCCTCAGCTTTCCACCCTCACAGCCGGTTCGCCTTCAGCGGTGGCCCCCGACGTTGCGGAACCTGCCGCCCCGGGGCGTGCCCCGGCCTTGTATGTCCAGCTGGCCCGGCGCATGGCGGCGCTGGTGCAGAGCGGGGCGTTCAAGCCAGGGCAGCGCCTGCCCTCGGTGCGCGACATGGCGACGCAGGCCGGGGTGTCCATGTCCACGGCGGTGCAGGCGTTTCGCTGGCTGGAAGAGCGGGGGTTGGCCCAGGCGCGGCCCAAGGCGGGGTTTTTTGTGCCCCAGCGGCGCAGGACGTTGCCTTTGCCTTCGGTCAGCCGTCCGCCGAACCGCAGTTTGCCGGTGGACCGGGACAGCCGCTCGGGCCTGATCTTTGCGCAGCAGCTGCAGGGCGGGGGGGTGAGTTTTGGCGGGGCGTTTCCCAAAGACCAGAGCTTTTTCCACGACGACCGCGTGCGCGTGGCGCTGAGCCGTGCCACCCGTGTGCACCGGCATGCCTTGGTGGAGTACGACGTGTCGGCCGGCACGCTGGCGTTGCGCCAGGCGGTGGCCCGCAGGGCCTTGCACCTGGGGTGCAATCTGGAGGCGGACAACATCGTCATCACCGCCAGTTGCACCCATGCGGTCAGCCTGTGCCTGCGGGCGGTGACCCGTCCGGGGGACGTGGTGGCGCTGGAGTCGCCCACGTATTTCGGGTTTCTGGACCTGCTGGAGTCCATGGGGCTGCGGGCGCTGGAAATCCCCACGCACCCGCGCACGGGGCTGTCCTTGCCCGCGCTGCAACTGGCGCTGGACACGCAGCCTGTCAAGGCGTTGCTGGCGGTGCCCACGCTGTCCAACCCCATGGGGGCGGTCATGCCGCTGGCGGCCAAACGGGCGCTGGTGGCGATGCTGTCGGCGCGCGGCATACCGCTGATCGAGGACGTGGTGTTCAACGACCTGTTGGCCTCGGACGAGCGGCGCAAGGCGGCCAAGGGCTTTGACACGGACGGGAGCGTGATGGCCTGCGGCTCGTTCACCAAAACCCTGGCACCAGGCGTGCGGCTGGGCTGGGTGGATGCCGGGCGCTGGTGCGACCGCGTGACCACCCTCAAGCGGGTGCATGGCGGGGCCACCAATGTGGTGCTGGAGCATGCCCTGGCCGACCTGTTGACCCAGGGCGGCTACGAGGCCCGGCTGCGCCGCCTGAGCGATGCCATGAAGCAGCGGCTGGACGAGGCCCGCCGCCTGATTGCCGCGCACTTTCCCCGGGGCACGCGGGTGAGCAACCCGCCTGCGGGCTACACGCTGTGGGTGGAGTTGCCCCCTGAACAAGATGCCATGGCCTTGTTCGAGCGTTGCACGGCCGAGGGCATTTCGTTTGGCCCGGGGGCGCTCTTCACGGCGACGGACCGGTTCAACGGTTGCCTGAGGCTGAGTTTTGCAGGGGCCTGGACGCTGGCCGAGCAACGGGCGCTGGGCCGCATGGGACAGCTGGCCCACCTGCCCCCGCTGCCGATGCCCCTCAGGGCTTGAGGTAACCGAAGCCTTCGCGGGTTTGCAGGCGGCCGATCCGCACCACGCCCGATGGGGTGAAGCCCGCGTCCATCACGAACTCGTCTTTTTTCAGGTTCAGCGCGTTGAGGGTGAGTTCACAGATTTCAAACTTCACCCCGCGTGCCACCAGGTCGGAGATGAGCGGGCCGTATTCGATGTTGGGGTTTTTGGGGTCTTTGGCCCCGTCTTTCAGGAAGTGCACGCCATCGCCAAGGGCCACCGCGATGATCTGGGTCTCAGGTGCCACGTCCAGGTAGTTGCGCAGGGTTCGCAGCCCGGCGGTGGCCTGGGTGGCGCTGTTGTCAAAGTGATAGACCACTTTGTCCTGTGCCCAGCCCAGTGCGGCGGTGGCGGCCAGCAGGGTCGCGGCGGCGAGGTGGCGAATGTGCATGGGGTCTCCTTCGGTGTGGAACAGCCCCTGAGCGTAGCCCGGGTTGAGAAGCCTTGCAGGCGTTCAGTGTGCTTCGGGGTCACCGGTCAGCACGGCCACCAGGGTTTGTTGCAGCACCTTGGCGTCGTTGCTGGCACGGTGGCGGTTGAGGCGCAAGGTCGCCATGACTTTTTGGCGCACCTCGTGCCAACGGGCTTGGGCGTTGTCGTCCAGCAGCTCGCGCAGGTCTTCGAGCTTGAACGCGGGCTGGGTGTCTGCCGCGTCAAACAGGCGGGCCAGCCACTGGTAGTCGTGGTACCACGCATCGGTGTAAACGGTGTGGCCGCGCAGGCGTTCGTTCAGCGCCTGAGCGACCACGGCAGCGGGTTTGCCGTGGGCCTGGAGGGCTTCGCGGGTGATGCCGTGCACGCCCTCAGCGCTGTGTTCCCAGTGCCGCCAGTCGGGTTCCGGGCTGATGAGGCTGCAATACGCGCTGCCGTCGGCCAGCACGGTGCCCACTTCGATGGGGTAGCTGCCGACACCGAAGCCCGAGGCTTCGATGTCGATGATGCAGGGGGGCATTTCGCTGGGCGCACGGGTCAAGGGCATGCGGGCATTTTCACCGCAAGCCGTGGCGGCCCTCACATGTGTGCGGGCAGCCAGGTGACGATGTGCGGAAACCACCACAGCAGCAGCACGGCCAGCACCATCAGGCCGAAGTACGGCAGCGTGACCCGAGCGATGTAGGTGATTTCCTTGCCCGTCATGCCCTGCAGCACGAAGAGGTTGAAGCCCACGGGGGGCGTGACTTGGGCCATTTCCACCACCAGCACGATGAAGATGCCGAACCAGATCAGGTCAATGCCCGCCGCCGTGACGGTGGGCAGGATCACGCCCATGGTCAGCACCACCATGGAAATGCCGTCCAGAAAACACCCCAGCACGATGTAGAACACCGCCAGCGCCAGCAGCAGCATGCCCGGGCTCAGGCCCAGGCCACCCACCCACTCGGCCAGGTGGCGCGGCAGGCCGATGTAGCCCATGGACAGCGTCAGGAACGCCGCCCCGGCCAGGATGAGCGCGATCATGCAGTACAGCCGGGTGGCGCCCAGCAGGGCGTCGGTGAAGGTTTGCCGGTTGAGCGAGCCTTGCAGGGCCGACAGGATGAGCGAGCCCACCACACCGATGGCCGCGGCCTCGGTGGCGGTGGCCACGCCGGTGTAGATGGAGCCGATCACCGCTGCGATCAGTGCCACCACGGGAATCAGGTGGCGCGACGCTTTCAGCTTTTCGGCCAACGTCAGATCGGCATCGGCCTTGGGGATTTGGTCGGGGTTCATCAGCGCCCAGATGGCCAAGGAACCGCTGAACAGCGTGGCCAGCAGCAACCCCGGCAACACACCGGCCACGAACAGCTTGGCAATGGACACCTCTGCCGCCACGCCGTAGACGATCATGATGATGGACGGCGGGATCAACAGCCCCAGCGTGGCCGCCCCGCCCAGCGAGCCGATCACCTTGTCCATGGGGTAGCCCCTGCGCTCCAGTTCGGGGATGGTCATCTTGCCGATGGTGGCGCAGGTGGCCGCCGATGACCCCGACACCGCCGCAAAAATGGTGCTGCCGATCACGTTGGTGTGCAGCAGACGCCCGGGCAGGGCGTTCACCCAGGGGGCCAAGCCTTTGAACATGCTCTCGGACAGCTTGGTGCGGAACAGGATTTCGCCCATCCACACAAACAGGGGCAGGGCGGTGAGGGTCCAGCTGCTGGCCGAACCCCAGATCGTGAGCGCCATCGCATCGCCCGCCGGGCGCGACGAAAACAGCTCCATGCCGAGCCAGGCCACGCCAGCCAGCGTGAGCCCGATCCACACACCGCTGCCCAGCAGCGCAAACAGGCCGACCAACAGCAGCCCGGTGATGGCCATGTCACTCATGGTGGGTTCCTTCGTTGTCGGCCTGGGTGCGTTGGCCCCGCAGTTCCAGCAGCCAGTCGTCAATGAACGCAATCAGCAGCACCGTGGTGCCCACGGCCATGAACACCTGAGGTATCCACAGCGGGGTGGCGTCGTTGCCAGTGGAAATGTCGTTGAATTCGCGGCTCTGAACGACCAGCCGCCAGGCGTAAAACGCGAACAGGCCTGACAGCGCCACCGCCACGCTCAGCGACCACATTTCAAGGGCCTTTCGGGCCTTGCCCTTGAGCTTGCCGACGATGAGCGTGACGCGGATGTGTTCGCCCTTCTTGAGCGTGTGCGCCAGCGCCAGAAACCCGGCCCCCGCCATGGCGTAGCCCGCATAGGCATCGGTGCCGGGCAGGTGGAAATGCAGCAGCCGCCCGAGCACGGACAGCAGCACCATGATCAGCACGCCCACCATGGCCGCCGCAGCGGCCCAGGCAGACGCCAGATAGAGCAGGTTGAGGGCGCGGCGCACGGCGTGTCAGGGCTTATTTCTTGTAGGCGTCCAGCATGGCCTGGCCTTCAGGCCCGGCTTTGGTCAGCCACTCCTTCACCATCACGTCGCCCACTTTTTCCATGTCGGCTTTGAGCTGTGCGGACGGGGCGGTCACGGCCATGCCGTTGGCTTTGAGGGTGTTGAGCGTGTCGGTGTTGACCTTGCGGGACTCGGCCCAGCCCCGGGTTTCGGCATCGGCGGCGGCTTTCAGCAGCGCGTCTTGTGTGGGTTTGTCCAGCGCGTCAAATGCCTTTTTGTTGACGATGACCGCGTTTTTGGGCAACCAGGCTTGCACGTCGTAATAGTGCTTGAGGTGCTCGTACAGCTTGCTGTCCACGCCGGTGGCACCAGAGGTCATGTTGGCTTCCACCACACCGGTGGCCAGGGCCTGGGACAGCTCGGCGGCCTGCACCGTGACGGGCTGTGCGCCCACCAGCTCGGCAATGCGGCTGGTGGCTGGGCTGTAGGCGCGCCACTTGCTGCCTTTCAGGTCCGCTGCGCTGTTGACGGGTTTTTTGCTGTAGATGCCCTGGGGTGGCCACGGCACGGTGTAGAGCAGGGCCATGCCTTGTTCGGCCAGTTTCTTTTCCAGAATGGGTTTTTGCGCCTTGTAGAGCTTGAGCGCGTCGTCGTAGCTGGTGGCCAGGAAAGGCAGGCCATCGGCACCGAACATCTGCCATTCGTTCTGGTAGGCCGCCATCAGGATTTCGCCCGCCTGGGCCTGCCCGCCTTGCACGGCCCGTTTGATTTCGGGGGCTTTGAACAGCGAGGCACCGGGGTGCACCGTGATTTTGAGTTTGCCGCCGCTGGCCTTGTCCACATCGGCCGCAAACGCGGCCAGGTTCACCGAATGGAAGTTGGTCGCCGGGTAGGCCGCAGGCAAGTCCCACTTGGTCTGGGCGAACGAGGCGGAACCAAAAGCCAGCGCGGCTGCGGCCAGCGAGAGTTGAAAAACACGGCGTTTCATGGGCACTCCAGTCGATGGGAAGAGGGGGAAGGACACGGTTGGGATGTTGACGGCTCGCCGGGGCATTGTGATGCGTGCTTTCCCTTGACGTCAACAAATTGTTGGTAATTTGTCAGCGAAAAATATAGACTTTGCCGCACCGTGGCCCGGCCACCCCACCCGCACAGCCCATGGCAAAAAGCCCCACCACCCCTCAGGCCGACGGAGCAACTTCCGGGCCCATCGTGTCGTCGGCGCACCTGGTGTCGCCGCAAAGTGCGGAGATGAGCGAGTTCGAGTTTGGCCTCATCGTGGCGGGCAACGCCTTTCACCGCTGGGTGGTGCATTGCATGTCCGCCGCAGGCCTGAAGGACCTGATGCCGCTGGACGTGCTGGTGTTGCACCACGTGACGCACCGGGCGCGCGACAAGCGGCTGGCCGACATCTGTTTCATCATGAACGTGGAAGACACCCACCTCATCAACTACTCGCTCAAAAAGCTGCAAGGCCTGGGCGTGGTGGCCAGCCGCAAGGTGGGCAAAGAGGTGACCTACGCCGCCACCGATACGGGCAAGGCCTATGTGCAGCGCTACCGCGAAATCCGGGAGAGCTGCCTGATCGACGCGCTCAAGGCCGACGACGCGCTGAACAAAGACATCGGCGAGCTGGCCCGCCTGCTGCGCGTGCTCTCGGGCATGTACGACCAGGCAGCCCGGGCCGCCGCCTCGTTGTGAAATTCACTGAAAAAAGTGCCACCAGCGCTTTGCTGTATTGCGCTGACAGCTATTGAAAAAGGCAAAACCATGACCCCAACCCTCGACCCCCGCTGGCAGTTCTGGATCGATCGGGGTGGCACGTTCACCGACATCGTGGCCCGCCGCCCCAAGCCTGACGGCGGGGTGGAGCTGCTCACCCACAAACTGCTCAGCGAAAACCCCGAGCAATATCGCGACGCGGCGGTGGCCGGCATCCGCCACCTGCTGGGCTTGGCTGCGGGCGAGGCCATCAGCCCCGAACGCGTGGCCTGCGTGAAGATGGGCACCACCGTGGCCACCAACGCCCTGCTGGAGCGCAAGGGCGAGCCCACGCTGCTGGTCACCACCCGGGGTTTCCGAGACGCGCTGCGCATTGCCTACCAAAACCGCCCGCGCCTGTTTGACCGCCACATCGTGCTGCCCGAGCTGCTGTACGAACGCGTGATCGAGGCCGAAGAACGCATGGGGGCGCACGGCGACGTGGTGGAGCCGCTGGACGAAGCCCACCTGCGCGAGCGCCTGTGGGCGGCGTTCGACGCAGGCCTGCGCAGCGTGGCCGTGGTGTTCATGCACGGCTACCGCCACACCGCGCACGAGGCGCGCGCCGCCGAGCTGGCGCGTGAAGTGGGCTTCACCCAGGTCAGCACCAGCCACCAGACCAGCCCCATGATGAAGTTCGTCAGCCGGGGCGACACCACGGTGGTGGATGCCTATTTGTCGCCCATCCTGCGCCGCTACGTGGACCAGGTGGCCGCCGACATGCCGGGCGTGAAGCTGTTTTTCATGCAGTCCAGCGGCGGGCTGACCGACGCGCACGCCTTTCAGGGCAAAGACGCCATCCTGTCCGGCCCGGCGGGCGGCATCGTGGGCATGGCCCGGACAGCGGAGATTGCAGGCGAGCGCCAAGTGATCGGCTTTGACATGGGCGGCACCAGCACCGACGTGAGCCATTACGCGGGCGAGTTCGAGCGCGAGTTTGAAACCCAGGTGGCCGGGGTGCGCATGCGTGCGCCCATGATGAGCATCCACACCGTGGCCGCAGGCGGTGGCTCGCTGCTGGCGTTTGACGGCTCGCGTTTTCGCGTGGGGCCGCAAAGCGCGGGGGCCAACCCTGGCCCGGCCAGCTACCGGCGCGGTGGGCCGCTGGCCGTGACCGATGCCAACGTGCTGCTGGGCAAAATCCAGCCCGCCTATTTCCCCAAGGTGTTCGGTCCCGGTGCCAACGAGCCGCTGAGCGTGGAGGCCGTGCAAGCCCTGTTCGCCCCGCTGGCCGAGGTGACCCAACGCCCTGCCGAAGAGGTGGCCGAGGGTTTTGTGAGCATTGCCGTGCAGCAGATGGCCAACGCCATCAAAAAGATCTCGGTGGCGCGCGGCTACGACGTCACCCGCTACACCCTGCAGTGCTTTGGTGGCGCGGGCGGGCAGCACGCCTGCCTGGTGGCCGACGCCCTGGGCATGACCCGCGTGCTGGTGCACCCGCTGGCGGGGGTGCTGAGCGCCTACGGCATGGGCCTGGCGGACCAGAACGTGATCAAAGAACAGGCGGTGGAGTTGCCGTTGGATGCCGCTGCACTGCCCTCCGTGACGCAGGCACTGGCCACATTGGCCGACGCTGCCGTGGCCGAGCTGCAACGCCAGCAGCTCAGCACCGGCACCGTGGCCGTGAAGCGCCGCGTGCATGTGCGCTACGAGGGCAGCGACTCCGCGCTGGTGGTGCCTTGGCCCGAGTCGTTGGGCGATGACACCACCACGATCGCGGCGGTGGCCAAAGCCTTTGAAGCCGCCTACCAGCAGCGCTTTGCCTTCCTGATGTCAGGCAAACGCCTGGTGGTGGAGGCTGTGTCGGTCGAAGCCGTGGTGGCGGGCGATGCCCCTGCCGAGCCGCGCCTGGCCCTACACCCAACGCGTGAAGTGCCCCGTCGCGACACGGTGCGCATGTACTCCGGCGGCGCCTGGCACGACACCGCCCTGGTGGTGCGAGAGGACCTGCGCCCTGGTGACGAGGTGGCGGGCCCGGCCATCATTGCCGAGAAAAACGCCACCACGGTGGTGGAGCCCGGGTGGATTGCCCATTTGACGTGTTTTGACCACCTTTCGCTTGTCCGTGTGGCGGAGCGTGCTTCTGTTTTTGCGGCAGGCACGCGGGTGGACCCGGTGCTGCTGGAGGTGTTCAACAACCTGTTCATGAACATTGCCGAGCAAATGGGGCTGCAGCTGCAGAACACCGCGCACTCGGTCAACATCAAAGAACGGCTCGATTTTTCGTGTGCGCTGTTCGACGCGGCGGGCCACCTCATTGCCAACGCCCCGCACATGCCCGTGCACCTGGGGAGCATGGGCGAAAGCATCCAGACCGTCATCCAAGAGAACGCTGGGCGCATGGCCCCCGGCGACGTGTACGTGCTGAACGACCCGTACCACGGCGGCACGCATTTGCCCGACGTGACCGTCATCACGCCAGTGTTTCTGGGTGGCGATACGCCGATGTTTTACGTTGGGTCACGGGGGCACCATGCTGATATTGGCGGGATCACCCCCGGTTCCATGCCGCCGTTTTCCACCACCATCGACGAAGAGGGTGTGCAGATCCAGAACTTCAAGCTGGTGGACCGTGGCGTGCTGCGCGAGGCCGAGATGCTTGAGTTACTGGGCTCTGGCGGTGGCACCACGCAATGGCCCAGCCGCAACCCGCAGCAGAACCTGGCCGACCTGAAGGCGCAGATCGCTGCCAACGAAAAAGGCGTGCAGGAACTCAACCGCATGGTCGACCAGTTTGGCCTGCCCGTGGTGCAGGCCTACATGCAGCACGTGCAAGACAACGCCGAAGAGGCGGTGCGTCGCGCCATCACCGGGCTGGCGCAGCGCATGAGCCAGGGCACGTTCACGCTGAACCTGGACAACGGTGCACACATCAGCGTGGCGGTGGCCATCGACGCGGCCACCCGCAGCGCGGTGGTGGACTTTTCGGGCACCAGCCCGCAACAAACCCACAACTTCAACGCCCCGCGCGCGGTGTGCATGGCGGCGGTGCTGTATGTGTTCCGCACGCTGGTGGACGACGACATACCGCTCAACGCCGGGTGCCTGAAGCCCCTGAAAGTGATCATCCCGCCGGGCTGCATGTTGAACCCCTTGCCGCCCGCGTCGGTGGTGGCGGGCAACGTGGAAACGTCCACCTGCATCACCAACGCGCTGCTGGGTGCCCTGGGCGTGATGGCGGGGGCTCAACCCACCATGAACAACTTCACCTTCGGCAACGAGCGCGTGCAGTACTACGAAACCATTTCAGGCGGCAGCGGCGCGGGTGGTGTGTTCAGCGCCACCGGCGAGCTGGTGGGCGGGTTTGACGGCACGGCGGTGGTGCAAACCCACATGACCAACTCGCGCATGACCGACCCCGAGGTGTTGGAGTTCCGCTTTCCGGTGCGGCTGGAGGGGTATGCCATCCGCAAAGGTTCGGGCGGGGCAGGGCGTTGGCGTGGGGGCGATGGCGGCGTGCGCCGCGTGCGGTTCCTGGCGCCGGTCACGGCCAGCATCTTGTCCAACGGGCGGGTGTTTCCGGCGTTTGGTATGGCAGGCGGGCAAGCTGGACAGCCGGGCATCAACCGCGTGGTGCGGGCCGACGGCACGGTGGAGCTGCTGGGCCACATTGGCAGCACGCCCATGCAGGCGGGCGATGTGTTTGAAATTCACACGCCAGGTGGTGGCGGGTTTGGGGCCGCGGGTTGAGGGCGGGGCGGCGCGTCTTCGAATGGCGCACCGTTCACCGTCAGCCCTTGGTCTGACAGCTTGCGGGCCGTGGGCGTGCGCAGGCCCTTCACGCGGGCCATCAGGTCGGCCCAGCTGCTGAAGGGTGCCTGACCGCGTTCTGCCAGGATGCGCTGCGTGGTGGCCGGGCCCACGCCCTTGAGGCTGTCCAGGTCGGCCTCTGTGGCCTGGTTCACGTCCAGGCCCCAGGCGCTGGCAGCCCAGAGCACCGCCAGGCCACCGCAGGCGCTCAAAGTCCGGAAGCGAAAGGGGGGCATGCATCACTCCTTGTGCGTGGGCACGTGCGCCGTGCCGGAAAAAACAACGGCGGGCATGGCTCCGTTAAGCTCCAGCCCAGTGTTTCACGTTGCACATTCTGCAGAACCCGCCCATGTCCCAGCCCATGTCTTTCTACGACTCGCGCCTCCCGACCCTGGATGAGGACCCCAACGCTTTCTGGTGGCCCACGCCGCCGTTCGCTGCCTATCCGCAGGTGCAGAACTCCACGGGGCCGTTGGACAGCACGCTGGAAGGCACGAACCAGCAGCAGACCCGCACCCGTTTGCTGCATTTTGACTTGCGCGCGGGCACCATCAGTGTGCAGCTCATGCGGGGGCAGAAGCCCATCCCGCTGAAATTCCAACAGTTCCGCATGCTGTCGCTGTCGGAGCCGGTCAGGCCAGAGGTGCCCGCCAAGGGCGATCCGCACGCGGCCCTGATGTCCCACCACCCGGTCTCGCCCTTTGCCGTGCGGTACACCGATGGCAGCGTGTTCCAGGGCCGGACCATCGGCCACGTGGAGGTGGAGCAGGGCCTGTTCCTGTTTCCGCCGCTGGACCAGGCGGGCACCGCGTCGCGCATCTTCATTCCCCGTCACGCCTACAAGGCCTACACGGTCGGCGAGCGCGTGGGCGAAATCCTGGTGGCCCAGGCCAAGCTGACGCAGGGGCAGGTCAACCAGGTGGTCAACGAGCAGGAAGCGCTGCGCAAACGCAAGCTGGGCGACGTGCTGGTGAGCAACCAGATCATTTCGCCCGACCAGCTGATGGAAGCCATCGACATGCAGGCCAAGCTGCCTGTGATGCGCCTGGGCGAATCGCTGGTGGCCTTGGGCATGATTTCGGAGAACCAGCTGGCCGACGCCCTGCAGCTGCAAACCAAGGTGCAGGGCACCCCGCTGGGCGAGTTGCTGGTCAAAAAGGGCCTGGTCACCCGCGAAAACCTGCAAACCGCGCTGGCGCACAAGATGGGTTACCCCATTGTGGACACCGCAACCTTTCCGGTGGAGCAGGGCGCCTGCAAAGCCGTGCCGCTGGCCATGGCCGAGCGGCTGGAGGTGCTGCCGCTGGTGGTGCGCGAGGGCCGTCTGGTGGTGGCCATGGAAGACCCCACCCGCCGCTCTGCCATCTCGGAACTGGAGTTCACCACCCAATGCAAGGTGGTGGCCGCCCTGGCGCAGCTGGGGACGGTGGTCAACGCCATCCTGCCCGCCTACCGCCAGCACGGGTTTGACGTCAGCGGTTCGACACGGGTCGATCTCCCGCCGGTCGATGGCAGCGCTTTGCTGGCACAGATGCAGACCGCAGAGGCCGAAGCCGAAGACGATGTGAACGAGAAGACCATCGAGCAAAGCGACAACCAGCTGGTGCGCCTGATCAACACCATGATCATCGAAGCCCATGCCCAGGGTGTGTCCGATATTCACGTCGAATGCCCGGCCGGCAAGGAGAAGGTCCGCATCCGCTTCCGCAAGGACGGGGCGCTCAAAAGTTACCTTGAACTCCCTCCGGCGTACCGCGCTGCGCTGGTGGCCCGCATCAAGATCATGTGCGATCTGGACATTTCAGAGCGCCGCCGCGCCCAGGACGGCAAGATCAACTTTGCCAAGTATTCCCCCCAGCACAAGCTGGAGCTTCGGGTGGCCACCATTCCCACCGCCAACGGTGTGGAAGACGTGGTGATGCGGCTGCTGGCCGCCAGCAAACCCCTGCCGCTGGACAGCATCGGCCTGTCGCCCCGGAACTTCGAAAAGCTCAGCTGGGCGGTGCAGCGGCCTTATGGCATGGTGCTGTGCGTGGGCCCCACGGGCTCGGGCAAGACCACCACGCTGCACTCGGCCCTGGGGTTCATCAACCGCCCCGAGACCAAGATCTGGACGGCCGAGGACCCGGTGGAGATCACGCAGCCCGGCCTGCGCCAGGTGCAGGTGAACGCCAAGATCGACTGGACGTTTGCCAAGGCGCTCAAGTCCTTCCTGCGGGCCGACCCCGATGTCATCATGGTGGGCGAAATCCGAGACGCCGAAACCGCGCACATGGCCATCGAAGCCTCGCTGACCGGCCACTTGGTCATGTCCACCCTGCACACCAACAGCGCGCCCGAAACCATCACCCGCCTGCTGGACATGGGCATGGACCCGTTCAACTTTGCCGACTCGCTGCTGGCGGTGCTGGCCCAGCGGCTGGGGCGGCGCCTGTGCAAGGCGTGCAAAACCAGTGTGCCTGCCACGGCCGAGCAGATCGACGAGCTGCTGGACGATTTCCTGCACGTGTACGCCAACCCGGCCCAGCGCCCGCGCGACGCCTTGCTGGCCGAGTGGGTGCAGCGGTTTGGTGTCGATGGGCAGCTCATGCACCACCACAGCCCAGGCTGTGACAAGTGCGATGGCCGGGGCTACAAGGGCCGTGTGGGCCTGCACGAGCTGCTGACCGTGTCGCGCGAGCTGCGGCGGATGATCCAGAAAGGGGCCAGGGCAGAGGAAATCCAGCACCAGGCCCTGAGCGAGGGCATGCAGACCCTGCGCCAGGACGGCATTGAAAAAGTGCTGCAGGGCCTCACCAGCCTGGACGACGTGCGCGCCATGAGCAACACCTGACCACCGGCAGCCCATCGGAGCCCTGTTCCATGACATTTCCACTCCCGCGCCTGTGGGCCCGGCTGCGGCGCTTCAACCACACCGAACCTGCGGTGTTGCAACAGGTGCAGTTGCGCAACCTGCGCAACCTGTACCGGGCCGCCTGGGTGTCCTGGCCGGTGTACGCGCTGGCCGCCTTCTGGCTGCTGTGGGGCGTGACCGGCGATGGGGCAGAGGTGCCCCTGTGGCAGCGGGCGGTGGGGCTGACGCATTTGCTGGGCGTGTTCCTGGTGCCCCCGCTGGCCTGGGCGGCGCAACGGACCCTCCACCGCAGCCCCCACAGCCGGTGGGCGCGGGCATTGCCGGTGGTGGCCGTGGCGTTTTCCCTGGCCCAGGGCGTGGCCATCACGGTGTTCTACCAATGGGTCACGCCCAAAGTGACCCCCATGATGGTGGTGGCCACCACCTCGGCCGCGTTGTTTTACCTGAGGCCGGTCACCAGCCTGGGCCTTTTCACCGCCATGATGGTGTCGGCCCTGTGGGCCCTGCCGCTGACCCAGGCCGACCCGGCGTTGCTGCTGGCCAACCAGGCCAGCGCCATCGTCATCCCGCTGTCGGCGTGCGTGTTGTCGCTGGTGATGTGGTTCAAAAACCGCGAGACGGTGCTGCTCACCCAGTCCCTGGCCGATGCCAACCACCGGCTAAAGCTCAAACAGGAGGAACTGGAGCTGCTGGCGCTGCACGATGGGCTCACCGGCCTGTACAACCGCACCGAGTTCATGCGCCAGGCGGGCCGCGAGCTCAAGCGTGCGGCCCGGGCCGGGCAGAGCACGGCGTTTGTGCTGGTGGACCTGGACCATTTCAAGCGCGTCAACGACCAGTGGGGTCACCCCGTGGGCGATGTGGTGCTCAAACACGTCAGCCGCCTGTTGCGGCAAGGGGTGCGGGGCTCTGACCTGGTGGCCCGTCTGGGGGGGGAAGAGTTCATTCTCATGCTGTGTGCCACCGACCTGGACCCAGCGGTGCAGTTGGCCGACAAGTTGCGGGTCATGGTGGCAGGCCAACCCGCCCAGGCGGACGACCTGATCGTGCCCTTGACGGTCAGCCTGGGGGTGGTCGATGTGCCGCCGGACCCATCGGTGCAGTGGGCGTCCATTTACGCGGCTGTGGACGCCGCGCTCTACCGTGCCAAGACACAAGGGCGCAACCGCGTGTGTGCGACGCGGCTCGAAAGTGCCTGATCAAAAAGGCCTTCTGCGCTTATCTGCATTGAATGGTTTGCTGCTTTTTTGATGTGTTGGGCTCCTGCTGGCCCTTTTTGTAGCTGCCCGGTGAGCTGCCGGTCCAGGTTTTGAAGGCGCGCTGGAATGCCGCCGAGTCGGAGAATCCCAGCTCTGCCGCCAGCACCGCCAGAGGCGGGCGGCCCGTGCTCAGCCGGACGATGGCCAGGTCGCGGCGCAGCTGGTCTTTCAGGGCCTGGAACGAAGTGCCTTCCTGGGCCAGGTGGCGCTGCAGCGTGCTGACCGACATGTGCAGGCTGGCCGCCGTGGCGGCCAGGTCGGGCCACTGGGGGCTGGTGCGGCGCAGCAGCGCGTGCACACGGGCGCTCGCGGCCCGTTCGCCCAGCCAGGGCAACACCACGTTGCCCGGGGAACCTTGCAGAAAGCGCTCCAAAGCGGCAGCGTCCCGGTGCACGGGCGTGGCCAGGGCCGTGCCGTTGAACCACACCACCGAGCTGGGACGGTCAAAACGCAGCGGGCCGGGGAAGATGCGGGCGCAGATGTCGGCGTAGTCGGGGCGGGCAAAGCAGAAGTCGCAGCGCGCGGGCAGCAGCTTGCCCCCGTGCAGCCAGGCCAGCAGCCGCCACGACACGCGCATGAGCATTTCGTACAGAAAGTTGGGCGGTGGCGTCCCGTCCGGGTGGCGCAAGGCCCAGGCCAGGCCCGTCAGGCCGTCCTCCTGCACCAGACAAGGCCGCACGTCGTGCAGCAGCAGATCGAACCCCTGTGCCATGCGCCGCAAGGCCTGGCCCACCGTGGCCACACCCAGGGTGGAACGCGCCACCAGGGCGAAACTGCCCCGCCGCAGGGGCCGTGGCAGCAGGCCCAGGCACTCGTCGTCCAGTCGGTCCATGAGCAGGCAGAACAGCTTGACGTATTGCTCGCCCGTGACCCGGGCATGCGCCTCATGCAGCAAGGCGGGGGCAAACCCGGCCTGGCCCACCAGCGATGCGGTCCAGGGCTCTGGGCAGCGGGCGCGCACGCCCGACAGCATGCCCAGCACGGCGGCCATGGGGATGGTGATGGGCGGGTGCACCATGGAGAGATCGGGAGGAGGGCGGTCAGTGGGGGGCGGACAGCGTGGGGCGAATGAGGTCAAACGCCATGTTTTCGACCTGATGTGCCATCGCCAGCCGCAGGGGGCTTCCTATCATGCCACCACGCCAGCACCCCTTGGGGCAGGGCGCATTTCTCACACCACCACACAGGAGACAGACATGGCATCCCACGTCTACGTTGCAGGGGTCGGCATGATCCCGTTCACCAAACCGGGGGCTCACTTGCCCTACCCCCAGATGGCCGCCGAGGCCGCCCGCCTGGCCCTGGCCGATGCCGGCGTGGCCTACGACCTGGTGCAGCAGGCCTATGTGGGCTATGTGTATGGCGACTCCACTGCCGGGCAACGTGCGGTGTACGAGGTGTGCATGACGGGCATTCCCATTGTCAACGTCAACAACAACTGCTCCACCGGCTCCACCGCCCTGTTCCTGGCGCGCCAGGCGGTGGCCAGCGGCGCGGCGGACTGCGTGCTGGCGCTGGGTTTCGAACAGATGAACCCCGGTGCGATTGGCAACGTGTTCACCGACCGGCCCTCGCCGTTCGACCGATTCGACGCCACCACCGACGCCTTGGTCGGGCAGGGCGACATTCCCCTGGCCCTGCGCTACTTCGGCGGGGCCGGGCTGGCGCACATGCGGCAATACGGCACCCGGCTGGAAACCTTTGCCAAGGTGCGTGCCAAGGCCAGCCGCCACGCCGAGCACAACCCCATGGCGCTGTTGCGCAAGGTGGTGACGGCGGAGGACGTGATGGCGTCGCCCATGATCTGGCCGGGTGTGCTCACCCGCCTCATGGCCTGCCCGCCCACCTGCGGGGCGGCGGCAGCCATCGTGTGTTCGGCGGCTTTTGCCCAGCGCCACGGCCTGACCCCCACGGTGCGCATCGCCGCCCAGGCCATGGCCACCGACCGGCCCGACACCTTCGATTCGGGCGACATGCGCCGACTGGTGGGCGTGGGCATGGCCGAAGCGGCGGCGCAGCAGGTGTACGAACAGGCGGGCATCGGCCCGCAGGACGTGGACGTGGTCGAGCTGCACGACTGCTTTGCCCAGAACGAACTCATCAGCTACGAGGCCTTGGGCCTGTGCCCGGCTGGTGGGGCGGAAAAATTCATCGAAGACGGTGACAACACCTACGGTGGCCGCGTGGTCACCAACCCCTCGGGCGGGCTGCTGTCCAAGGGCCACCCGCTGGGGGCCACCGGCCTGGCCCAGTGCACCGAGCTGGTCCAGCAGCTGCGGGGCACATCGGGCGTGCGCCAGGTGCCCGGTGCCCGGGTCGGCCTGCAGCACAACGTGGGCCTGGGTGGGGCCTGCGTGGTCACCCTGTACGAGCGGGTGTGAGGGCCTCGCCATGATCGATCCCCAATGGATTGGCCACTGCCTGCCCCCGGCAGAGCTGGTCATCGACAGGGCGCGCCTGAGGTTTTTTGCCAAAGCCATTGGCGAGACCGACCCGGTCTACACCGACGTGGCAGCGGCACGGGCCGCCGGTTACCCCGACCTGCCCGCACCGCCCACGTTCCTGTTTGCCGCCGAGCTGGACTCGGGTGCCATCGACCGGTTGCTGACCGATGTGGGCATTCCGGTGGAAAAGCTCTTGCACGGCGAGCAGGGGTTCACCTGGTACCGCCCCTTGTGTGCGGGTGACACCGCCACGGTGCGCTCCACCATCACCGACGTGTATGCCCGCAAAGGTGGGGCCTTGGAGTTCGTGGTGAAGACCTCCGACGTCACCAACCAGATGGGCGAGCGGGTGGCCGAGCTGCGTTCCGTGCTGGTGTGCCACCACGGCCAGCCGCAGCCACCTTCACCGACGCAGGGGGCCACATGAACCCGCTGGATTTGAGCGAGGTGCAGGTGGGGCAGGAGCTGCCCGCGCTGCAGCTGCCGCCGGTCAGCCGCCACACGCTGGCCCTGTTTGCCGGGGCCTCGGGCGACCACAACCCCATCCACATCGACCTCGACTTTGCGCGCCGCGCGGGCCGCCCCGATGTGTTCGCGCACGGCATGCTGGGCATGGCGTGGCTGGGGCGCCTGCTCACAGGCTGGGTACCCCAGCACCGGCTGCGGCGGCTGGATGTGCGCTTTCAGGGCATCACCCACCTCGGCAACGCCATGCACTGCACCGGCCGGGTGGTGGGGTTTCAGGACCAGGATGGCGAACGGTGTGCGAGGGTCGAGCTGCGCAGCGCCGACCAGCACGGGCAAACCAAGATCGTCGGCGAGGCGTGGATTGCCTGCCCCTGACGCACCGACCCATCGCATTTTTCTTCCTTCAACAGGACTTTCTCATGACTGAAAAACTCAAAGGCAAGGTGGCCTTGGTCACCGGGTCGGGCCGCGGCATTGGCCAGGCGATCGCACTCAAACTGGCGTCGGAGGGCGCGCGCGTGGTGGTCAACGACCTGGACCCGGCGCCAGCCGAGGACACTGTGCAACGCATCCGGGCCGCCGGTGGCGAAGCCGTGGCCTGTGCGGGCAGTGTGACCGCGCCAGACTTTGCCGAGCACTTCATCGGCACCGCCATCCAGTCCTTTCAGGGCTTGGACATCATCGTCAACAACGCGGGCTACACCTGGGACAACGTCATCCAGAAAATGACCGATGAGCAGTGGCACGCCATGCTGGACTGCCACCTGACCGCACCGTTTCGCATCCTGAGGGCGGCACAGCCGGTCATCCGGCAGCTCTCCAGGGCCGAGGCTGACGCCGGGCAGCGCGTGGTGCGCAAGGTGGTCAACATCTCGTCGGTGGCCGGGCTGTTTGGCAACGCGGGCCAGGCCAACTATTCGGCGGCCAAGGCGGGCATCGTGGGCATGACCCAGACCCTGGCCAAAGAGTGGGGCCGTCTGAACGTGACGGTCAACTGCGTGGCCTACGGCCTCATCAAGACCCGCCTCACGGGCAACGCCGCCGACCACCAGACCGCCCACATCGATGGGCGCGACATCCAGGTCGGCGTCAACCCCGACTTGCTGTCTGCCATGGAACGCACCATTCCGCTGGGCAGGGGCGGCACGCCCGAAGAAGCCGCCGGGGCCGTGTACCTGCTGTGCATTCCCGAGTCCGATTACGTCAGTGGCCAGACCCTGCTGTGCAGCGGCGGCCTGACCGGCATTTGAAAGGAAAGGGTCGAACATGCTTCCACAACTGCATCGCCATGCCTGGATGGACGACTCCATCGAGGCGTTCCGGGAACAGGTCCGCCGCTACCTCGCGGGGGAACTGACGCCCCACATGGACACCTGGCGGCGTCAGGGCTTCATCCCGCGCGAGGTCTGGCGCGGGTTTGGTGAGATGGGCTTTCTGTTGCCCGAGATGGACGAGGCCTACGGCGGCAGTGGTGTGTCGCTGGCTTACCAGCTGGTGGTGCAGGACGAAATGGCCAAGGCCGAACTGCCCGCCACCACCGGGGTGCACAGCATTGCCGCGCACTACATCCGCAGCTACGGGACCGATGCGCAAAAGGCCCGTTGGTTGCCCCGACTGGTCAATGGCGAGATGCTGGTGGGCATTGCCATGACCGAGCCGGGCTGCGGCTCCGATCTCAAAGCCATTGCCACCCGTGCCCGCCGCGAGGGCGACCACTATGTGATCGACGGGGCCAAAACCTTCATCACCAATGGCCAGACCTGCAACCTGCTGGTGGTGGTGGCCCGCACCGGCGGACCGGGCAGCAAGGGGCTGTCGCTGCTGGTGCTGGAAACGGAAAACCTGCCCGGCTTTCGCGTCGGGCGGTTGCTGGAAAAAATCGGCCAGCAGGTGTCAGACACCGCAGAGCTGTTTTTCGATGGCGTTCGTGTGCCCGCCGACCAGTTGCTGGGCGAAGTCGAGGGGCAAGGCTTTGCGCAGTTGATGGGGCAACTGCCCTACGAGCGCATGCTGATCGCCGTGCCCGCGGCCGCCACCATCGAATTGGCCCTGGAACTCACCGTGGCCTACACCCAGCAGCGCAAGGCCTTCGGGCAGAGCCTGTTCGATTTCCAGAACACCCGCTTCAAGCTGGCCGAGGTGGCCACCCTGGCCCATGTGGTGCGCAGCTTTGTCAACGACTGCATCCAGCGCATGCTGGACGGCACGCTGGACGACGAAGCCGCCTACATGGCCAAGTGGTGGTGCACCGAGCAGCAATGCCGGGTCACCGACGAATGCCTGCAGCTCTTCGGGGGCTACGGTTACATGGCCGAATACCCCATCGCCCGGCTGTTCACCGCATCGCGGGTCCAGAAAATCTACGGGGGCGCGAACGAGGTCATGAAAGACCTCATCGCGCGCAAATTGTGAGTGCCCATCACTTGCTGGGTAAGCCTTTGAAAGGCTTTCGATTGGTGGAATTCGAGGGCATAGGCCCTGGCCCGATGGCGGCGCGCATCCTGGCCGACTTGGGGGCTGACGTCACCACGCTGGTTCGCCCTGGGGCGTCCGCCGTCACCCAGCAACTGGGTGGCGGTGGGGCCAACGCCTTGCGCCAGGGCAAACACATCCAGACCGTGGACCTCAAATCGGCAGAAGGCCGGGCCACGGCGCTGGCGCTGTTGGCACAGGCCGATGCGCTGATCGAGGGCAACCGCCCCGGCGTCATGGAACGCCTGGGGCTGGGCCCTGCGGCGTGCGCCGCCGTCAACCCCACGCTGATCTATGGCCGCATGACCGGCTGGGGCCAGACCGGGCCACTGGCCGCCAGCGCCGGGCACGACCTCAACTACGTGGCGCTGACCGGGCTGCTCTCGCTGGCCACGCCGCCGGGCGTGCCACCCACGGTGCCGCCCACCCTAGTGGGCGATGCGGCAGGGGCGCTGGGCCTGGCCTTTGGCCTGGTGTGCGCGCTGCTGGACGTGCGCGCGGGAGGGCCAGGGCGGGTGGTGGACGCGGCCATTGTCGATGTGGTGGCCATGCTCGGCCTGCTGGTGCACTGGATCCGTGCCAACGGGCAGATCGACTCGGGCGAACCCAGCCCGTTTCACGACTCGCCGTTCTACGACACCTACCGCTGCGCGGACGGTCGCCACATCACCATCGGGGCGCTGGAGCCACCGTTCTACGCCTTGCTGCTGCAGCGGCTGGGGCTGGACGACGTGGACCCCTCCACCCAGTACGACACCGCTGCCTGGCCTGCCTTGAAAACGCGTTTGGCGGCGTTGTTCCTGACCCGCACGCGCGACCAGTGGTGTGCGCTGCTGGAGGGCACCGACGTGTGCTTCGCCCCCGTGCTCAGCCTGGCAGAAGCCGCCCGCCACCCCCACAACGCCGCGCGTGGCACCTACCACACCGCACCGGACGGCGCGATGGCCGTGGCCACCGCACCCCGGTTCGGCCCTTTGGTGCCCACGGCGGACTGACAGACACCCCACCCCACACACCAGGAGACAACGCATGACCCATTTGGCCAACCCCACCTTGCCCGCTCAACCCCTCAAGGGCTGCCCGTCCACCATGGGCGACACCTACCCGCTCAACACCACCACGCTGATCCGCCACGCGGCCCGCACCCATGGCGAGCAGGAAATCGTCTACCGCACGCCCGACGGCGGCTGGGCGCGCCACACCTATGCCGACTGCTATGCCCGCATCCAGCGCGCAGCCAACGGCCTGCGTGCCCTGGGCGTGGGCCCGGCAGACCGGGTGGGCGTGCTGGACTGGAACAGCCATCGCCACTTCGAGCTGTACTTTGCCGTGCCCGGCCTGGCGGCGGTCATGGTCCAGCTCAACCAGCGCCTGGGGGCGGATGACCTGGCCTACGTGATCGAACACAGCGAGACGGCCTATGTCGCGGTGGACGAAACCCTGTTGCCGCTGGCCGAGTCCATTGCACACCGGCTGCCCGGCGTGAAGGGCTGGATCGTCATGAGCGACAAGCCCCTGGCCGAGCTGGCCACCAGCCTGTCCCCGCTGCACCACTACGAGGACATGCTGGCCGCCGCCCTGCCCGAGATCGACTGGCCCCTGATCGACGAGCACGCCGCCTACAGCGCCTGCTACACCACCGGCACCACCGGGCGGCCCAAGGGGGTGTACTACTCGCACCGCGCCATCTACCTGCACGCCATGATGCTGGCGGCCACGCTGGGCATGTCGCTGGACGATTGCACCCTGCTCATCACCCCCATGTTCCACGGCAACTGCTGGGGCCTGCCGCAGGCCGCCGCCCTCATGGCCAACAAGCTGGTGCTGCCCGGCCGCTACGTGGCCGAAGACACCGCGCCGCTGACCGACATCATGATCAGCGAGGGCGTGACGGTCACCAACGGTGCGCCCGCCATCTTCCAGCCCATGCTGCGCTACATCGAAACCCTGGCCACCAAGCCCGACTTCAGCCGCATGCGCATGCTCTCGGGGGCCAGCGAGCCGCCGTTGTCCATGATGCGGGGCTTTCACGAGCTCACGGGGGCCGAGGTGGTGCACGCCTACGGGGCCACCGAAACCACACCGTTGGTCAGCATGAACCGCACCAAACCCCGCCTCAAAACCAGCCTGTCCACCGAAGAACGCTGGAACCTCAAGCGCAAACAGGGCCTCATGCTGCCGGGGGTGGACTTTGCGCTCCTGGACGCCAACGACCAGCCGTTGCCGCACGATGGCGAGTCGGTGGGCGAAATCTGCGTCCGCGGGCCGTGGGTGACCACCGCCTACCACCGCCTGGACGATTCGGCCGAGCGCTTTGCCGACGGTTTCTGGCGCACGGGCGACGTGGGCTCCATCGACGCCAACGGCTACCTCAAGCTGACCGACCGGATCAAGGACGTGGTCAAGAGCGGGGGGGAGTGGATCTCGTCCATCGACATCGAAAACGCCCTGGTGGGCCACCCCGCCGTGCGCGAGGCAGCGGTGGTGGGCATTCAGCACCCCAGATGGCAGGAGCGCCCGCTGGCGCTGGTGGTGCTCAAGCCCGGCCAAACGGCCACGGTGGCAGAGTTGCACGCGCACCTGCTGCAGTCGTTTGCCAAGTGGCAGTTGCCTGACACGGTGCTGTTTGTGAGCGAGATTCCCAAGACCAGCGTGGGCAAGCTGAACAAAAAGGTCATCCGGGGGGCGTACGCCGACCTCTATCTGAAGGCCGCCACCGGGCAGGCCTGAGGGACGGGCAACAAAAAACCCGTTGTCCTGTGGAGGTCAACGGGTTATGAGGTGCCCTGAGGCTGATTGATATGGCTGTCTGGAGCGGGTGATGGGAATCGAACCCACGTTATTTGCTTGGGAAGCAAGAGTCCTACCATTGAACGACACCCGCAAGACAGATGAGATTCTAGCCCAGCCCGGATGCCGGTCCGGGCGAGAACCCGATCCGGTCACTTCAGGATGTCACCCAGGCACAGGTACTTGATTTCCACGTAGTCGTCCATGCCGTGGTGCGAGCCTTCACGGCCCAGGCCAGACTGCTTCACGCCGCCAAATGGCACGTGCTCGGTGGCCAGAATGCCCACGTTGATGCCCACCATGCCGTATTCCAGCGCCTCGGCCACGCGGTAGATGCGCCCGATGTCACGGCTGTAGAAGTAGCTGGCCAGGCCAAATTCGGTGTTGTTGGCTGCGTCAATCGCCTCTTGCTCGGTCTCAAACTTGAACACCGGGGCAAAGGGGCCAAAGGTTTCTTCTTTGGCGCACAACATATCGGCAGTGGCATCGGCCACCACGGTGGGCTCGAAGAACTGCCCTGCCAGGCGTTTGCCACCGGCCAGCACACGGGCGCCCTTGGCGACGGCATCGTCCACATGGCGCTGCACTTTTTCCAGGGCGGCTTCTTCGATCAGCGGGCCCTGGTTCACGCCTTCCTCAAAGCCGTTGCCTACCTTGGCGGTTTTGACCTTGGCGGCAAACTTGGTCACAAATTCGTCGTACACGCCGCTTTGCACATACAGGCGGTTGCTGCACACGCAGGTCTGGCCCGCGTTGCGGTACTTGCTGGCAAAGGCGCCTTCCACGGCGCTGTCGATGTCGGCATCGTTGAACACGATGAACGGGGCGTTGCCGCCCAGCTCCAGGCTCATTTTCTTGACGGTGGGGGCGCTCTGCGCCATCAGGATGCGGCCCACTTCGGTGGAACCGGTGAAGCTGATGTGGCGCACCACGTCGCTGGCGCACAGCACCTTGCCCACGGCAATGCTGTTGTCGGCATCGGCGGTCACCATGTTCAGCACCCCGGCGGGGATGCCCGCGCGGATGGCCAGCTCGGCGGCGGCCAGGGCCGTGAGCGGCGTCAGCTCAGCCGGTTTGATGACGACGGTGCAGCCAGCTGCCAGGGCCGGGGCCACCTTGCGGGTGATCATGGCCAGCGGGAAGTTCCAGGGTGTGATGGCGGCGCACACGCCGATGGGCTGCTTCAGCACCATCAGGCGGCGGTTGTTGTCGAACTGGGGCAGGGTTTCGCCGTTGACGCGCTTGGCCTCTTCGGCAAACCACTCCACAAAGCTGGCACCGTAGGCCACTTCGCCCTTGGCTTCTGGCAGGGGCTTGCCCTGTTCGGCGGTCATGATGCGGCCCAGATCGTCCTGGTGGGCCATCAGCAGGTCGTACCACTTGCGCAGGATGGTGCTGCGCTCCTTGGCGGTCTTGCTGCGCCAGGCTGGCCAGGCCGCGTTGGCGGCGGCGATGGCGGCTTCTGCGTCGGCAGCCCCCAGATTGGCCACATCGGCCAGGTGGGCACCGGTGGCGGGGTCGGTCACGGCAAAGCGGCTGCTGCCGCCGACCCACTGGCCATTGACCAGGGCATCGGTTTTGAGCAGGGAAGGGTCTTTGAGCAGGGAGAGAGGGGATGAGGTCATGGCAATGCGGTGTCTCGGGCGTTGGAATGCGCGACAGCTTAGCGGCTGACAGGCCGTGGGTCTGTCGCCAATTGGCGGGGTCGCGAGGGTGCCATCAGTCGGCAGAAAACCGCTGCCGCAGGGTTTTGGCGGCGTTGCTGAGCAGGCCGGTGTCGGTGGCCACGGCCACGAACAGCGCCCCTGCGTCCAGATAGGTCTGGGCCAGGGCGGGGTCCGTGGCCAGAATGCCAGGCGCTTTGCCTGCGGCACGCACGGTGGCGATGCCTTGCAGGATGGCCTTTTGCACCTCGGGGTGCCCCGGTTGCCCGGGGTAACCCATGCTGGCCGACAGGTCGGCGGGGCCGAAAAACACGCCGTCCACGCCTTCTGTGGCGGCAATGGCGGGCAGGTTGGCCATGGCGGTCACGGTTTCGGCCTGTACCAGCAGGCAGACCTCGCTGTTGGCTCGGTGGATGTAGTCGGCCACCCCGTTCCAGCGGGACGCTCGGGCCAGCGCGGCCCCCACACCGCGGATGCCTTGGGGCGGGTAGCGCATGGCCTGGGCCATGAGGGCGGCTTGCTCAGGCGTGTCGATCATGGGAATGAGCAGCGTTTGCGCCCCGATGTCCAGGCACTGCTTGACCAGTGCCACGTCGCCCACCACGGGCCGCACGATGGGGTGGGTGGGGTA
>Ga0209066_10002120_pt1 | contig 24880 bp, 21 predicted proteins | sample All_14_2_FD_187198 | JGI IMG/M metagenome (GOLD analysis project Ga0209066, IMG submission 187198) | Freshwater microbial communities in response to fracking from Pennsylvania, USA - Allegheny Zone_MetaG_DW_15 (SPAdes) (version 2) ... | reverse complement strand
CCCCAACAGTTTTATTCGATCGCCTTACTGTCTCGGTGCCGGCGAACCAGAAATCGTCAAGGATTTCCCCAACCCCAGCGAAGAGCGCAACTCCCCCGTTTGGCATGCGCTTGCCGAACTCGTGCAGCGCGACTATTCACCCAACCAAGAATTCATGCTTCGGCTCGAGCAAAAAGCCCGCATTCTCCACGAGCTTTACCGCCTCGGAATCTGGATCACCCACCCCAGCCTCCATGCCGGGCAAAACAGCCGAACCATTCTCACAGAGTGGTGGCGCGGCCCCGGTCAAGAAACAATCGCCGAATCGGGCAAACCCCTCATCATCGCCTATGGGCGAGGGCTCTACGATGACCTCATCGCCTGCGATATCCCCGTCGCCGACTATCTCTATCACCCCCAGGGCCTGCAATCCGACGAACACTTTGCTCATCAGCGAAAAGCTGTCGAAAGAGTGCTCAAATTCTCAACGTAATTCAGCTAAAATCCTGGCATCCCAATGCTAACCGGATTGATCTGCGGAATCGTTATGCAAACTTCAACTCAATGGTCGCCCGACCAGGCTAACGCCTGGCAAGCCAAACAACCGTGGGTTGTCGGCTGCAATTTCCTGCCCAGTTCGGCCATCAATCAGCTCGAAATGTGGCAAAGCGACACGTTCGACCCCCAGACAATCGACCGCGAACTCGGATATGCTGAATCTATCGGCATGAACGCTGTTCGCGTCTACCTTCACGATATCGCCTACGAACAAGACCCCAAAGGATTCAAAGATCGAATGAGCCAATTTCTCTCGATCGCCGACAAACACAAATTCCGCGCTCTATTCGTCTTCTTCGATGACTGCTGGAACCCCGATCCAAAAGCGGGGAAACAACCCGAACCCAAACCCGGCGTCCACAATTCCGGATGGGTGCGCTCTCCCGGCGACCATCAGCGAAACTGGCCCGGCGACCTCAACCGCCTCGAAGTCTTTGTCAAAGATATCCTCACCACATTCAAAACCGATGAGCGCATCTACGCTTGGGATCTCTATAACGAACCCGGCAACAGCGGCTACAACGAAAAATCGATGCCCCTCCTCAAAAAGGTCCTTGAATGGGGATGGTCAATCCGCCCAAGCCAACCGATGACTGTGGGAGTTTGGTACGACAACAAAGAACTCAACGATTACCAAACTGCAAACAGCGACATCGTCTCCTTCCACAACTACAACGACGCCCCGAATCTCAAGGCCGAGATCGACGGACTCCGAAAATTTGGTCGCCCCATCATCAACACCGAGTGGATGGCCCGATCAAACAAATCGCTTGTCTCCACCAACTTGCCTATCTTCCATCAAGAAAAGGTGGCATGCATCAACTGGGGTCTCGTCAGCGGAAAATCCAACACCATCTTCCCCTGGGGATCAAAAGAAGGTTCACCCGAACCAACTCCCTGGTTCCACGACCTGTTCCGCAAAGATGGTTCTCCCTATGACCCTGCCGAAACCGAACTATTCAAAAAACTCACCGGACGCGGTGACTAAAGCTCCCTGGTAACCTCGTTCCTATGGGAACAATCGTAATCGCAATGCTGACCGGCCTCGTCGCGGGCGTCCTCAGCGGACTATTTGGAATCGGCGGCGGCATCGTCATTGTCCCCGCCCTCATCCTCGCGCTCGGATTCTCCCAACACAAAGCCCAAGGAACATCCCTCGCCGCCCTTCTCCTCCCCGTCGGCGCGCTTGGAGCTTACAAATACTATCAAGACAAGAACGTCGATATCAATGCCGCCCTCGCCATTTCCGTCGGCCTGTTTGCCGGTGCGCTCGCCGGCGCAAATATCGCATCCGGCCTTGAACCCGAAACCATGCGCAAAATCTTCTCCGTATTTCTCATCGCCATGGCGATCTACCTCTGGTTTAAAAAGTAAAGTAGCAAAACCCACCACCGCAGAATCCGTCTATACAAGAAGATGCTCGCCGCCCTCATCGCCACCCTCTCAATCCCTCCCACCATCACGCTCGTCGGCGGTCAGCAAATCCCCCTCGACGGCAAAAAAGCCACCGTCATCGTATTCGTCTCCCACGACTGCCCCATCGCTAACGATTCTCAGCCCGATCTCCAAAAAATCTATACCAAATACAAAAGCAAAGAGATCAACTTCGTCGGCATCTATATTGACCCTCGGCTCACTGCCAATACCGTGCAAAAGCACAAAGCCGACTTCAAATTCACCTACTCCCAGTCCATCGACAAAACCCACGCCCTCGTCAACCACCTCGGCGCAAAAATAACTCCCGAAGCGTTTGTTCTCGATTCAAAAGGCAAAATCAAATACCGGGGCCGGATCAATAATATGTATGGCGAACTCGGCGCGCGGCGAAAAACCATCACTTCCCACGACCTCGATCAGGCCATCGCCACTGTCCTTGCCGGAAAATCCCCCAACCCGCAAAAAACCACACCGTACGGTTGCATCATCCCCGCCCTTGCCGACTTCGATGGGTCGTAGATACCTTGGGAAGAGGGGACTTCCGATTCATTTATTGTCACCAGCGGGTATATTCTTCCAACTCCCGGGCGCTTAGCTCAGTTGGTAGAGCGCTTCGCTTACACCGAAGATGTCGGGGGTTCGAGCCCCTCAGCGCCCACCAATAAAAACGCCAATGGAAATTGATTCCTAAGCGTCAAGTAAGAATAAGTCTGCCGACAATAGAAAAATCTTTTTTATCGGCCTCCTTTCCCTATTCCTAATTATTGCCGCCGTCACTTACTATAAAACTCGTGAACCAACGTTAGTCGGCAAATGGGTTAACACTTCTTCTCTAAAAGACGAATACCCTGACACGATGCCCAATGGTATCAAAATGCCACATTTTGAAACAACAATGGAATTCACGGCAGACGGATATCTCATTCAACGTATGACCGAAGATGGCAAAGTCGGATGGAATTCTAAATTAAAATACATCGTGACCAAGCCTGGCGTATTTGAAATACGGGACGATAACGGCAACACCCTGGAAACTGACACTTTCGTTATCGAGAATGGTCAGCTCTACATCCCCGCAGAAGGTGTCGACATTCAGGGCGCGATTGGATTCACAAAAATCAGCAATTGATTCCCTCCTATGACGCTCTAACGTTCCAAGTATTTGTTTAGGGCATATTGCGGTTCCAGCCAACACCATTAAAGCTCCTCACTCTTTAACCAAAAACCCAATCAGCGGATACTCCGCATTCCCTTCTCCAAAACTCACACTTTTACCATCCAACTCTCGGGCAGTTAGCTCAGTTGGTAGAGCGCTTCCCTTACACCTAAGATGTCGGGGGTTCGAGCCCCTCAGCGCCCACCAATAATCTTTTTCCCAATCTTATGGTGCATCACTGGAGCACGATGTAAACTGAAAAAAATGTTTTTAGACTCAATCCATGGCATCATTGCCCGGCGTATTCTCCTCAACTACCGCGTCGATCCGGATGCGCTCAAGCGCGTGTTGCCCCCGCCCTTTCAACCAAAAATTTTCAAGGGCTACGGTATTGCCGGTGTGTGTATGATTCGCTTTAAAGAACTGAGACCGAAGTTTGTCCCATCCTGGCTCGGTCTAGGCTCCGAAAACGCCGCTCACCGAATCGCTGTTCAGTGGCAGCAAGATGACCAGCTCCAGGAAGGAGTCTACATTCCTCGACGTGACACAAACTCGTGGTTCAACAAGAGCTTTGGTGGACGTGTCTTTCCCGGAATTTTTCATCACAGTCAATTTGAAGGGTCTGAATCGCAAAACAAGCTAGCCCTTCGAATCCTCGGGGCTGAAAATAAAACAAAGATCGAATTTGCTGGACATCTTGCGGAAGAACTGCCATCAACCAGCCTATTTTCAACCCTTGAAGAGGCATCCAGCTTCTTTGCTCTTGGTTCAACCGGATACTCGGCAACTCATTCAGAAGGGCATTTCCACGGCATGGAACTTCACTCCACAGATTGGAAAATCGCCCCTCTCGACATCGAAACGGCAAAGTCGTGCCTCTTCGACGATCCTAACCAGTTCCCCGCTGGGACAGCAGAATTAGACTGCGCATTACTCATGCGCAATGTAAAGCATGAGTGGCACAGCCGACCCGATCTCTACTCGTCACTTGACCTTCAAACTCTCACAACTCATCGCCATGTTCGATGAAACAACTGGATTGCTTGCAACTCTCAGCCGCCTCGCACTGTTGGTATAACGCTTCACTTACACCGAAGATGTCGGGGGTTCGAGCCCCTCAGCGCCCACCAATTCTCTTCTTTGCTGTTACAATCAGTTCATGAGTAAATCTAAAATTTTCGACTCATTTGAAAAACTAATCGGTGACTGGGAAACGACCGGCACCTTCGTTACAGAAGATCAATCAACCCCAATCACGATCACCGGTACTGATAAATATGAATGGTTTCCCGGCAAAAAATTCCTGATCCACACCGCTGATGTTATGGTCGGAGAAGAAAAAATCGATGTAATCGAAATAATCGGCGACTACAACGAAGCAAAAGACGCATGCGCTATGCACGCTTTTCAAAACGACGGTAACCACGACATCATGTGGGCAAAAGTAATCGGATCAGACGAATTCATCTTCGAAGGCGACGACACTCGGGCGACTCTCACGATCCATGCCAGCGAAAATACAATGAGTGCCCGATGGGAAAGATTACATAACGACAAGTGGATCCACTGGATGGACATGTCTTTTAGAAAGAAATAACCACCTACCTCAACCCCGCCACTCTTCCTCTAATTCTCGCCCTTAACCACCGGCATATACTCCCACTTCTTCACATCAAAATGCCCGCTCTCATCCGGAGCAACCGCATAAACCCCGAGCATCACGCCCGTAAATCCTCCCGCCACTTCGGTTGAAAAATAATGCGACGGAACCACGCCCATCTCAACCCGTTTCCCCTCCGAAGTAAAGAAGAACTCATATCGATCAGGGTAAGTAACAACCTCTAAAGTCACCGCGCCCGAACCCACCTTCTCCGCTTTCATAATCGAACTCAACGGACCAATCGTCGTCCTTAAATTCACCCGACCATCCTGAACAAAAAGCTCAATCCGGTGCTTTTCGTTCTGCCGAATGCTCACCCCGCCTTCACCCGCTGCGCTCAAACCCGATTCGCACTCCACCGTCAATTTCGACTCAAAGAACTTTTGTGGTCGCCCCACCCAGGTTGGGCTCGCCAACTCACTCAACCCAATTTTGCTCGGTCGCAGCCGCAGACCCTTCTCTCCCGCCGCCGAATAGTTTGCCGTCTCCGGATTCCGCAAATAGCTCCACTCGATCGGCACTTTTCCGCCCCCAAAATCAACCACTTCCGCCCGATTCGCCGTCTGCGAAACCGGCAAGTCCAGCGTCAAAGGCACCCGACCCTCAACCCCCATGCGCGGCCACCCATCCGCACCCCATTCCACCGGAACAAGCATCGTCTCCCGCCCCAAGTTATGCCCATAAGGGTATCCCTGCGGTCGAATCCCTAAACAGACCGCCCACCACTTCCCTTTACCATCTTCAAAAAAGTCCGCATGACCAATCGCATGAAACGGTGACTGCAGGCTACGATGCGTCAAAACCGGATTGAACGGACAAGGCTCAAACGGCCCCATCGGCGACTTGCTCCGGGCCAGAGTCTGCATGTGCATGTACTCCGTGCCCCCTTCCGCCACCGTCAAATAGTAAAAATCCCCCCGCTTAAAAAGGTGCGGCCCCTCGGGCCACTGCCCCCCTGTCCCCGACCAAACAATTTTCATTTCCCCCAAAACCTTGCCCGTTTTCGGATCAAACGGCGCCTGCCGAATCCCCTCCGTCCCTTGAACCGTGAGATAGCAGGTTCCATCATCATCCCAAAAAAGCGACGGATCAATCGAATTCACATCAATCAGAATCCTTTCCGACCACGGCCCCCGAATATCCTTCGCCGTCACCAAAAAATTGCCGCCCGCCCCCACATTCGTCGTTACCATATAAAACGTTCCGTCATGATGGCGAATCGTCGGCGCATAAATCCCTCCTGCATTCCCTTGCCCCATCAAAGGCAACTGACTAGGCGTCGTCAAACAATGACCAATCATCTCCCAATTCGATAGATCACGAGAATGCCGGATCGGCACTCCAGGAAAAAACGCGAACGAACTATTGACCAAATAGAAATCGCTCCCCACCCGGCAAATGCTCGGATCGGCGGAAAAACCAGGAATGATTGGATTCATAAGTTGACTGTCCTGCTGGGCAAACGAACTCAGAAAAATACTCGCTAACAACTGCGTCACCGGTGACATCGTAACAAAACTATATCACACCTAGATTTACCGATAAACTACATTTTCACGGATTTTCTTCTTCCCACTGTTTCCACTCTGCCGCAGAGCCCTTTCCCACCCAACTCGTCTCAATTCCCTGAATTAAAAGCAGTTCCGAAAGTTGACCAACATGACCCTGCAAATGCCTCAACCCCATGAGTTCATGCGAGAGTTTGCTGAAGTTGCCGTACCAAGAGAAGCCGCTCTCCGGCGACTCCAAATCCAGCCCATCAATCGTCTCGTCCACCATCCCTACCACAAAATCGATATAACGCAAGGTGTCCTCTCGGCTCAAAGGCTCGGCATCCAGTGCAAGTTCATACGGCTCAACATAAGAAGGATCAAGCCACATCTCCTCGTGCCATCCCGCCGGACGATCGGGCCACGGTGTGTACGCTGCAACATCTTGCCCCAATTGAAACTGCGTAAAAAACGCGGCATGCAATGCAATCCGCCAGAACTCGCGGCCCGGTTCGCCGCTCACCCACATGCTTTCCGGACACTTCTCAACGCACTCCCGCAGCATCGCCAGCCCCGCATGAAACTGCTCCTTCAAAGCCTGCTGAATCACCAAACCCTCCTACTTTTTCACCAGAAATCCGATCAGTTTATAGCTCGCTTTGCCTTCGCCAAACGAAACTGAACTGCCACTTTTCACGACATCAACTTTCCTGATCGGCACGCCGTTTCTCGCCACAATCTTCACCCCCACCATCATGTTCGCATGCGTGACCGTGAAATGCTCTGCATCCGCGACCTCTTCAACGTATGCAACATGACCATAAGGATTGCTTCCCCAGCTATCCAAAACCATGAGCGACCCAACCTTGGGCTCCTGAACCAACGTCGCATTGGCAACCATGTCGCCCCACTTGCGCGCATCCCGGCCAAAATGTTGCCGAAACTCCAAGTCCCAACCTGCTTCCTTGGCTCGATTATCCGCATACCAAGTGCATTCCCCCACCGGCAGCTCTCGCGGAACCTGATATCGCACAATTTTAGTCCACAAAACAACTCCAAACACAAGCGCCAACCCCCCAATCAGTATCGCCCAACCGTATCGCATGAATCTATTATGAAACGACTTCACGCCCACGTCTGCTCAAGAATGCCCACGCTTTCAACCTACCGACAGCCTCTTTGTTCGGACAGGCACCAACTGATTACTGGATATATTCAGTTTAATCATATATCCAAAAGAAGAGAAATGGAAAAGAAACAAGAGTGTTGAGTGATTAAATCACTCAATACTCTCCACGTATGACTCTTACTTTATGCCTCTTGATTGTTCACTTAACAAGTGCAAACGATAGTCACTCTCTTCTCCCCCAACTCCGAATCAACTCCCGGACAAACATCCCAGATTCCGTCAAGTCTTTATCCGCCCAACCACCTTTTGGCGAGGCACCTGGCTTCAAAACTGCTGCACCTTCAACCTTATCCGCGATTGACCAATTGCAGTGGCTCAGATTGTTTTTCTGCATAAATTGAACCCATTCCGCCACCGATTCACGATCAACTGCCCCATCGCCGCTCGCTTCAACCGTTCCCCACTCGGTGACAAAAAGGGCAATCCCCGCATTGAGTGCTTTCTGCGCTTTCGCCCTTAAATCAGCCTTATGAGTACCCGCATAAAAATGCAATGTATAGGCAAGATTAATATCTTCAATCGGATCAGCCGCCGCAACATCGACATCCTGAGACCAAGTCGGAGTCCCCGCCACGATCAGATTATCTGGGTCGTTTTTGCGAATAGCGTTGATCACTTTAATAGAATAAGGCTTAATAACTTCCGCCCAACTCACCTTAAGAGGTTCATTGTAAATTTCATAGATAATGTTGTCAACATTTGCATATTTTTTCGACAGCCGATCAAAAAACTCAACTGACTGTGCCGTGTGCTCCTCAGCCTTGTGGTCATGCCAGTCAACGATCACATAGAGCCCTTCCGCCACTGCCGCATCAACGACCTGACAAGCTTTTTCGAACTCAACTTCCGGATTCTTCAAATAGCCATCGGGTTCAACCGCAACCGCCGCCCGAACCACCGTAATCTGCCAGTCTTTTTTCAACCATGCCACGGTATCACGGTTGTAAAACTGGGGCATCCACTGACTCCAAAAAAGGCTCATGCCCGCCAAGCTCACCGGCCCACCATGTTTTCCGACAATTTGATTCCCTTTCACCTGTAATCGACCGTGGTCTTGAACCGGATTTGAAAATGCGGGCAAACAACAAAGCATGAGCATCGCGGCCACAATGAACTTTGTTATGGGCTGAAAATCTGCGTGAACCATCATCTCTTCTACATATTACTCCGACATTGACCTTTTATAACCTATCGCACCGATTGTTTTCCACAAACTCACGCACAAATCTAGCAAGAAAACATTCAGTAAAGCTAACACTTCCAGTATAATTGAGTTAGAACAATGACACCTTTTCTAACCATCACTGCTTTCGTTCTGGCAAAGGAACCACCTGCCCCCGGTCTCAGAACACATGCTGATCGCGCAAACGTTGTTTTTGGCAGTTGTGCCCCAATAGATTTCTTGATGCAAAATCAAGATAATGGAAAATACAGCTCCGCTCTCACTCGCAACTTTAACCTCGTAGAACCCGAGAATGATTTTAAGCCTCCTGCAATTTGGTTGGGGGTCGGACATTACAACTATTCTAAAACTGACTTCCTCCTCGGGGCACCCGGAAAAACTGGTTGGGCACAGAAAAATAACCTCAAAGTCCGCGGTCACGTTCTGGTCTACGCCGCCGATCAAGGCTACACAATCCCCGGTTGGCTCCTGGCAATGGAATCAAAAATCACCGCCGATCAAGCCAAATCCCTCCTGCGCGAATACATCCTCGATGTCGCCGGACGGTACAAAGGCAAAATCCACAGTTGGGATGTCATCAACGAAGCCATCGATGACCGACCCAACGACCGAAAATTCAACCTAAAAGACAGTTTCTGGTATCGCAAACTCGGCCCTGAATTCATCGTCCTCGCATTCAAATATGCCCGCGAAGCTGACCCCCATTCCTCACTCTATTACAACGACTACGGAATCGAGGCCGTCGGGACAAAATCAAAACACCTTTTTGATCTTGTCGACTACCTCCAAAAAGAAGGTGCCCCCATTCACGGAGTCGGTATGCAATACCACACCTATCTGCAAGAAGAATTCAAAGAAGGCGACGGCCATCATCAAATGATCGACGAAATCGGCAAGCGTGGCTTAAAGTTTATGGTCACCGAACTCGACTTCCGAATACCCGTTAAAAAGTTCAACCAAGGTGATCCCAATTATGCATTAATCGCAGAATCACCGGCCCTTCTTAAAACACAAGCCGAGCGGTATGAAACCATTCTCAAAATGGCATACAGTTACAAGCATTGCGAAGGTGTTAATCTCTGGGGAGTCAACGATAAGTACAGTTGGATCCGAGATTTCTTCCCCGGAACGGGTGCACCGCTGTTGTTCGATCAAGATTATAAAGAGAAACCCGCGTACTTTGCGGTTGAAGACTTGCTTAAGAAAATGGTAAGGCGGAAATAATCCGCCTTACTTCTTACTATATTCCGTTTCCCGGCCCGACTTTTCTTTTAACTTTAAACTATTCCCACTCAATGTCGATTGATATTCAATGGTGATCGTCTGTCCGCTCATATCATATTGCATCAGAAGCTTGCCCTTTTGGGCGAGCCATTGACCTTTGATATCAGAGTCGGTATCGCCTTGCGGTCCCGAAACTTTTGACTTAATTGCCAAAGCTCCATCTTGACCAAGATCAAGAACCGAACGACCGTCGCTCGTCGACCAAACACCCACATACTGTTTATCCACCGATCCCGTAAATTCAACCTTTCGCGGCTTCGGTGGCCCTTCATCTTCCTCAGGAGGTTGACAACCAATGAGAGCGGCGGCTACTGCTAACGCAATAACCGCCTGTGCCTTTACCATCATCATAATTACTTTCCGCCCGTTCGAGCTTTCGCTTCAGCTTGGGCTTTTGCAGCAGCTTCCATTTGCCTTTTCGCACTCTCCCCACCTTGCTGTTGCAACTGCTGCATCTGCTGCTCTTGTTCGTCTCTAGGTTGACCAGTTGGATTCTGCATCTCCTGCTTTGGTGCCGCCCCGCCACCATCAGAATTACATCCGATGGTAGCGAAAGCAATGGCCAAAACCGAGATGACAATTAGTCCGCGGCGTATCCTGCGCATGGGCGTCCAGCATTGAAAAGGTCATTGTCATCCAAAGCCGAAGGATTGTAAGAGTTCACATAGGAACCACGAACAAACATGTCCGTGCACCAGCTCAAAGCACCTTTCTTCTTAAACTTCGCGTGACTATCTGCCCATGATACGTTTGCACCACCCGAATATCGGAAGCGCGGAAGCGCAGAAGCTGGGCCGTTACCCGTCAAGCTACCGCTGTAGTCATCGCTGCCCGGATCAGCATCCCAAGTCGGAGGAATCGTCCCACCAACAATGTTTGCCGCCGCGCCGCCCCACCAATAGAATCCGCTTTGCATATAGGGGTTTGCCGATCCGTATGTCGTGTTAATTCCAACTGTAGTCAACATCAATGTCGATGCCGGTCTGGCCAATTGAGTTTGAGATACTGAAGGAACCGGGGCAATGCCAGTCGCTCCACCCGTACATGTTTGGTCATCACCTGTGGTGTTACCACTGTAATTATCGCCGCAATTTCCGCCCGTTCGCCAAGCCTGGCCCGATGGCATAACCGCTTGATTAGCACCGTAACCAAATCGTCCCACTGGTTGCGACGGACTATTCCAAATCCCACCGTCCGCAAGCGGCCCGGTCTGACCCGCCGTTGTCATGATATATCCCTGTTGTGAGATACCATTCTTGATGTATGGCCCTGCCGCCTCTCGATATGTGATTGGAGCCCAAGTTTGGCGACCTGCCTGCAAATAGTCATTACGAGGAAACATGTCATCGTAGTCTGCCGAGTAAATAAAGATGCCTGTCGTAATCTGTTTCATGTTCGAGAGGTCTTGGGTTTTCTTTGCTGCAACTTTGGCTTGCGCAAAAACGGGGAAAAGAATTGCTGCGAGGATTGCAATGATGGCAATCACGACCAACAGTTCGATCAATGTAAATGCATGATTTCGGTGTTTCATTTGAGTTCTTCCGCGATGAAGTCTGTATAACGTTTCCGAGGTTGAGAATGACCTCGTTCAGCAAAATGACGTTCCAGAAAATCAATACGCACACCGAAACCAAAAGCAGTTCCCTCGGGCAACATGAATAAATTGGGCGAACACCTTGGTTCGCTATTTGTCCACGCTCCGTCGCTATGGGTTCTCTCCTGGATCCGATTTACATTTTTGATTTATCTGTAAATCATTTCCACATTTATATAATATCATAAAAGTCTGAAAATGCAAAAGTTTTTTTTCGCTCTTTCAAATTTGAACCTAAAACACACCTCGGCACACCGAAAATAAATAAGTTTCGAACCTGTTTCGCTACAAATTGGCTTTCAAATGCGCACCTCATCTGATCAATCGAGGCAGCAGTAAATCACCTCCATAACCGCCAAAACTGGCGCAATTTCTCCATCATTTGAACGGGAACAACGCAACGAACAAAAGAAAGATTTAATGTTAAATATTCTCAGACTTGATTTTTCGCAAAATACAAAATCGAGGCGGCTAACCTTCAAAAGCCAGCCGCCTCGATCGTATCATCAATCCTACTTCCGCAGGTCGTCGAATACTTGATGAGCAAAGGTCGTCGCCGACCGCATAATGTCTTCCGCATCCGCGGTTTTTCGATTCGCCAACGCCGAATTCAACGCATCCATATCAAGCTTCTCGGCCGCTTGCTCGCAAGCTTCCCAACTCAAAATACTGCGCACCACTCGGTCAATCGCCTGTGCCTCATTGTCGTAAGCCCTCGGCTGCATATCGTGACCAAACCACCGCTGATAACCAGCATCAAGGAACAATCGAGCAAGCGTCACGTTAAACGCATTCACCCGAGTGCCGAAGTCAATGTCAAACTTCCCTGGCCCTCCCATCAGCAAGCCGTCGTTATAACCTTGGCTATTCAAGTGGGTATGGAAAAGCGTGCCCGCATCAATCTCTTCAATCGTATCGTAAACCGCATCCAAACCAATCATCTCCGAGTGGCCAATCTCCTTGTTCACCCCGAGCCGGCTTCCATCAACCCCGTACTGGTTGGCAATACGATCCCAAAGCAAAATCGCACTCGCCGTCGTCGGTGGCATCATCGCGGGGTGACCTTCATTCGGCTTCGGCTCAATACAAATGTAGAGCTCTCCACCCTTAGAGGCTTCATATTTTGCGAGCCCCGCAAGGTTGCGTTTCAGATTCTCATACATCGTGCGAACGCCGACCGTCGCCAGGTCATAACCCCAACTTCCATTCCACAAAACCAAAGTCGGAACGTGATCCTTGTGCCATACCTTTCGGAAAATCCCATAGGCCAGGTCAACCGTAACCTCACCGTACTTAATTGCTTCGCGCTGCTCCGCTTCATCACAAGATGCAATTCCGCCATAACCCCAATGCACGTGCGCTCCCGGAGTAATCATCGCCAAAGGCAAATCGTGCTCGCCCATCGCGTCAGCAACTCGCTCCGAATTCTCCATGTCGATCTCATAATCGTAATGGACTTCAAATCCAAGATGAATATGCTCGGGCAGCCGAGGCTTAATCTCTTTAGCAACCAAACCGGGAATATCTTCGGTTTTCAATTGGTCTCCCGACCAACTCGGACGAATGTTTCCGGGGGTAAAACCACCCTTTCCAGCGTTAAATGTCCAGCGGCAAATACTGTGGTGACGAATGTTTCTCATGATCTTCTTCGATTCCCAAAACCAAGGCTGATCGTCAGAACCAACCTCGTCAAATCTTACTTCGCAAGCACTTTTTTTCTGAAATCATCGCCTGCGTCTTGACATCTTAGCCCAAAAAGGACCAAGGTGATTTAACGGTCTATTATGGACACAGCAATGGGGCTAAAACCAATGGTACGCGCGCTTTTATGCGCATTTTCTTTGCTCTTAATGTGTCTCGCCTATCCCAAAACCACGATCCGAATGGTTGTCTGGGATGGACAAGAAGCCACAACGGTTATCCGCAAAGCCCTCAAAGACTTCGAAAAAGCGAATCCCGATATCACCGTCAAGCTTGAACAGGCCGACTACCAAGTCTATTTCCAAAAACTTCTGGCCCAATATGCCGCCGACACTGCGCCGGATATCGCAATGCTCGATCCCGGCAGTTTCCAAAGATATTCCACTCGCGGTGCCCTCCTGCCTCTCAACGATTTCTTCCCCAAAACCCCAGGCTTCGATATCAACTCATATTACAAGCCAATTGTTGATGCTCACTCTGCCGACGGCAAGCTCTATGTCCTCCCGCGCGATATCGCCCCGATGGGCATCATCTATTACAACAAGAAACTCTTCCAAGAAGCCGGTATCGCCACCCCCGATGGATCATGGACATGGTCGTTCGAACCGCGACCCGAACTCGGCGACAAAGATTTCCTCACCGTCCTCGAAAAGCTCACCAAAAAAGACAAAAGCGGCAAAGTCACCCAATGGGCATATTCAGCCTGGGATTCCTCCGGCATCGCTGACCTTCTCACTTATTCATCCGGGGGCCGCTATGTCGACAACCGCGAAGCGTTTGATAAAGTCAATTTCGATGACCCCCGCGTCATCCGCGCCTACGATTTCGTCGATCAACTCGCAAACAAATTCCACTACATGCCCAGCCAAAGCGAGCTCACTAGCGTCGTCCAGGCCACCGCTGTAGACCTTTTCAATATGCAAAGGGTTGCCATGTTCCAATGCGGAATCTGGTCTGTTCCCATCGTCCGCAAAGCCAATGTTCCCGGATCACCCAACTTCTTTGAATGGGATATTGTCGAAGCTCCCGGGTTCCAAGACCCCGAAACGGGCGAAATCACCCGCGCCGCCAGCACCGGCGGATCTGGCTACGGCATCCTATCCAGCACCCGAAACCCCGATGCCGCTTGGAAAGTCGTCGAATGGATGGCCGGTGCCGAAGGGATGCGAGCAATGGCGGAAGCCGGACTTGCTCAACCCGCTATCAAAGAAATAGCGACAAGTTCCGCCTGGATTCCCAACGAAAACACTCCCGTAGAGCAGCAATATCCCTGGAACCGAATCGCCACCCACAACGCGGTCGATCACGTCATCTTCTCTCCATCCGCACCCTATTGGGGAGAGCTTAATGGAATCGTTGGAGCAAAACTCACCCTCATCTATAACGGCACTCAAAAAGCCGCCGATGTCCTGCCCGAAGTCAACCAAACCGCCAACGACCGGCTGAAAGATATCCTCGCCCAACAAAAACAAGAACCGTTCAACTGGTTGGGCGGCGCCGCATTTGCCGTACTTCTTTGCATCAGCCTCACTTACTGGGTGTTCAAACCCGACCTCGGCAAAAAATTAACCCAACGTCAAAAAGCCGAAGCCCGCGCCGGTTTTCTTTTCGCGCTTCCTTGGCTGATCGGGCTCGTCGTTTTCACGCTTGGTCCCATGATGATCTCCCTCCTCATGAGCACCACCGATTGGGATTACATCACGTCCGCCAAGTTCCGGGGCCCCGATAACTTCACTGAAGCCCTCAGCCGCGACCCCCGATTCTGGAAATCACTGCAGGTCACCCTGGTCTACACCGTCGTATCCGTTCCCCTCGGAATCATTTCCGCCCTCGGACTCGCCCTTATCCTAAACACACGGGTCAAAGGCGTTCCCATCTATCGAACCTGCTTCTACCTCCCCTCTCTGGCTTCTGCAGTCGCCGGAGCCCTCATTTGGCGACGGGTTTTTCAAAGTGATGGCGGACTCCTCAACATGGCTTTATTCGGCCCGGATGGCACGTGGCGGCTCCCGCTCGTCAGCCAACTTCTCGGCCCCAATGGAGAACTGCCCAACTGGCTCGGTTCCGAGCATCTTGCCCTCCCCGCCCTTATCATGATGTCCGCGTGGGGTGTCGGTGCTGGAATGGTGATTCTCCTCGCCGGACTCCAGGCTATCCCCGAATTCTATTACGAAGCCGCCAAACTCGATGGCGCATCTCCCGTGCAAACATTCCGCGTGATCACCCTGCCGTTGCTCTCACCGGCATTGCTTTTCACGCTCATCACCGGTGCAATCGGGAGCTTCCAAAGCTTCACAAACGCGTACATCATGACGCAAGGCGGTCCAAACGACGCCACCCGATTCTATATGCTCCACCTATATGACGCAGCATTCACAAACCTTCGCATGGGTTACGCTGCTGCCCTCGCGTGGATACTTTTCGCCATCATCTTTGTCGTCTCGCTTCTCCAACTCCGGCTCAACAAAAAAGTCTATTACGAAGGTGCTGATCGCTAATGAAAACCCAACTCCACTGGCGAATATTCAACTACGCCCTCCTCATCGTTCTCAGTCTCGTCTTTATGATGCCGTTCTTCGTATCGGTCACCACCTCCCTCAAATCACCCGCCGAAATCGCCAACACCACCGCCTGGTCACTGCCCAAACAAACAACATTCGATAACTACAAGGAAGTGCTCACGAACGAAAACGTCTCGTTCGCCAAGCTGTTCCAAAACACGCTCTTCATCTCAACCCTCACCACTCTCGGCGTTCTCCTCAGCTCCTCTCTCGTCGCATTCTCATTCAGCCGTCTCCGCTGGCCCGGTCGCGACCGACTCTTCATTGTCCTTCTCGGAACCATGATGCTTCCCGGAATCGTCACGATGATCCCCAGCTACCTCATGTTCAAATATTTCCATTGGATCAATACGCCTTGGCCCCTCATTGTCCCCGCATTCTTTGGCGGGGGTGCCTACAACATCTTCCTCCTGCGCCAATTCTTCCTCGGAATCCCCCGCGACCTCGACGAAGCCGCTCTCATCGACGGAGCCAGCTACTGGACAATTTTTTGGCAGGTCATCATGCCGCTCTCCAAATCTGCCCTCGCCACCGTCGGAGTCCTCGCTTTCATCTACAACTGGCGAGATTTCATGGGCCCCCTCATCTATCTCAACGAAGCCGAAAAACAAACCCTCGAAATCGGCCTCTCCACTTACAATTCGCTCAATCAGCTTCAATGGAACCTCCTCATGGCCGGATCTGTCCTTGTCATGATCCCCCTAATCGTCATTTTCTTCCTCGGTCAAAGATATTTCGTAAAAGGCATTTCCATGACCGGAATCAAGTAAAACAAAAAGTTCGTAAAATCACCACGACCACGCCACCGATCAAGCAAAAGGTGGTGTAAGATATACGCATAAATCAAATGAAATCGACGATGCGAGACGTAGCAAAGGCCGCCGGGGTATCCGCAATGGCCGTTTCGAGCGTACTTCACGGCACCGGACGCAATGTCCGAGTGAGTGAAGAAACCGCCGAAAAAATTCGCCGTGCCGCTAACGATCTCAAATACATGCCGAACAGTTTTGCCCGCAATTTGCGATCCGGCAAAACCAGCACCGTCGGCGTCGTCTTCCAACACCTCGAACGATTCAGCGAATTTAACCCCTACTATCCCCAACTCCTCAACGGGATCATGGCTGCCCTCTTCCCCGCCGATTACACCCTTGCGCTTTGCCCCAAACTCGTTCGCGACGGCGACATCGGTGCCATGCTCGATGGGCGATTCGATGGCGTACTCTGGGCCCGACCCGACTTCACTGAAGCCAATGTCGAAACCCTTCGCGACGGACGAGTCCCCCTCGTCATGCTCCACGCCCCTCCCGGATCAGCAGACGGCATTGCCACCTTCTGCGCTGACAACGAAAGTGCATACCGCAGCGTTGTGAAACACCTCGTCGACCTCGGACACTCCCACTGCACCTTTATCATCGAAGAACTCAACGAGCACACCGCTGAAGGTCGAAACCGAGCCGAATCATTCCTCCAAGCCATCCAAGAAAATGGAATCCACGGCGAACTCTTCACCTGGGACGAAACCGCACGATCACTCGAAAAATATCGCCAAGACCACCGCAACATCACCGCCTTCGTCTGTTTCTCCGATACGCTGGCTGGTCATCTCCTTGCCGTCTGCGGCAATCTCGGCATCAATGTCCCCCGCGACATCAGCGTAATCGGATTCGACTCATCGTCATTCTGCGAACGCACAACTCCCAGACTCACATCGGTCTTCCAACCGGTTGAAAAAATCGCATTTGAAGCCACCACTCGCCTTCTCCAGCTCATCGATGCCGGAGCAAGTGCAGAATCCGCCGACCTCGCCAACACCGCCAACATCTATCAATGCGGCCTCGACGTCCGGGACTCAACTTGTCCCCCATCAACTCAAAAAAGCACCTAACGGCAAAGCCAATTGAGCTTGCCCCCGACCTAAGAACCTCTGCCATTGCTTTGACACCATGAATTTGATTTACCGACAAATTGCCTGTATTGCATCGGTCATCGCCGTCACCGGACTCGCCTCAACCCTTGTCGGCTTTAGCCAAAGCACCCCGCCGACATCAGAAAAAATTGTTGCCACCATCGATCTCACAAACACTCGGCAACCCATGCTCGGTTTTGGTGGCTCCCAAACCTATAACGGCGACCAGCTCCTCGCCGAAGAAGGCCGCGATGCCGTCTACAAAGCTCTATTCGAAGACCTCAAGCTCGACTATTTCCGCATCCGTAACTATTACGACTACGAAGGTCAGAAAGAAAACTACGAAAAACAACTCAAAGATTTTGTCGGGGGTGCGATCAAATACGGCAGCGTTCCCACCCGAAACAAACCCGCCACCAAACTAATATTCACTTCTTGGTCTCCCCCTGCCTATCTTAAAAGCAACAAGCGAGTCAACGGAACCGAAGATGGCACCGCTGAAGGCAAAAAGAACGTCACGCTCGCAAAAGATGCAAGCGGCAAATTCATTTATGACGGATTCGCCAACTGGTGGCTCGCCAGCCTGAAAGACTTTAATCGACTCACCGGGCGATACCCCGATCTGATCACCCTCCAAAACGAACTCGATATCGCCGTAAGCTATGAAGGTTGCGAATTCCTGGGCACCGAAGGCAAAACCGCCGACGGGTACGAATTTGCCGGATACGACCAAGCCCTCGCCGCCGTCCACGCCAAGCTCCAAAAAGAACTCGGCAAAGATGCCCCGGGAATCACCGGGCCCGAAACTTTCACCATCCGCCTCGATAGCGGAGATAGCCAAGTCAAGCGCTATCTCGACCCCGATACCGATTGGGGCAAAAAAAGCTACAACCTCCTGGAAGCCGTTTCATTCCACATTTACGGCAACGGAGCCGAGCAACAAAACCCCGAGCAGTACCGCAAAGCCCTCACCCGCCTCAAAGAAGTCTACAGGCCAAACAACTCCGGCAAGCTGCTCATGCAAACCGAATTCCTCGAAGGCGTTGACCTGATCCAGCAAGCCAGCATGATGTCCGACGCCTTTGTCTATGGCGATATCTCCGCTTACTTCGTCTGGATGTCCGCCCGCGTGAACCCTAATCCCGGCAACGCCCTCGTTTACTACAACCCATCCGACAAAAGCGTCGAGCGACGGGGCCGCTTCTACGCCGTCAAGCACTTCAGCAACTTCATCGGTCAAGGATGGCGCCGCGTCGAAGCATCACTCACCAACGATCAACTCCGAATCGCCGCGTTCCGCAAAGATGACGGTTCTCAAACCACCATCGTGCTGATCAACCCCACTAGTTCCCCTCAAACCGTAACCCTGCCCAATCAAGAATTTAAAAAATCGGAGCAATTCCGATCATCCGAAACCGAAGCCGGTGAAAAATTCCGCAGCCTCGGCCCCCTCGTCAACAACGAAGTCGCCCTCCTTCCCCGGTCGGTCGTCACCGTTCACTACTCCAACTAACGCCATGAACTCGAACCGCTTTTACAACGCTCACCACTCCCCCATCGGAGCATTCGCAACAATGACCTTCGGTTACAAAGGGTCAAAGGGCGGTCTCGCCACCGAACTCAAAGGACCGGCTGACGAAAGCATCTTTGTCGGACTCGAAGAATCTCGCCGCCAAGGCATGTATCAATGCCTCCCATTCTTCGATGGAACCGAAGAATCTGCGGCCGACGACTACGATATCGAGGGCCTCCGAGATTATCAACACCGCAAAAGCATCTTCCCCTTCTCCGACGACGACATCGAACGCACGCTCGGAGCATCACTCGACACTTGGAAAGCCGGCGACCTCACGTTCACCGTCTACACCCCGGTTCGCAGCATCCCCGATCCCGAAACCGCCGCACCCGCCGATCTTCAACTGGCTCTTGTACCAGCGATCATTCTCGAACTCACCGTCGATAATCGCAAAGGCACTTTCGCCCGAAAAGCCTTTCTCGGTTTTAGCGGTAGCAACCGCAAACGAACAATGCGCCCCTGGAAAATAGGCGATCTAACCGCTGTCGGTCAGGCAAACAGCACCGCCATCGCCACCCTCGACCCCACCGCATACGCCGGAACCGCTTTCCAGCCCGAAGCAATTCTCGACCCTCGATGGCCTGAAAATCTCGACTTCACTCTCGGCAACACCGGACTCCTCGTCGTCGAAGTCCCCGCAGGCGAAATCAAAACGGTTCAGTTCACAGCCGCATTCTTTGAAAACGACCCGGCAACAACCGGGCTCGAAACAAATTACTTCTACAAATCGCTATTCGCCTCAATGGATGAAGTCCTCGACTATTCACTGAAAAACGCCGACGATATCATTGCCCCCTGCAAGCCCCTCGACGATTATCTGTCCGCAACTCTCGGCGATGTCCGCTCTGCCACCCTTGGCCACGCAATAAAGAGCTATTTCGGAAGCAGTCAATTCCTCCAAACTCCCGAAGGCAAACCCCTGTGGGTGATCAACGAAGGCGAATACCGAATGATGAACACATTCGACCTCACCGTAGACCAAATCTACTTTGAACTCGCCCTCAACCCCTGGACCGTGCGGAACGTCCTCGACCAATTCGTCGAACGCTACTCCTATTACGACGACGTCAAATTCCCCGATTCCGATCAAACCTATCCCGGTGGCCTCACCTTCACCCACGATATGGGCGTCGCCAACCATTTCAGCCCCCCAGGCCGCTCTTGTTACGAACAAGCCGGTCTCAAAGGTGTGTTCAGCTACATGAGCTGCGAAGAGCTAATCAACTGGATTCTCTGCTCCTGCCTCTATCTCAGTCACACCCGCGACGTGCAGTGGGCCAAACAGAATCAATCCACCCTTGCCGACGCTCTGCGCAGCCTGGTCAACCGAGACCATCCCGATCCGCAACAGCGCAACGGCGTTATGTCCCTCGATTCCACTCGCTGCCAAACTGGTGCCGAAATCACGACTTACGACAGTCTCGATAAATCGCTCGGTCAAGCCCGCAACAATCTCTATCTCGCCGTCAAAACCTGGGCCTGCTACGCTCTAATTGAAGAGCACCTGCTCACCCTCGGCGAAGGTCTCCTTGCGGATCTGGCCCGCTCCCAAGCCAAACTCTGCGCCCAAACCATCGTTGATAGTGCCGACGATCAAGGTTTCCTCCCCGCTGTTATTGGCGAAGGTGTAGATGCCCGAATCATCCCCGCAATCGAAGGTCTGATCTTCCCCTACATCGCCGGTCGACTCGAACTTGTATCTGCCGACGGCCCCTACGCCGACCTCCGAGCAACGCTTGAAAAGCACCTCGATCTCTGCTTCTCAACCGGAGTATGTCGTTTCCCCGATGGCGGGTGGAAACTCAGCTCAACAAGCCGAAACTCTTGGCTCAGCAAAATCTATCTTTGTCAATCAATCGCCGAGCAACTCCTGAAACTTCCCGTCGACCAGAAAGCCGACAATGCCCACTGGAACTGGTTGATGGACGAAGACAATTCCTACTTCGCTTGGAGTGACCAAATGCTTGCCGGTAAAGCCCACGGAAGTCGCTACTACCCACGCGGAGTCACCGCCATCCTTTGGCTCGCCGACCAAGAAGCCCCGCTCAAGTCAATACGCGAAATTCTCCTCGGTAACCCCTCCAAACAAGACGCCCTCATCTAAGATGAACTCCCCTTTCATCCCGGATCGCCCCGTGAGATTCGCCGATGACGGCTACGCGGCGTGGTTACGCTATAAACCTCTCGGCACTCCGCCGCCAATCCCCATGCGGATAGCGGTCGAGAGCACCGATCCCATCATCCATACCGCGGCTCTCGAACTCAAACTCGGCCTCGAATGCCTTTTCGAACAGCCCTGCCCTCTCGTCGCCGACGATACAAACGCCGTTATTCATTTAATCCAAAATGACACCCTCAACCTAAAAACCGATGGCTTCCAAATCACGCAATCCCATCAAAACATCCTGATTGAATCCCCTAACCCTCGTGGATTGATCTACGCGGTTTTCCATCTCCTTCGCCTCCTCCAAACAAACGACATACTCGAATATCCCATCACCGAAGAACCCGCCGCCCCCATCCGTTACCTCAACCATTGGGACAACCTGGATGGAACCATCGAGCGGGGATACGCCGGACTCAGCATTTTCTATGACGATGACCAACCCATCGAATCGATCCTCACCCCAAATCTAGAACGAGTCCGTGACTACGCCCGGCTCATCGCCAGCATCGGTATCAACGGCGTCAGCCTCAACAACGTCAACTCCGATGATCGGCTCTATAGCGATGCCGGCTTGCCCACGATCATCAAACTCGCCGACATTTTCGCCGAATACGGCATTGGCTTTCTCCTTTCTGTCTGCCTCGATTCCCCTCTCCGACAAAGCAGTCTCGAAACATTCGATCCATGCAACCCTGATGTCCAAAAATTCTGGGCCGACAAAGTCCAGCAAATCAGCACGGCGACCAAAAATTTCGTCGGGTTTGTCCTCAAAGCCGATTCCGAGGGCCGCCTCGGCCCCTCAGCCTACAACCGCACCCACGCCGACGCCGCAAACTGTCTCGCCCAGGCTCTTGCCCCCATAAATGGCCACATCTTCTATCGGGGATTTGTTTACAACCACAAAATGGACTGGCGCGACCTCACTCTCGATCGAGCCAAAGCCCAATACGACAATCTCCAACCCCTCGATGGTCAGTTCGCACCCAACGCGATCATCCAAATCAAAAACGGCCCCATCGACTTCCAAGTTCGCGAACCTGTTTCGCCCACGTTTGCCGCATTAGAGCAAACCCCCACCGTGATCGAATTTATGATCACCCAAGAATATTTGGGCCAGCAACTTCACACCGTCTACGAAGTCCCGTGGTGGAAAGACAGCCTCGAATTCGATTTCCAAATTGAGGGCAAACCGAGCAAAACGAAAGACATCGTTACCGGCAAAACCTTTCCTCGCCAATCGTGTGGATTCGTTGCCGTGTGCGGTGTTGGTCGCTCATCAAACTGGATGGGCAACCACCTCGCCCAAGCCAACCTCTACGGCTACGGTCGCCTTGCTTGGAACCCCGACCTCTCCGCCAAGGAAATCAGCGACGAATGGTGCAAGCAAACGTTCTCTCGCGATCCAAACACTTATAAAACCATCACGAATCTGCTCCTCAGCACTTGGCCAACCTACGAAAAATACACCGGCAATCTCGGAATCGGCGGCCTCACCGATGTCATCCATATCCACTACGGCCCCGCGCCTCTCAGCAGCGAACACAACGGATGGGGTCAATGGCACCGCAGCACTGAATCTGCAACCGGCATGAACCGCACCGTTTCAACCGGCACCGGATTCACCGCCCAATATCCACCAATAGCCGCTGCACTGTTCGAAAACCTCGAAACCTGCCCCGAAGAACTCCTGCTTTTCTTCCACATCGTCCCCTACACCCACCGGCTCAAATCCGGCAAAACCGTCATCCAACACATCTACGACGAGCACTATCAAGGCGCGCTCGAAGCCCGAGAACTCAGCAAAACATGGCAAACCCTGCGCGGCAAAATTGACGAAAAGCGGTTCCTCGAAGTACTCAGCCAACTCCAATATCAAGCCGGACACAGCATCGTTTGGCGAGACAGCATCTGCCACTATTTCCATAAGCTCTCCAGAATTCCCGATTCCCACAACCGTGTCGGCAACGAACCCCACCGATACGAAGCGGAAGCAATGCACTTGAGCAACTACGAAGTTGTCAATGTCAAACCGTGGGAAGCCGCCTCAAACTCCCAAGCCATCAGCCTGAAACAAAACCAATCGACCGGCTCCGCCGAAACAACAATCCAAACCCTCCCCGGCCCCTATACCATCCATACTTGGTTCTTCGACCTTCCCGGTGCATCCGCCCGATTTACCCTGCAAGTGAACGGCAAGACCATCGACCAGTGGGATGCCCGCATGACGCTCCCCAGCACAAAAATCGACTCCCACACCCGCCAGCGCCACACAACTCCCAATATCACCCTTCAAGAAATCACCACCATCAAATTCATCGGCGAAGGATGCGATCAAAACCCCGCCGCCCTTGATATGTTCGAATTGGAACCGGTGAGTAACCCATGAAAATTGTCGACATCCGCGCTACCACCGTCTCCGTTCCTCTCCATGCTCCCCTCCGCCACGCCAACGGATGCCACTGGGGTCGGTTCGTACGCACAATCGTCGAGGTCGAAGCCGACAACGGGCTCGTCGGGCTCGGCGAAATGGGCGGCGGAGGTGAGACCGCCGAAGCCGTCTTCCGCGCCATGAAATCTTATCTTGTCGGGCACGAGGTCGCCCGGCTCGAAGAGATGAAATACAAAATCGCCAACCCGACCGCCAGCCTCTACAATAACCGCACCCAAATTCTCGCCGCCCTCGAGTTCGCATGCCTCGACCTCCTCGGACAATTCACCAACTTGCCCGTCTGTGATCTGCTCGGCGGAAAGCTGCAAGACGAAGTCCCCTTTGCAAGTTACTTATTCTTTCAGTACCCCAATGCCGACGGATCGGGCGAAGTCCGCACTCCCGACCAGCTCGTCGAGTTCGCCCTCCAAATCAAATCCACCCACGGATTCACATCCCACAAGCTCAAAGGCGGAGTCTTCGCGCCCCATTACGAGCTTGAGTGTTACCGCGCCCTCGCCCATGCCCTGCCGGGCGACACCTACCGCTTCGACCCCAACGCCGTATTCAGTACCGAACAAGCCATCTGGTTCGGTCAACAAATTGAAGACCTCAACAACGATTGTCTCGAAGACCCCGTTTTCGGCCTCAACGCCATGCGCAGAACCCGTGAAAAAGTCCGAGTGCCGCTTGCCACCAACACCGTCGTCGTGGGATTCGAACAGCTTGCCGCCAACATTCTCGACACCGCCGTGGACGTCATCCTTCTCGACACAACGTTCTGGGGCGGAATCCGACCGTGCATCAAAGCCGCCGGAATCTGCGAAACATTCGGTCTCGGCGTCGCTGTCCACTCAAGCGGCGAACTCGGAATCCAACTTGCCTCCATGCTTCACCTCGGAGCCGTCATCCCCAATCTCACCTTCGCCGCCGACGCCCACTATCACCACTTGAAAGACGATGTCATCGAAGGTGGCCTGCTCCCCTACCGAAACGGAAAAATCGCTGTCC
>Ga0209066_10002119_pt1 | contig 24880 bp, 21 predicted proteins | sample All_14_2_FD_187198 | JGI IMG/M metagenome (GOLD analysis project Ga0209066, IMG submission 187198) | Freshwater microbial communities in response to fracking from Pennsylvania, USA - Allegheny Zone_MetaG_DW_15 (SPAdes) (version 2) ... | reverse complement strand
ACCCAGGACAGGCAGCGGCCGATACTGCGGCATCCAAAACAACCGCCGTCGCCAAAACTGCCAGAAAACCAGCCCCGGCCGCCCCACTCGCACCCGCGCTGCAGGACTACCTGGACCTGGTGGCCAGCTTCAACAAGGTCGGCAGTCACAAGGTGTACCCGGGCTCGCCGTTCATCATCCACCACCTGCTGCAAACGCGTGACCGCGACCGCCTCAAGCTGTTTGAAATTCACCCGACCGATGCCAAGACACTGGGCGCCAACATTGCACAGTTGAACGCGGGGCGATCCATTGCGGTGTTGCAGGAAGACGGTTTTGAGGGCCTCAAGAAGTTTTTGCCTCCGCCGTCGCGCCGTGCACTGGTGCTGTGTGACCCCAGTTATGAAATCAAGAGCGACTACGGGCGCGTTGTGGACATGCTGACCGATGCGGTGAAGCGCTTTTCAACCGGCACCTACATGGTGTGGTACCCGATCATTCCGCGCCCCGAGGCACATGATCTGCCGCGCAAGCTCAAGACCCTGGCCAACCGCGACAAGTTGCCCTGGCTCAACGCCACGCTCACCGTCAAATCCAGCAAGCTGGGCCACGATGACGCCGGTGAGGTGGTGCGCCCCGGCCTGCCCGCCAGCGGTGTGTTTGTGATCAACCCGCCGCACACGCTGAAAGCGTCTTTGACAGCGGCGTTGACCCAGGCGGCAACTTTTCTGGCCCAGGGCAAACACAAGGCGTTTGAGGTGGAGTCCGGCGGGTAGTTTTTTGCGCTGCCAAACGGCGGTTATTGCGAACCCGATCCGCCATCCATGTCGCCATAATGCACTGGGTGCAGGTCCCTGGCCCGACATGACAAACCCACCCGCTCCCCTTACGGACCGTTGCCAACTTGATCAGCCAGGCCCCAGCCGCTTCCAAACCACGGATCTGCGTCCAGGTAGGCTTTGAGCATCGGTAGCGCGTCCAATCCCCAAAACAATTTGCCGTCCACCTCGAAGGTGGGGACACCAAACACACCGCGGGCAATGGCATCGTCGGTGTTGGCGCGCAACTGGATTTTGGCCAGTTCATCGTTCACATCACGCGGCGGCGCCAGTTGGGTCGTCAAAGCCTGAAGGCGCTGCGCATCTGCGGCGTCGCCACCGCCAAGCCAGACATGCCGAAAAATGGTCTCGCACACATAACGGTTGGGCAAGCCGGACGTGCTGCAGGCCAGCGCCAGCCGCAGCAGACTCAGCGGGTTGAACGGGTGCTGCGTCGGCATCTGCAAGTCGATGCCGTTTTGCCGCGCCAGCCACGCCACCTGCCGGTAGGTCCATTCGCGTTTGCCAGGAATCTCAGCCGGCCCCAACTGGCCGTGGTGCTTGAGCAAGGCCGCAAACAGGATGGGTTTGTAGCTGACGCTGTAGCTGTGCCCGGCCAGCGCCTCGGGCAATTTCTCGAACGCCAGATAGGCGTAGGGCGAGATGACGTCCAGGTAAAAAGTGATGTGTTTCATGGTGCGTAGTGAACCGTGCGCGCCGCAATGGCTTGCCAGATGGCACGGCGCTGCGTGTCACTGGCATTGCCCCACTGGCGGATCTCATCCAGCGTGCGCAGGCAGCCCTGGCACAGCGCCGTATCGTCGTCCATCTGGCACACCGACATGCAGGGCGACGGCACCCCTTGGTCATACTTTGGACCGCCAGCCTGGATGTCTCTGGCCGTGGCCGCTAAAAAAACCATCGCTTTGGCGTTGAGTGTCATGGGTTCGCCTGTTCGGTGACGTCAACCACAGGCGCACCCGTGAGGCGCGTCAAGTGATCCGGATGTAATTTGAAAACGCCGTGCGGATGACCTGCGGCAGCCCAGATTTCGTCAAAACGCAGCAGGTCGCGGTCGATCAAGGTCACCGGTGGGACGGCGTGGCCCACGGGCGACACGCCACCGATCGAAAATCCGGTGCTGGCCTTGACAAAGTCGGCATCGGCCCGGCCCAGCTTCTGGCCGTCGGCACACACTAGCGCCTGGACTTTTTTCTCGTCCACACGCCGGTCACCCGAGGTGATGACCAGCACCGCCACCGCGTCGGGCTTGCGCTTGAAAATGATGCTTTTGGCAATCTGGCCGAGCCCGATGCCCAGCGCGTCCGCCGCCTGTTGGGCGGTGCGGGCCGCGTCATCCAGCATGCGCGGCGCGTGCGGATGGCCTTTGTCGCGCAGCACTTGGGCCACGCGTAACACACCTTCGGGCAGCGGTTTATTGTGCGTGTGGCTCATGATGCCGTGCGCTTGGTGAACAGCGCCTTGGCCACACGCGAATGGGTGGGACGCTGCAGAAAGTCGCTGATGAACTGACCCGCATCGATCAATTTTTCCAGATCGATACCGGTCTCAATCCCCATGCCGTTCAGCAGGTACACCACGTCCTCGGTCGCCACATTGCCGGTCGCGCCTTTGGCATACGGGCAGCCGCCCAGACCCGCCACTGACGACTGAAAGTTCCACACCCCCATCTGCAGCGCCGCCAGGGTGTTGCTCAGGGCCTGGCCGTAGGTGTCGTGAAAGTGGCCGCTGATGTGGTCAAGATCAAAATGTGCCTGCGTGGCCTCGATGGCGCGCTGCACCTTGAGGGGTGTGCCCACGCCAATCGTGTCGGCCACGTCCACCCGTTGCACGCCAATCTCCTTCATCAGCCGCGCCAGCCTGCCGACGCGCTCCGGGGCGATGTCGCCCTCATACGGGCAGCCCACGGTGCAGCTCATGGCGCCACGCACAGAGATGCCCGCAGCGCGCGCGGCAGCGACCACCGGCGCAAAACGCTCGATGCTCTCGGCGATGCTGCAGTTGATGTTTTTCTGGCTAAAGGCTTCGCTGGCTGCACCAAAGACGACGATTTCATCGGGTTGGGTCGCCAGCGCCGCCTCAAAACCTTGAAGATTGGGCGTGAGCACCGAGTAACGCACGCCGGGCAGCCGATCAATGCCCGCCATCACCTCGGCGTTGTCAGCCATCTGCGGCACCCATTTGGGGCTGACGAAGCTGGTGACCTCGATCTCTTTCAGGCCAGCGGCCTGCAGACGGTGCACCAGCTCGATCTTGACGGCGGCGGGCACGGTCTGTTTTTCGTTTTGCAGGCCGTCGCGCGGGCCAACTTCAACGAGTTTGACTTGGTGAGGCAGGTTCAAGCGGTGCTCCTGGAGGCGTTGATTGGGGGCTTCTTAGCAAGAATGCCACAATTTTGGGCATCAATAACCGCGCCCCACGTCAACGATGCGGGCAACAGCCTCGCCGCGCTGCATCGCCGCGATCTTGCCGGCAATCTGCGCGATGCTCTCGCTGCGCAGGGTGCGCGCCGAGGTGTGCGGGGTGATCGTGATTTTGGGGTGCCGCCAGAACGGGTGATCGGCTGGCAGCGGCTCGGTGCGAAACACGTCCAGCAAGGCACCGGACAAATGACCGCTGTCGAGCAGCGCCAGCAAATCTTCGTCCACCAGATGCGCGCCGCGCGCCACGTTGATGAGGTAGCCGCCGGGCTGCAGGCGGCTGAGCGTGTCGTGATTCAAGAGGTTGGCCGTGTCTGGCGTGAGCGGCAACAGGTTCACCAGCACGCGGCTGCTGGCCAGAAAGTCATGGAACTGCGCTGCGCCGGTGAAACCACGCACGCCGGGAAGCAGTTTGGCCGTGCGGCTCCAGCCGTTGACCGGGAACTCAAACTGCTGCAGCGCCTGGGCGACCCGTGCGCCCAGCACGCCCAGGCCCATCACGCCGACGGGGAAGTCGCTGCGCTGGCGCGGTGTGTAAGACGTCCAGCGCCCGGCGCGAACGTCCTCGGCATAGGCATTCAGGTCACGAAAGTGGCGGATGACCCCCTGGCAGACGTATTCGGCCATTTGCACCGCCATGCCCGCGTCTTCGAGGCGCACCACCACGGCGCTTGGCGGCAGGCGCAGCTTCAGCAAGGCATCGACGCCAGCGCCGATGTTGAAAATGCCTTGGAGCTGCGGCTGCTCTTCAAAGAGTTGCTGCGGCGGCGCCCAGACCACGGCGTAGTCGGCTGGCGGCGCGCCGCTCTGCCAGACGGCGATGTCAGCCTCAGGGAAGGCCGTGCGCAGCCCTGCCAGCCAGGGCCCGGGGTCGGTGTTGGTGCAGCAAAAAGTGATGTTCATGACGGCATGTTAGCGGTGGCACGAATGGAAGCAGGCGGGTGACATGGTGGTGGCCAACCGGGGCGGCCCGGTCCGATCCGGCATGACAGCCGTTGGGTGACGGAACCCGGCTGTGATGGCATCCGGATGGCATGGCGGACGGGATCCGCCATGCAGGACGGCTTTCACTGCGCCGTCAGTTTGAGCAGCTCAGCTCCCTCCACCACCTGATCCCCCGGCGCATACAGCAGTTCGGCCACCACGCCGTCCATCGGCGCGGCAATGGTGTGCTCCATTTTCATCGCGTCCATCACCGCCAGCGGCTGGCCTTTTTTGACCACATCACCGGCTTGCACGGCAAACGACACCACCTTGCCGGGCATCGGCGCGGTCAGACGGCCCCCTTCGGCGGGCGCTTCACCGGCGTGTAACAGCAGGTCGATGGCAATGATTTGTGTAGCACCTTTTGCAGTGAAGATATGGGCGACCTCACCTTTCCGGTAGACGCTGACCAGCGCGCGCTGGCCCGCGAACTGCAGGTCAATGCCCTGCGGCGTCGCGGTAAAACTCAGCACACCGGCGGTCTCACCCACCTTGAACGACAGTGCGCCGTCGTGCAAATAGGTCAGCCCTGCCTGCACGTGCTGGCCGCCAAATTCAAACGCGAACTGGCGCGTGAACACACCGTGGCTGCGCCAGCCGTCGGTGCGGCTGAACGGGTCGGCGGATTGGGTGGCGCGCTCATCAATCAGGGTTTGCGCCACATCAGCCGCGGCGGCCAGCGCCAGGCCCACGCGCTCCTGGTTGAACAAGACGGCTGCTTCGCGCGGGATCAGCCCGGTGTCCAGCTGCGCCTGGGCAAACGAGTTGCTCTGCACCACGTTGCGCAAAAAGGGCACATTGGTGGTCAGGCCAACGATGTGGGTTTGCGCCAGCGCGGCATCGAGCCGGGCCAGCGCCTGCGCCCGGGTGTCGCCATGGACGATGAGTTTGGCCACCATCGAGTCGTAAAACGGGCTGATGGCATCGCCCTGGCGCACGCCGTCGTCAAAGCGGACGCTCTGCGCGTCACGCGCGCGGCTGCCATCGGGCGTATTGACCGGGGGCTGGAACGACACATGCGCGGGTTTGGCGTACACCGCAAGCAGGCCGGTGGCGGGCAGGAAGTTGTTGTCGGGGTTCTCGGCGCAGAGACGCGCCTCGATGGCGTGGCCGGTGATGGTGAGTTGGTCCTGGCGCAGCGGCAGTGGCTCGCCGCTGGCCACGCGCAGTTGCCACTCCACCAGGTCCTGCCCGGTGATGGCTTCGGTGACCGGGTGCTCCACCTGCAGGCGGGTGTTCATTTCCATGAAGTAGAACTTCATCTCTTCAGGCCGCTCGTAACCGCCGGGTTGCTCAACGATGAACTCCACCGTGCCCGCGCCAACATAGTTGACCGCACGGGCAGCGGCCACCGCCACCTCGCCCATGGCACGGCGCAGCTCGGGCGTCATGCCTGGCGCGGGGGCTTCTTCCAGCACCTTCTGGTGGCGCCGCTGCACCGAGCAATCGCGCTCAAACAGGTACACGTAGTTGCCCAGCGTGTCGCCAAACACCTGGATCTCGATGTGGCGCGGGCGCTGCACGTACTTTTCGATCAGCACCGCATCAGAACCAAAGCTGTTGATGGCTTCGCGCTGGCAGGATTCCAGCGCGGCCATGAAGTCTTCGGGCTTGTCCACCGCACGCATGCCCTTACCACCGCCGCCGGCACTGGCTTTGATCAAGACGGGGTAACCTATTGCGTCGGCCTCATGCTGCAGCAGTGCCGCGCCCTGGGCGGCGCCGTGGTAACCCGGCACCAGCGGCACGCCGGCTTTTTCCATGAGTTGTTTGGATTCAGCCTTCAAGCCCATCGCCTGAATGGCGGATGCGGGCGGGCCAATGAACACCAATCCAGCTGCTGCGCAAGCCTTGGCAAAGTCTTCGTTTTCGCTCAGAAACCCGTAGCCCGGGTGCACCGCCTGCGCGCCGGTGGCCAAAGCGGCTTCGATGATGCGCTCCCAGCGCAGGTAGCTGTCCTTCGGGGCGCTGCCGCCGATGTGGACGGATTCGTCGCAGGCGGCCACGTGTTTGGCACAGGCGTCCGCATCGGAATACACCGCCACGGTTTGGATACCCAGGCGGCGGGCGGTGGCGGCGACGCGGCAAGCGATCTCCCCCCGATTGGCAATCAATATCTTGGTAAACATTCAAACCACCTTCTGAGAACTGTCAAAAACCATCGAGAAACGCCGAAAAACGGCGCGCAAAAACCTGAACAGCGACACGGTCACCACCCACATCAGCACCACGGTGACAACCAGCACGCCACCAAACACCAGCGGATGCGTGGTGGCCAGCCAGACCGCGCCCACCACCAGCCCGTCTTCCAGCAGACTGGCCCCGATGTTGGAAAACGGTTCGGGCGAGGTATTGATGGCCGCACGTGTGGTGGTTTTGGTGGCCTGGCTGGTGGCCGCGAGCGAACCGCCCAACAGGGCGGCGACCAGCCCCATGGTGGCGCTGTCCGCACCCAGCGCGCCAGCGGCCAGCACGGCACCCGCCGGGATGCGAATCACGCTATGCACCAGGTCCCACAGTGAATCCAGGCCGGGAATCTTGTCGGCAAAAAACTCGACCAACAGCATGAAGCCACTGGCGGTGAGCAGCGCCGGGTGTTGCAGCACCGTCAGCCCGGCAGGCAGCGCGATCCAGTCCACCGCACCCGCCAGCCCGACCAGGAAAACCACCGCGTACAACCTGAAGCCGCTGGCCCAGCCCAGTGCGGCGGCCAATGCCAACAGCCCTGGCATGTCCATCTGTCCTGCCGCCTGCGCTGCCACCGGACCGACCTGCCCCAACGGGCTGTCGCCCAGCGACAAGCCCATGGCTTGCAGCCAGCCGGTCAGGGTGTGCCAAAGTGCGTCCATCAAGGATGCGGTGCAAGGTGCGAGGTGGATTGCACTCAGCCCTGGGCCAACCAGGACGGCTTGCGCTTATGAAGAAAGGATTGCACACCCTCTTTACCCTCTGCGCTGGCCCGAATGCTGGCGATGCCTTGCACCGTGTGGTCGATGAGCGTGGCGTCAATCTCTTTGCCCGCCACGTCATGCAGCAAGGTTTTGCATTCTTTGACCGCATTCGGGCTGGCGCTGGCCACGGCCTGGGTGAGTTCGCTTACCTTGGCATCCAGCTGGTCGGCGCTCACCACGGCATGCACAAAGCCCATGCGCAAGGCCTCGGCAGCGTCAAAACGTTCGGCCGTCAAAAAGTAGCGGTGCGCGGCGCGCGCGCCCATGGCGCGGATCACGTAGGGGCTGATGGTGGCGGGGTACAGGCCCAGCTTGACTTCGCTCAGGCAATAGTTGGCCGTGTCCACACTCACCGCCATGTCACACGCCGCCACCAAACCCATGCCGCCCGCGTACACGTCGCCCTGAATGCGGGCTACGGTGGGTTTGGGGCAGGTGGAAATCACCCGCAGCATTTCGGCCAGCTGCGCGGCGTCCGCCAGGTTCTCAGTGTGGGTGTAGTCGGCCATGCGGCGCATCCAGTTCAAATCCGCACCGGCGCAAAAGGCCGGTCCGGACGCGGCCAGCACGATGGTCCGCACCTGCGGGTCTTGTCCCAGCTGGGTGAAGGCGGCGGTCAGTTCGACAATCACCGCGTCGTTGAAGGCGTTGCGGACGTCGGGGCGGTTCAGGGTGACGGTGGCTACCGCACCGGGTTCGATCTGGAGTGTGCTCATGGTGATGATCTTCTTGCCGCTGGCACCGGTCACATGCGGAACAGGCCAAATTTGGTGTCTTCGATCGGCGCATTGCGGCTGGCGCTAAGGCCCAGCGCCAGCACCCGGCGCGTGTCGGCGGGGTCGATGATGCCGTCGTCCCACAGGCGCGCGGTGGCGAAATACGGGTGGCCTTGTTCTTCGTACTGGCGGCGGATCGGGGCCTTGAAGGCTTCTTCTTCCTCCATGCTCCAGGCGCCGCCTTTGCCTTCAATGCCATCGCGGCGCACCGTGGCCAGCACGCTGGCTGCCTGCTCGCCACCCATCACCGAAATACGTGCATTCGGCCACATCCACAAAAACCGCGGGCTGAAGGCCCGGCCACACATGCCGTAATTGCCTGCGCCAAAACTGCCGCCGATGATGATGGTGAACTTCGGGACAGCGGCGGTGGCCACGGCGGTCACCATCTTGGCACCGTTGCGGGCAATGCCTTCGTTCTCATATTTGCGCCCGACCATGAAGCCGGTGATGTTCTGCAAAAACACCAGCGGGATCTTGCGCTGGCAACACATCTCGATGAAATGGGTGCCCTTCAGGGCCGATTCGGAAAACAGAATGCCGTTGTTGGCAATGATGCCCACCGGCATGCCTTCGACCCGCGCAAAACCACACACCAAGGTGGTGCCAAAGCGTGACTTGAACTCGTCAAAGTCCGAGTCATCGACGATGCGGGCGATGATTTCGCGCACATCAAACGGTTTGCGCGTGTCCACCGGGATCACGCCATACAACTCTTCTGCGGCGTATTTGGGCGCAATCGGCGCATGATCCAGCAGCGACAGCGGCTTGTTTTTGTACAAATTCTTGACCGACTGCCGGGCCAGCGCCAGCGCATGCATGTCGTTTTGCGCCAAATGGTCGGCCACGCCGGACAAGCGCGTGTGCACGTCGCCACCGCCCAGGTCTTCGGCAGTCACCACCTCGCCGGTGGCAGCTTTCACCAGCGGTGGGCCGCCCAGAAAAATCGTGCCCTGGTTCTTGACGATGATGGCCTCGTCGCTCATCGAGGGCACGTAAGCGCCACCGGCGGTACAGCTGCCCATGACCACCGCAATCTGCGCAATGCCCTGCGAACTCATTTGCGCCTGGTTGAAAAAGATGCGGCCAAAGTGGTCACGGTCAGGGAACACCTCATCCTGGTTCGGCAAATTGGCACCGCCCGAGTCCACCAGATAAATACACGGCAGGCGGTTTTGCTGGGCAATCTCCTGCGCGCGCAGGTGTTTCTTGACCGTCATCGGGTAATAGGTACCGCCTTTGACCGTGGCGTCATTGCACACAATCATGCAGTCCACGCCTTCGATGCGACCAATACCCGCCACGATGCCTGCGCCCGGCGCACTGTCCGTGCCATCGCGGTCCGGGTACATGCCCAGGGCCGCCAGCGGCGAGAGTTCCAAAAACGGCGTGCCGGGGTCCAACAACATCTGCACCCGGTCACGCGGCAGCAGTTTGCCGCGCGCGGTGTGTTTGGCCCGCGCTGCCTCGCCGCCACCCAGTTCCACTTGCGTGATCTGGGCATTCAGGTCAGCCACCAGCCCGCGCATGGCGGCCGCGTTGTGCTGAAAGTCGGCGGAGCGGGCGTTGAGTTGGGTGTCCAGAACAGGCATGGGATGCTTTCTAAAGGTCAGGGGCGGCAAAACCTGTGCGCCATTGTGATGGACCAAGCATAGAACCACAAGCGGGATGGACCGGGCCAGCAAGGTTGCAAATGGCGCCACAAACAGGCACACTGAGCGCCCCACCCGCCAGACCCCAGATGACACCCCCTTCCAGCCCCGTTGATCCCGTGCCGACATCATCCCCGAAGGCAATCCGCCAAGCCGCTGGGCTGCGCAAGAGCCCGGCTGTCACCCCCATCGCGTTTGTGAACGCCATCGTTCGCGCCTATGCCCAACACGGCAAAGACCCTTTCAAGGCGCTGGAATCAGCACAAATAGCGCCAGAACTCTTGACCGATCCGACAGCGCGCATCACCGCTGCGCAGATGGAGCGTGTCTCCGGCGCCGCCATGCAGGAACTCGACGACGAAGGCCTGGGCTGGTTCAGCCGCCGCCTGCCCTGGGGCAGTTACGGCATGCTGGCGCGTGCCAGCATCAGTGCGCCCAACTTGGGCGTGGCACTGAGGCGCTGGTGCCGCCACCATGGGTTGATTACGGATGACATCACCCTGGATTTGGCCGTCAACGGCCCCCACGCCACCCTGACGATCACCGAGCACCGCGACTTGGGCGCGCTGCGCGAGTTCTGCCTGGTGTCGGTGCTGCGCAATATCCACGGTCTGGCGTGCTGGCTGATCGACTCGCGCATCGCGCTGACCGGCGCGCAGTTTGCTTTTGCGGCGCCAGCGCATCACGACGTTTACCACGTGCTTTTTTCGGCGCCCGCCGTCTTCCAGGCCGCGCGGACCGCGATTGAATGGGACAGCCGCTACCTGACATTGCCACTGCGCCGAGACGAAGCGGCGCTGCGCCAAATGCTCCAGCGCGCCCTGCCGCTCACGGTGCTGCCCTACCGCCGCGACCGCCTGCTGGTGCAGCGCGTGCGCCAAGCCCTGGTCAACCACCCGCAAGACACCCACAGCGCCGACGATCTGGCAGCGCTGCTCAACTTGTCTGCGCGCACGCTGCACCGGCAGCTGAAGGACGAAGGCGCGTCATTGCAGACGCTCAAAGACGAGGTGCGCCAGGCCCGCGCCATCGACCTGCTGCTGCGCAGCAACCGCCCGATCAAGCAGGTAGCCCAGGCCACCGGGTTTCAGAACGAAAAGAGCTTTATCCGGGCGTTCCGGGGGTGGACGGGGCGCTCACCAGGAGAGTACCGACAACAAGCTTGATGTCCAAAAAACCACCCGGCTCCGCTGGCCTTTACCCGCCCTTCCTGAGTGCAAGCGCACGACAACAAAGGGCGCCACACCCTTCCATCAACGCCGGATGATGTCTGCCGTCCAGCGGGAAGCGCCTAACACAACGACACGTGTCTTTAACTCACAAATTTTGTGGATAACTTTGTGCAACAGTACAAGGACAACCCGGCAAAGCCTTATCTGGTGCGGCTTGCAACGCGTTGCCAAAAAAATAGGCAGCATGAACAAGTGCTGAAAATTAATAAAAAAATATCAGCTTGTCCCCAGCAAGCCAGCCAACTCAGTCATGGTAAGAAACAGGCGCTGGGCCCCGGCTTGCAGCAGCGCTGCACCTGCGCCAGGGTCCGGGCAATAGCCCCAGACGGTCGCGCCAGCGGCCACGCCGGCCGTCACCCCCACGGTGGTGTCTTCAATCACCAAGCAGTCTGAACCCGGCACCTGCAGGTGCGCAGCGGCGGCCAGGTACACGTCGGGCGCGGGCTTGGAGCGCGGCATCTCGTGACCGCTGAAGACCCGGCCATCAAAAAAGGGCAGCAGCCCCACCTGGCGCAGCATCATCTCCACCTTGAACCGATCGGCGCCCGAAGCGCAGGCGATCTGCCCGCCGGTGTGCGCCAAGGCGGCCTGCACGGCAAGCGCTGCACCGGGAATGATCTGCAGCCGCTCGCGCAAGCCCTGGTTGCGCCGCTCGTAAAACGTCTGCATCCAGGCCTCGGTCAACGGCTTGCCCGTGTGGGCCTCGATGGCGGCGCCCTCTTCGCGCACGGTTTTACCAATGAAGCGATCCATGCATTCGGCCAGCGTCATGGACCAGCCAGATTCTTCCAGCAGGTCGCGCAATGCGCCGCAGGTGATGGCTTCGCTGTCCACCAGCACACCGTCACAGTCAAACAGGATGGCTTTGAATTTCATGGCGTTTTGTCTTTTGTCTTTCATCTCTTGGGGGTAGTCGGTCTGACATGGCAAGTGGGCGCCCGGCGCGGACTGGCACTCACGGTGCTGCAGGCGCAGCACCCAGCGATCGGAGCAGCGCCTGAAACTCGGGCGAGTGGCGCAGCACGCGCGCGCCCGCGTCGATGAGTCGGCTCACATCGGCCGCAGGTATGGAGAACGCGGTCGGAATTTTCAGCAGAAATTGGCGTTCGGCCAGCTCGGGTGCATCACGCAAGTTGACGTTGATGACGTGGATTTGGGCATCTGGCGCAAACGGGTCTGACGCGCCGCCGCTGCTGCCGCGCAACTCGCGCCGCCAGGTCTGCGCGGTGTCGCGCAGCAGTTCCAGCGTTTCCTGGGTGGCGCGGGCGCCCGTGCCAAACAGCAGCGCATCCACCACCTGCAAGGTGCTGGGCACCTCGTCCCGGGTGTCGATACGTTCGTTGGGGTCGCGCTCGGCATTGACGGCAATGATCACCAGCTTCTGGATCGGCGTGGCACTCATACGGCGCACCGCGCGGCGCAGGCCCCCCTCGGCCTGGGAGCGGTCCAGCAGGCTGCGCAGGCCCAGGTTGTCGGCCAGGCCGCCGTCCACCAGATGGATGTAGGGGCGGTCACTGGCATCCAGGTAAGAGCGCTGGCTGTCGCGCAGCAGGCGCACCCGGTAGGCACCCGCGTCTGAGGCATCCAGGTTGACCGGCTGGGCGCAGTGGTGGTTGTAATTCTTCAACGTCAAGGGCGACAGCGCCAGTGGCACCGCGCTGGAGGCCGCCACCGCAAACGACAGCGGCACACTGTCCAGGTCGGAGCAGATCAGCGAAAACTGCCGCCAGGTGAACTCGAAACTGGCGCCCAGCGACAAATCGGTGGCCGAAATCAGCAGGCTGGGGTGGCCTGGCTGCTGCGCGATATCGCCGAATGTCTTGCCCTGGAACAGTTCAAACAAGCGCCGCTCCAGCAGGTGCGTGCGCCCCAGCCAGGGCGAGGTCAGGTCGTACAGGTTGCCGGGTTTGAGGGCATAACTGATCAGGTTGTCCTGAAAATTCTTGCGCAAAAACTGCTCTTCAAACGCGGGAAAGGCGTCCGCCCCAAATGCGGCGTAGTAAGCGGCGGTGATGCTGCCGCCCGACACACCGCTGATCACGTCAAGCTCATTGAGCAAACTCATCGGCCCGTTGGGGCCGGGCACCTGGGTCTGGCGCAGCGCATTGAGCACGCCGTAGCCAAACGCGGACGCCCGCGCACCACCGCCCGACAGGCTCACCACCATCAGCATCTGGTTATCCTGGCTGGCGGGCAGGGGCTGCTGCGCCTCGGTGCGGTTGTCCAAGAGCTTGGCGGGCAGGTTTTGCCAAGGCCGCACGCTGGAGCAGGCCGACAGCAGCAGCGCCAAGCCCAGCAGCAGCACGCGGGGCCCGTGGCGTACGGTGTGGTCAAACCCTGTCATCGCGTGTCCCCCTGCTCACTTGCGCCAGAACTGTGGCAAAAACAGCACCATCACCGCCAGCAGCTCCAGCCGCCCCAGCAGCATGGCCACGGTGCAGACCCAGGTCTGAAAGTCGTTCAGCACGCCAAAATTAGACGCCGGGCCGACCTGCCCCAGCCCCGGACCGATGTTGTTGACCGTGGCAACCACGGCCGAGAACGCGGTGACGATGTCCAGGCCCGAGAGCAGCAACAGCATCGTCAGCCCCAGCGTGCTGGCGCCGTAGATCAGCATGTAGGCCATCACCGCCGCAATCACCGTGGCCGGAATGGTGGCCCGCCCCATCGTCACCGGGTTGACCACCCGCGGGTGAATGGCGCGCACCAGCTCACGCTGCGACTGCTTGATCAGCAACACCATGCGCACCATCTTGATCCCGCCGCCGGTGGAGCCCGCACACGTCACAAACGAGCCCAGAAACATCAGCCACACGGGGGCAAACACCGGCCACAGGCTGTAGTCGGTCGACGCGTAGCCGGTGGTGGTGGCCACCGACACCACGTGAAAGGCGGCGATGCGCACCGCCTCCACCGGCAATTCGTAAGCCTGCTGCCACACCAGCCAGGCCCCCAGGAACAGCGATGAGCCGGTGAGCGTCAACACATAGGCCCGCACTTCGGCATCGCGCCACAACGGCAGCAGTGAGCGCGAACGCCACACCACAAAGTAACGTGCAAAGCTGATGCCCGAGAGCGCCATGAACACCATCGCCACCGACTCCATGTCACGTGAGTCCCAGTGGCCAAAGCTGGCATCGTGCGACGAAAACCCGCCCAGGCCCATGGTGCTGCACATGTGCATGAAGGCATCCGACCAGCTCATGCCCGCGTAGCGGTAAGCCAGCAAACAGGCGGTTGAAAACACAAAATACACACCCCACAAACCCCGCGCGGTTTCCGCAATGCGCGGGGTCAGGCGGGCGTCTTTCATGGGGCCGGGGGTTTCCGCCTTGTAGAGCTGCACCCCGCCCAGGCCCAGCAGCGGCAGCACCGCCACCACCAGCAGCATCACGCCCAAGCCACCAACCAACTGCAGAAAACAACGCCACACGTTCACCGACACCGGCAACGCGTCCAGGCCGGACAGCGCTGTGGCGCCGGTGGCGGTCAGGCCACTCATGGCTTCAAAATACGCATCGGTCCAGCTCAGCCCATCCACCGCCAGCACCAGCGGCACCGCCGAAAACGCGGGCAACACCACCCACACCAGGTTGACCAGCAAAAAGCCGTCCCGCGCCATCAGCTCGCGGTGAAACCGCGCTGTGGCCAGCCAGATCAGCAGCCCGGCGCCAGCGGTGAGCGCCATGCTTTGCAGCCACACCCACACCAGGGCCGGGTTGTCCAGATGCCAGGCCCAGGCCATGGGCACCAGGAACATGCCGGCGTAACCCACCATGACGCGGGCCAGAATATTGAGTACCGGAGCCAGGCTGGTCATGCGCACCTCAGAAAAAGTGGGCGCTGACCTGGAACAGCTTTTCAACGGTTTTCAACAGGCGTTTGTTGGAGTTGAAGAGGATGATGTGGTCACCCGACTGGATCACCAGGTCATGGTGCGGCATCAGCACCTCGCAATCACGCCCCTCGCCGCGCACGATCGCGCCAAAACGCGCCCCTTCGGGCAAGCTGATCTGTTCAATGCGCCGCCCCACCAGTTTGGACGATTTGGCGTCGCCCCGGGCCACCCCCTCCAGCGCCTCGGCCTCGCCCCGGCGCAGGCTGTGCACCGCTGCCAGCGCACCGCGGCGCACATGCACCAGCAGTTCACCAATGACGGTTTGCGCTGGCGAGATGGCAATGTCGATGGTGCTGCCCTGCATCATTTCGGCGTAAATGCGCCGGTTGATCAGCGCGATCACCCGGTTGGCGCCCAGGCGTTTGGCCAGCATGGCGGAGAGGATATTGTCCTCGTCATCGTCGGTGAGCGAGATGAACAGGTCCGAATTGCCGACACCTTCTTCGATCAGCAGTTTCTCGTCGGCGGCATCGCCTTCGAGCACCAGCATGCTCGACGGCAGTTCGCCAGCCAAGTAGGTGCAGCGCTTGGGGTTGCGCTCGATCAGCTTCACCTCGCATTGCCCCACCAAGCTGCGCGCCAGGCGCAAGCCGACCTTGCCGCCACCGGCAATCATCACGCTGCGCACCGGCTCGGCGTTCATATGGAGGGCGCGCAACACATGGCCAATCTTGTTCCGATCAGCCAGCACAAACACCTCGTCACCCGGCAGCACCTGGGTGTCCGGCCCCAACGGCACCTGGGCATCTTGCCGGTAAACCGCCACCACCCGCATCGTGGCCCACGGAAACAGCTCGCGGAACTCGCGGATGGCGTGGTTGGCCAGGATGCTGCCTTGCGCGGCACGCACCGCAATCAGGTGCGCCCGGCCGCGCGAAAACTCCAGCACCTGCAAGGCTTCAGGGTGGTCAATGAGCTGGTGGATGTAATGCATCACCGACTCTTCCGGGCAGATCACATGGGTGACACCAAAACCGGTACTGCCCAGCAATTCGCCGCCTTCCACAAACTCGGGCGACCGCAGCCGCGCCACCGTGACCTGGATGCCAAACACGTCGTGCGCCACCTTGCAGGCGGTCAGGTTGGTTTCATCCAGGGCGGCACAGGCCACGAACAGGTCGGCGTCCTGCGCGCCCGCTTGCCGCAACACCGACGGCTGGATGCCATTGCCGGGCACGCCACGCAGGTCCAGGCGGTCTTCCAGGTCGCGAAGCAGCTCGGGGTCCGGGTCAATCAGGGTGATGTCGTTCTGCTCGGAGGCCAGACTCTCGGCCACACTTTCGCCAACGCGCCCGGCGCCCAGAATGATGATTCGCATAAGGGGTGACTTTCAGTTGGGCAGGATGATAGCTGCGCCGCCCGGCCTGAACCGGGGCTTCAGGCGTTGCACACCACCGAGCCATGCAGGCTGGCCGCCCCTGATCGCACCAGATCAGCCACCAGCAGATCCAGCCCCTGCGCAAACGGCAAGTCGCCAAACTGCGCCTCAAACAGGTGGGTGAGGTAAGGCGTGCCCTGCGCCCAGGCCAGCAAGGCATCGCGCGGCATCTGCTGTGCTTCGAGCAGCTTGAACTTGAGCATGACCTTGGCCGCATATTGAATGTGTTTGTGCGGGCTGGCCACAAAACCGGCCAGCCGCTGGCGTGCCACCACCAGTGCCTGCGCCACATCAGTAAACGGCGCGCCGTGGCCGGGCACCACGGTGCGCGGGGCCAGTGCCTCGATCACGTCCAGCGTGGCGGCCACCTCGTCAAAGGCGTTGGCGCCGTCCAGCTCGGGAAACACCACGCCAAAACCGCGCTGCCACAGGGCATCGGCCGAGATCAGGCAGCGGCTTTGCGGCTCAAACAAAATCACCGAATGGGTGTCGTGCCCCGGCGCCGCGTGCACCTGCCACAGCGCGTCGCCCAGGCGCAGCTCGGCGCCGGGCTGCAACACGTCGTCAAAGACAAAGCGCGGGCAGTCCTGCCCGGTGGGGGTGTAGCTCAGGGCGTAGGGGTTCCAGTCGCGCACACAAGCCGCCTGGCCCGGCGGAATCAGCGTGCGCAGTGCGGGGTAAAGCGCTTGCAGCGCCGCATTGCCGCCGCAGTGGTCGCTGTGCAGGTGGGTGTTGAGCAGCAGGTCCAGCGCCTGGCCGTTCAAAACCGACTGCACCAGCGCCAGCGTTTGCGGCGCATGGGTGCAGTAGCCGCTGTCGATCAGCGCGGTGCCTGCCGCACCCTGGATCAGGATGTTGTTGCTGGAGAGCCAGCCGCGCTCCAGCACCGTCAGGCCTGGGGGCAGCGTTGGTTGGGAATTCATAAACAAACCGGCCAAAAGCCCCTCGTGAAACAGATGTCAGAACCGGCCATTGTCCTATCACCCAGCCATCACCGGGCCCGCAACACCATCTGGTTTTGGCGCAGGGTGATGTCGAATTTGGACAAAAAAGACTGCCCCAGCAGCGCCTGCGTGTCGTCACCCAGGCTCAAACCCACGCCCACTTTGACGTTGGTGACCCGCAGCGGGCCAATGGCCACCGTCACGCCGTCCACCACACGGCCAGCACGTGGGCCGTTGGCTGTTTGAAAGGTGGTGGGCACACCACCGTGCATGGCGGCCGCCTGCGCCAGTGGCTCGCTCACACTCACCAGCGACGCCCCGGTGTCCACCAGAAACAGCACCTCGCGCCCGTTGATGTGGCCGGGGGTGTAAAAGTGGCCGTCCTGGGCGCGGGCGATGATCAGGTCACCATTGGCCTGAACCTGCGGCTGCTTGGGCTTCAGGTAGTGCGTCATCAGGGCGTACAACAAACCCATCACGGTCAGCCAGAACAGCAGCATCGGGATCAGCCCGGTCTGGCGTGGCCCGTCCGCTGGTTTGGTCGACTTCGGCGGCGTTTGACGGCCCAGGTTTTGACGGGAGAACGCAGCAAATTTGTTGCGGGTGTCATCCAGCTGGCGCTGCTTGTCGCGCTCGCGCTGCGCGTCTTGGTCGTCAACCCCCATGGTCAGGTCGCCCACCAGGCTGACTGTTGAACCAGCACACAGGTCGCCACCCCGCCACGGGGCAAGCCGGGCGTGGCCGCCGGGATGTCAGACAGGTTGGCAACTGGCGACGCAGGGATGTGGCTCGGGGGCATGGCGTGCGTTGAAGTCGCATTCAGCCGGTGGCCGGGCTCTGGCTGGCGGGGCGTCGGCAACACCCAGCCACAGTGCAAATGCGCTGTCATGGGCGGCACAGCGGTATCAAGGAGGAGGCCCCAAGGGGCCGGGGGACAGCCGCGTCGTCTCCCATGGCAGCACGTTCGGCTGCACCCACCTGAAACCAGGTCTGTTGGCTGTTTATGACCCCAACGCACGCTGAATGATGATTTTTTGCACATCTGACGTGCCTTCATAAATCTGGCACACACGCACATCGCGGTAAATGCGCTCCACCGGGAAGTCGCTCACATAACCATAACCGCCCAGCGTCTGGATGGCCGCGCTGCAGACTTTTTCGGCCATTTCGCTGGCAAAGAGTTTGGCCATGGCGGCTTCTTTGAGGCACGGGCGGCCCGCATCGCGCAAGCTGGCGGCGTGCCAGATGAGTTGCCGCGCGGCTTCCAGTTGTGTCGCGCACTCGGCCAGCCGGAAGCCGACGGCTTGGTGGTTGAAGATGACGGTGCCGAAGCTGGTGCGATCTTTGGCGTAGGCGATGGCGACCTCCAAAGCGCTGCGCGCCATGCCGACGCTTTGCGCGGCAATGCCGATGCGCCCGCCCTCCAGCCCGCCCAGGGCGATGCCGTAGCCCTCGCCCTCTTTGCCAATCAGGTTCTCTGCCGGGATGCGGCAGTTGTCAAAATTGATCTGCGCGGTGTCGCTGGAGTGCTGGCCGAGTTTGTCTTCCAGCCGCGCCACCACGTAGCCCGGCGCATTGGTGGGCACCAGAAAAGCGCTCATGCCTTTTTTGCCCGCGCCTTTGTCGGTGACGGCAATGACGATGGCCACGTCGCCGTTTTTGCCACTGGTGATGAACTGCTTGACACCGTTGATCACATAACTGTCACCGTCGCGCACAGCCGTGGTGCGCAGCCCCGAGGCGTCGGAGCCCACATGCGGCTCGGTCAGGCAAAACGCGCCGAGCATCTGGCCCTGCGCCAGCGGCGCCAGCCACTGCTTTTTTTGCGCGGCGTTGCCAAACTTCATCAGGATGGCGTTGACCGGGCAGTTGGTCACGCTGATCACCGTGCTGGTGCCGCCGTCACCCGCTGCGATTTCTTCCAACACCAGCGCCAGCGTCAGGTAGTCCATGCCCGCGCCGCCCAGCTCTTCAGGCACACAAATGCCGTAAGCACCCAGCGCCGCCAGCCCTTGGTGCACGGCTTTGGGAAAGGTGTGTTCCTTGTCCCATTTGGCCGCGTTGGGCCAGAGTTCCGCCTGGGCAAAAGCGCGAACGGCGTCGCGCACCATTTCCTGGTCTTGGGTTAACAGCATGGATCGGTCTCCTCAGGGTTTGGCTGGGCCATTAAAGTGATTTTGAAAACGGTCAAAGTGACGTGTACGTCAACTCGGAGGATTATGCACAGCAGGGCGCGATGACTGACAATGCACGCTTCCACCGAACGGAGATTTGCGATGGCCTCTGCGCTGACCCAACCCACGATGACCATGGACGACTATTTGGCCTGGGAAGCCCAACAGCCAGAAAAGCACGATTTTTTTGCGGGCGAGGTGTTTGCCATGACGGGCGGCACCTTGCGGCATAACCTGGCCACAGTCGCCAGCGTTTTGGCGCTGAAAACGCATCTGCAAGGCACGCCCTGCAAAGTGTTTTCTGGCGATGTGAAGGTGGCGGTGAATGTCTCCGAGCACTGGTTTTACCCCGACGTGGTGGTGACTTGCGACGCGCACGACCTGAGCGACCTGAGCGCAGCCAAGATCAACGCGCCGGTATTGGTGCTGGAGGTGCTCTCTCCATCCACAGCGGCGTATGACCGGGGGCAAAAATTCCTCAGCTTGCAAAAGCTGGCCAGCCTCAAGGAATACGCCCTGTTGGACGCCGAAGCCGCGCGGCTGGAGGTGTTCCGCCGCAACGCGGCCGGCCGCTTTGAGCTTTATGTGTTTGAAGGCGCCGATGCGCATGCCGAGCTGGCCAGTATCGGCTGGCAGGGCAACGTGGCCTGCCTGCTGGACTGATCACAAACCAAAACAAGCCACAGCCCTTGCCAATCAAGGGCAAGAAGCTATCAGAATCAAAGCATTTCCAGCGCCACAGCCGTCGCCTCCCCGCCGCCAATACACAGCGTCGCCACGCCCTTTTTCAGCCCGCGCGCCTGCAGCGCATACAACAGCGTGACCATGATGCGCGCGCCCGACGCACCAATCGGGTGACCCAGCGCGCAGGCGCCGCCGTTGACGTTGACCACCTCGTGGCCCAGACCCAGATCGTGCATCAGCGCCATCGGCACCACGGCAAAGGCTTCGTTCACCTCCCACAGTTCCACATCACCCACCGCCCAGCCCGCCTTGGCCAGCACTTTTCGGACCGAGCCGACCGGCGCGGTGGCAAACCAGTTGGGTTCCTGGGCGTGCACGGCGTGGGCCACCAGGCGCGCCAGCGGCTTGCAACCCAGCTTGGCCGCAGTGCTTTCACGCATCATCACCAAAGCAGCGGCGCCGTCGTTGATGCTAGAGCTGCTGGCGGCGGTGATGGTGCCGTCTTTCTTGAAGGCCGGTTTCAGGCTGGTGATCTTGTCGAGCTTGATCTTGCCGGGACCTTCGTCGATGCTGATCACCTTGTCACCCGCCCGGCCCTTGACCGTAACCGGCGTAATTTCTGCCGCAAACGCGCCCGAGGTGGTGGCGGCCTGCGCCCGGGTGACGCTGGTGGTGGCGAAATGGTCTTGCTGCTCGCGCGTGAAACTGTATTTGGCGGCGCAATCTTCGCCAAAGGTGCCCATGGAGCGGCCCGGCTCATAGGCGTCTTCCAGGCCGTCGAGCATCATGTGGTCAAAAATCCGGTCGTGGCCAATGCGGTAGCCGCCGCGCGCCTTGGGCAGCAGGTAGGGCGCGTTGGTCATGCTCTCCATGCCGCCAGCCACCACCACGTCAGCGCTGCCAGCCAGCAGCATGTCGTGGCCAAACATGGCCGCGCGCATGCCCGAGCCGCACATTTTGGACAGCGTGACCGCACCCGCGCTGATGGGCAAGCCGGCTTTCAAGGCCGCCTGGCGCGCGGGCGCCTGGCCCTGGCCCGCCATCAGGCAATTGCCAAACAGCACTTCATTAACCGCGTCGGGCGCGATGCCTGCGCGTTCGACCGCGGCCCGGATGGCGGCGCCACCCAGGTCGTGCGCGGCCAGCGCGGAAAAGTCGCCCTGAAAACTGCCCATGGGGGTGCGGGCAGCGCCCACGATCACGATGGCATCGGTCATTTCTTTCTCCTTGGATGAATAGCTATCAAATTGGCAGGGTTTCAGATCGATTCCGGCAGCTCTGACGGTGTGGTGTCCGGGAAGAACCGCTTGCTCTGGTCATAAGGGAACACGTCAAACATATGGCCTTGCAGAATGCGGTCCTTGTTTTTTTGCCAGAAGGCGGCATCCAGCAAGTTGGCGTGGTGTTTCATGAACACCTCACGCACGGCCGGGTTGCCCAGCAAAAACGGGCCAAAGGTTTCCGGGAACACATCATGCGGACCCACCGTGTACCAGACTTCGCCTGACATCTCGTCTTCTTCACAACGCGGCTTGGGCACCTTGCGAAAAATACAGTCGGTGATGTACTCGATCTCGTCGTAGTCGTAAAACACCACCTTGCCGTGGCGGGTGATGCCGAAGTTTTTCCACAACATGTCACCGGGAAAGATGTTGGCGGCGATCAGGTCTTTGAGCGCGTTGCCGTATTCGATGACGCCGCGCTCCAGTTGCCCGCGGGCCAACACGGCGGCCGGGCTGGTGTTGCTGGGATCGGCGCCACCGGCGTCAAACGCGTCTTGCAGGTAGATGTTGAGCGGGATCATGCGCCGCTCGATGTAGACGTGTTTCAGGATCACCTCGAGATGGCCGTCGCCATCGCGGTCGCTGATCTCCAGCTGGCTCGGGGCGAACTTCTCGATCTCGGCAATCAACTCGTCGGTGAAGCGGTTGCGCGGAAAGGCCACGCCGCTGTACTCCAGCGTGTCGGCCATGCGGCCCACGCGGTCGTGCTGCTTGACCAGCAGGTATTTGCCCTTGATCTGCTCGCGGCTGGTTTCCTTGGGCGGCGGGTAAAAGTCTTTGATGATCTTGAACACATAGGGAAAGCTGGGCAAATCGAACACCAGCATGACCATGCCCTTGATACCGGGCGCAATGCGGAACTGGTCGGTGGAATGCCGCAAGTGGTACAAAAAGTCGCGGTAAAACAGCGTCTTGCCCTGTTTGCCCAGGCCCAGCGCGTTGTACAACTCGTTGCGCGGTTTGCGCGGCATCATGCTGCGCAAAAACTGCACATAGGCACTCGGGATGTCCATGTCCACCATGAAGTAGGCGCGCGCAAAGCTGAACAACACGTGCATGTCGTCCTCGCCCTGCAGCACAGCGTCGATGCGCAGGCGCGATTCGTCCTTGTTGTACAGAATCGGCAGGGCAAACGGGTGTTCGTTGAAGCCGTTGATCAGTTTGCCCACCACGTAGGCGCCCTTGTTGCGGTAAAACAGGCTGGTGAGCACCTGGATCTGGAAGTTGGCGTGCACCTTCACGTTCGCCAGCGTCGGCTGGATCGCGCCCAAGACCAGCGCGGTGTCGCGCGGCAGGTCTTCAAACTCGCGGCGCAGGCCAAAGTCTTCCACCATGGTCTGCAGCGCCTCACGCAGGGTCTCCAGCGTGGGGTAATAAGCGCGGTAGGTGGGCAGCGCCTCGGACTCGCTGTTTTCAATGTACTCGGTGCTGACCGCCGGGCGGAAAAAGATGAAGCTGTTCTGGAAGTAGCTGCGGTGCAGGATCTTGGTGGTGACCGAGTTGAAAAACGTCTCGGCCAGCTCGGGCTGGTGGTGGTCCACCAAGAGGCCGATGTAATGCAGCTTGACCTGCTGCCAGATCTCCATGCCTTGCTCACCCGCCTTGAACTCGCGCTCCAGCCGCATCGAACATTCACGCACGCGCAGGTCGTAAAACTCGATGCGCTCGCGCTGCGCACGCTGCTGGCCGGGCCAGTCGGCGGTCTCAAAGCGGTGCTTGGCACGCGCCGATTCGGTCCGAAACAGGCGGTAATGGCGGTTGAAGCCGTCCATCATGGCCTTGGCAATCTCGTAGGCCAGACGGGAATCCAGGCGGGTTGGGAACATATCTACTCTATATTTGTGATAGCTGCCAACACTTGATTGACAAGGGCTGGAGGCCGATTTTTAACTTGACTTCACGTGATGTGCAGGCCGTCACCCAGCGGCCGGGGATAGCGCCGGAAAGCGTTGCGAAACACGCTGACAACTTCTTGCGCGCTTTGCATGCTGACCTGCAAATCCTTCACCAAGCCGTCTTTGAGGCCATAACACCAGCCGTGCACGGTGATCTTCTGGCCGCGCGCCCAGGCGTCCTGCAGCACGTTGGAAAGCGCCACGTTGCCCACCTGTTCGATCACGTTCATCTCGCACAACACGTCCTCTTGCTCCGGCACACTCAGGTGGTCCAGGCGACGGCGGTGGCGCAGCTTCACATCGTGCACATGGCGCAGCCAGTTGTCGGCCAGCCCCACACGGGTGCCGCGTAGCGTGGCGAGCACGCCGCCGCAACCGTAATGGCCGACCACCATGATGTGCTCCACCTTGAGGTGATCCACGGCAAACTGGATGACGGAGAGCGCATTCAGGTCCGAGTGCACCACCACGTTGGCGATGTTGCGGTGGACAAACACCTCGCCGGGGTCCAGCCCGGTGATCTCATTGGCCGGCACCCGGCTGTCAGCGCAACCGATCCAAAGGTATTTGGGGCTTTGTTGCTGCGCCAGCTGGCTGAAAAAACCGGGTCGTTGCTGCTCCATGCGATCAGCCCAGACGCGGTTGTTGTCAAGTAGGTGTTGAAGTGAGGTAGTCATGGTGGCCATTTTGCCTTGTGACCCGGTGCGCCGCGCAGCTGGACCGCAGCACCCCAGCGTCTGCCGGGCTGTCAGTGCTTAGCAAGTTTCAGCAAACAGTTCCCGCCCGATCAGCATGCGGCGGATTTCACTGGTGCCCGCGCCAATCTCGTACAGCTTGGCGTCGCGCCACAGGCGGCCCAGCGGGTACTCGTTGATGTAACCGTTGCCGCCAAAAATCTGCACACCCTCGCCCGCCATCCAGGTGGCTTTTTCGGCGCACCACAAAATGACCGAAGCACAGTCTTTGCGCACCTGGCGCACATGGTCGGTGCCCAGCATGTCGAGGTTTTTGGCCACGGTGTAGGCGAATGAGCGCCCGGCCTGCAGCACGGTGTACATGTCGGCCACCTTGCCCTGGATCAGCTGGAACTCACCGATGCTCTGGCCAAACTGTTTGCGGTCGTGGATGTAGGGCACCACGTTGTCCATCACACTTTGCATGATGCCCAGCGGCCCGCCAGTGAGCACCGCGCGCTCGTAGTCCAGGCCACTCATGAGCACCTTGGCGCCCATGTTCAGGCCGCCCAGGATGTGCGACTCGGGCACCTCGACGTTGTTGAAAACGAGTTCACCCGTGTGGCTGCCGCGCATGCCGAGCTTGTCGAGTTTTTGGGCGATGGAAAAACCCGGCATGCCCTTCTCGATCAAGAAAGCCGTGACGCCACGCGCACCGAGTTCGGGTTCGGTTTTGGCGTACACCACCAGCGTGTGGGCATCGGGGCCGTTGGTGATCCACATCTTGCTGCCGTTGAGCAGGTAGTAGCCGCCCTTGTCCTGCGCTTTCAGTTTCATGCTGATCACGTCGCTGCCCGCGCCGGGCTCGCTCATGGCCAGCGCGCCCACGTGTTCACCGCTGATGAGTTTGGGCAGGTATTTGGCGCGTTGTTCAGGCGTGCCGTTGCGCTTGATCTGGTTGACACACAGGTTGGAGTGCGCGCCGTAGCTCAAGCCCACCGAGGCGCTGGCGCGGCTGATTTCTTCCATGGCGATCATGTGCGCCAGGTAACCCATGTTGGCGCCGCCATATTCCTCGCCCACGGTGATGCCGAGCACACCCAGCGCGCCCATCTTT
>Ga0209066_10002118_pt1 | contig 24883 bp, 24 predicted proteins | sample All_14_2_FD_187198 | JGI IMG/M metagenome (GOLD analysis project Ga0209066, IMG submission 187198) | Freshwater microbial communities in response to fracking from Pennsylvania, USA - Allegheny Zone_MetaG_DW_15 (SPAdes) (version 2) ... | reverse complement strand
CGAAACCGTGTTCGCCCGCCCGGCGACCGCGGTTTTTTTCTTGTGGGCGGTGAGCGACCGACCAACGGCGCCGGGCCTGCCTCACGCCGCCCATTCCGTCCGTCGGGAATCCCTGGGTGTAACAGGGCTTTCAAGCATCACATGCAGAGGCGCTCGTAAGTGCTTGCTTTTGCTGCATTTTTGAGCAATAAATGCTTCAAAATGTGTTCTAAGTGCTTGATTTTATTGGAGAAATTTTTCAGCCGCCGGCTTGCATGCGCTTGAATTCCTGATAAAGTGGAAAAAAGTGCAATTAAGTGGTGAAAAGTGTTTTCCAAGGGCTGATCACGGTGTTCCAGGGTGCTTCCTCTCTCAGTCTCGATGCCAAGGGTCGGCTCTCCATGCCGACCCGGCACCGTGACGCCCTGGGCACGGCCGCCGGTCAACTCACGATCACCAAGCACCCACACGGTTGCCTGATGGTATTCCCTCGCGACGAGTGGGAAAAGTTCCGTGCCCGCATCGCCGCCTTGCCCATGGATGCGCAATGGTGGCGGCGCATTTTCCTGGGCAACGCGATGGACGTCGAGATGGACGCGTCGGGTCGCGTGCTGGTTTCGCCCGAACTGCGTGCCGCCGCCGGCATTGCCAAAGACGCCGTGTTGCTGGGCATGGGTTCCTATCTGGAACTGTGGGATGCCCCGACCTACGCCGCCAAAGAGGCCGAAGCGATGCAGGCCGAGATGCCCGATGTGCTCAAGGATTTCTCGTTCTGAGGCCCCATGGTTCAAGACGCATGGCAACACCAGACGGTTCTGCTGCACGAGGCTGTCGACGCCTTGGGCATCCAGCCGGACGGCCACTATGTCGACGCCACGTTCGGGCGGGGCGGGCACTCGCGCCTGATCCTGGAGAAGCTGTCAGCGAGCGGGCGCCTCACGGCGTTCGACAAGGACCCGCAAGCCGTGGCGGCTGCGCAGGAACTGGCGGCCAGCGATGGCCGCTTTTCCATCCGGCACCAGGGTTTCTGCCATCTGGGCGAACTGGGGGCCAGCACGGCGGACGGGGTGCTGATGGATCTGGGCGTGAGTTCGCCCCAGATCGACGACCCCGAAAGGGGTTTTTCTTTTCGTCACGATGGACCTCTGGACATGCGCATGGACACCACGCGCGGCCAGAGCGTGGCTCAGTGGCTGGAAACGGCCGAAGTCTCCACCCTCGCGGAGGTGATACGTGAATATGGCGAAGAACGGTTTGCTCAACAGGTTGCAAAGGCGATTGATCGTCGCCGACAGGAACGGGGCCCTCTTCGAACCACCCGCGAGCTGGCCGAAGTCGTGGCTGGCGCGGTCAAAACCCGCGAGCCGGGCAAGGACCCTGCAACGCGCACATTTCAGGCTTTTCGGATTTTCATCAACGCCGAGCTTGAAGAGCTGCAACAAGCGCTAGAGGCCAGCCTGCATGTCTTGCGTCCTGGAGGGCAACTGGTGGTGATCAGCTTCCATTCGCTGGAAGACCGCATGGTCAAGCAGTTCATGGCGCGCCACTCGCGCGCCGTGGTGGACCGCCGCGTGCCCTTCGCCGAGCCGGCCGAGATGCAGCTGGTCGGGGTGCGCCGCGTGATGCCTTCGGAGGCCGAAGTGCAGGGCAACCCGCGTTCGCGCAGCGCCGTGATGCGCGTGGCCGAGCGCACGGAGGCACCGGTATGAGCGAGAGGGGCCGTTCATGATCCGCCTGAACCTGATGCTGCTGGCCGCGGTGATGGTGAGCGCCTTTTATCTGGTGCATACCCAGTACGAGTTTCGCCGGCTCTACACCGCGGTGGACCGCGCCCAGGCGCAGTCGCGCCGGCTCGAGGCCGACCACGAACAGCTGCGTGTGCAGAAGCAGGCACAGGCCACGTCGGCGCGCGTGCAGCAGATCGCCACTCGGCAGCTGAAGATGCGGCCGGTCAACCCCGGCATCACGGAGTACGTGAGCTTGCATGAGGCCCCCGCGGTGGCGGCAGGGCAGGAGGGTCGGCCATGAGCCCGCGCGGCAGCCGCAGCATCAACTACAGCGCCAGTCCCCTGCTGGCGAGCAAGACACCCGTCTGGCGTAGCAAGTTCATCGTCGCGGCGCTGGCCTTGGCGTTCGTCGGCCTGGGCGCTCGCGCGGCGTATGTGCAGGTGTTCGGCAACGACTTTTTCCAGCGCCAGGGTGAGGTGCGGTTCGCGCGCACGCTGGAGCTGCCGGCCAACCGGGGTCGCGTGCTCGATCGCAACGGCCTGATCCTGGCGACCAGCGTGGTGGCACAGAGCCTCTGGGCCATTCCCGAGGATGTGGACAAGGCCGACCCGAAGCTCAAGACCCTGGCCAAGCTGCTGGGTCTGCCCTTTTCCGAGCTGAAGAAAAAACTGGCTAACGAGGACAAGACCTTTGTCTGGGTCCAGCGCCAGGTGGACGAGCCCCTGGCCAAGGAAATCGCCGCGCTGGGCATCAAGGGCATTTACCAGACCCGCGAATACAAGCGCCAGTACCCCGAAGGCGAGGCCGCGGCCCATGTGGTGGGTTTCACCAACGTGGAAGACCGGGGGCAGGAGGGCGTGGAGCTGGCCTTCAACAAGCAGCTGTCGGGCCGCAACGGTTCGCGCCGGGTGATCAAGGACCGCCTGGGCCGCGTGGTCGAGGACGTGCGCGATGTGGTGCCGCCGGTGGACGGTCCCGACCTGCAGCTCTCCATCGACAGCAAGGTGCAGTATTTCGCCTACCAGAAGCTGCGTGACGCGGTGCTCGCGCACAAGGCCAAGGCCGGCAGCGTGGTGGTGCTGGACACCCAGACCGGTGAAATCCTGGCGCTGGCCAACTACCCGAGTTACGACCCGAACCGGCGCGCCAGGCTCAGCGGTGAACAGTTGCGCAACCGTGTGCTGACCGACAGCTTTGAGCCTGGCTCCACGATGAAGCCTTTCATCGCCGGGTTGGCGCTGGACAAGGGACTGGTCCGGCCGGAGACGCAGATCCAGACCGCGCCCGGCCGCATCATGATCGGGGGCTCCAGCATCGGCGATGCCCACCCGCACGGCATCCTGACGGTCAACGAGATCATTCAGAAATCGAGCAATGTGGGCACGGTCAAGATGGCCATGCAGATGCATCCGCGCGAGATGTGGGAAATTTTTGCCCAGGCGGGTTTCGGCCAGAAACCCCATGTGCCCTTCCCCGGCGCGGTGAGTGGACGCCTGCGCCCCTACAAGACCTGGCGTCCGATCGAGCAGGCGACCATGAGCTACGGCTACGGGCTCTCGGTGTCGTTGTTCCAGCTGGCGCAGGCCTACACCATCTTCGCGCGCGATGGCGAGCTGATCCCGGTCACCCTGCTCAAGGCCGAGACACCGGCCACCGGGGTGCGGGTGTTCAGCGAAAAAAACACGGTGGCCGTGCGCAAGATGCTGGAAATGGCCACCGGCCCCGGCGGTACTGCGCCCCAGGCCCAGACCATGGGCTATTCGGTGGGCGGCAAGACCGGCACGGCCCACAAGCAGGAAGGCAAGGGCTATGCGGCCAAGAAGTACCGCAGCTTCTTTGTCGGACTGGCGCCGGTGGAAGCGCCGCGCATCGTGGTGGCGGTGATGGTGGACGAGCCCAGCAACGGACAGTACTTCGGAGGTCTTGTCGCAGCCCCGGTGTTCAGCGAAACGGTGCAGCAGACCCTGCGCATCCTGGGCGTGCAGCCCGACATGAACGTCAAGCCGCAGATCGTGACCGAGATCGTGGAGGAGTCGTTCTGATGCAGACGATCCAGCATCCCCAGGCCGTGGCCGGTTGGCTGCGCGAGCGCGTGCGCGGTCATCTGGATTGCGACAGCCGCCGTGTGCAGCCGGGTGATGGTTTCGTGGCCTGGCCCGGTGCCGCCACCGACGGGCGCCGTTATGTGGCGGGGGCGCTGCAGGCGGGTGCGGCGGCGGCGCTGGTCGAGCGCGAAGGCGTGGAAGCCTTCGACTTCGATGACGAGCGTGTGGCGGCGGTGCCCGGGCTCAAGGCGCAAGCGGGTCCGATCGCGAGTGCGTTTTATGCCGAGCCCAGCGCGGTGCTCGACGTGGTGGCTTTCACCGGCACCAACGGCAAGACCTCCAGCGCCTGGTGGATGGCACAGCTGCTGTCAGCCGTGGGCCGGCCCTGCGCGGTGGTGGGTACCCTGGGCATTGGCCAGCCGCCGCTGGCGGGCGACGAGGGTCATGCCCTGGTGCCCACCGGCCTGACCACGCCCGACCCGGTGCTGCTGCAGGCGCGCCTGCGGGGCATGGTGGACGCGGGACTGAAAGCCTGCGCCATCGAAGCCTCGTCCATCGGCCTGATCGAGGGCCGCCTCAACGCGACCCAGATCCGCGTCGCGGTCTTCACCAATTTCACGCAGGACCACCTGGACTTCCACGGCAGCATGGCCGACTACTGGGCCGCCAAGGCCGCCCTGTTCGACTGGCCGGGCCTGGCTCACGCGGTGCTGAACCTCGACGATCCGCAGGGCGCCTCGCTGGCGTCCTTGCTGCGGGGCAGGGGCCTGGATCTCTGGACGGTGGGCATCGAGGCCGTGGGCGCTTCAAATGCGCCGCGGGTTTTCGCGCGCGACATCGGCTTCACCGACCACGGCATGCGCTTGACCGTGGGGGAGCGTGACGCAACGGGTGGTGAGATCGAATTCCACGGGTTGAGCCTGCCGCTGGTCGGGCTGTACAACGTGTCCAACCTGCTGGGTGTGCTGGCCTCGGCCCGCGCGCTCGGAGTGTCGCTGGCCGATGCGGTGCGTGCCTGTGACGCGCTCACGCCGGTGCCTGGCCGCATGGAGCAGGTGGCGGCCGCAGCGGGCCAGCCGCTGGTGCTGGTGGACTACGCCCACACGCCGGATGCGCTGGAAAAAGCCTTGCAGGCGCTGCGACCGCTGGCGCAGCAGCGCGGCGGTGCCCTCTGGGCGGTGGCGGGTTGCGGTGGCGACCGCGATGCCGGCAAGCGCCCGCTCATGGCCGCCGTGGCCGAGCGCGAGGCGCAACACGTGGTGTTGACCAGCGACAACCCCCGCACCGAAGACCCGCTGGTGATCCTGAAACAGATGGTGGCCGGACTGTCCGAACCCGCCCAAGCGCTGGTCGAAGCCGACCGGGCCGCGGCCATCACGCTGGCTGTGCAGCGCGCCGATGCGGGGGACGTGGTGCTGATCGCGGGCAAGGGTCACGAGGACTACCAGGACGTGATGGGTGTGAAAAAGCCGTTCTCCGATCTGGTGCAGGCGCGCGAGGCGCTTGCCCAGCGCGCCGCAGCGCCGGGAGCTTCCGCATGAAGAGCTTGAACCAGCTGATGCTGCAACTCGGTGGCGCCCGTGCCGTGGGAGCGCCCGATGCGGCCGTCCTGCGCGTGCACACCGACACCCGCAGCCTGCAGCCGGGCGACCTGTTTGTGGCCCTCAAGGGTGAGCGCTTCGATGCACACGACTTCCTGCCACAGGCGCGCGCGGCCGGTGCCGTGGCCGCCATCGCTCACAGTGGCCTGGCGGCTGCCGGCCTGCCCGGCGTCGAGGTGCCCGATGCGCGCCTGGCGCTGGGCGAGCTGGCCCGTCTGTGGCGCGAGCAGTTCAGCCTGCCGCTGATCGCCGTGACCGGCAGCAACGGCAAGACCACGGTGACGCAGATGGTCGCGGCCATCCTGCGCGCCGCGGCCGGCGACGCTGCCCACGCCACGCAAGGCAATCTGAACAACGACATTGGCGTGCCGCTCACGCTGCTGCGCCTGCGCGAGACGCACCGGCTGGCGGTGATCGAGCTGGGCATGAACCACCCGGGCGAAATCGCCTACCTGGCCGCGCTGACCCAGCCCACGGTGGCCCTGGTCAACAACGCCCAGCGCGAGCACCAGGAGTTCATGGGCACCGTCGAAGCCGTGGCGCGCGAAAACGGGCAGGTGATCACGGCCCTGCGCAGCGGCGGTGCGGCCGTCTTCCCCAGCGACGACGAATACACCTGGGTCTGGCGCGAACTGGCCGCGGGGCAGCGCGTGCTGACCTTCAGCGACCGCGATGCGGCCGCCGATGTGCGCGCGCTCAGCGCCGACTGGTTGGATGGTGCCTGGGCCTTGCGCTTCACCACGCCGTCGGGCGAGCAGGCTTGCCGCCTGCGCATCGCCGGCCGGCACAACGTGCGCAATGCCCTGGCGGCGGCGGCCTGCGCGCTGGCGGCGGGTGTGTCGCTCACCGACATCGGACGCGGGCTGGACGCGTTCGAACCTGTGGGTGGCCGCTCGCGCGCGCTGTCGTTGGCGCTGCCGGACCGCCACGTCACCCTGATCGACGACACCTACAACGCCAACCCCGATTCCGTGGTCGCGGCCATCCAGGTGCTGGCCGAACTGCCCGGCCCGCGCCTGCTGGTGCTGGGCGACATGGGCGAGGTGGGTGAGCAGGGGCTCGCCTTTCATCTGGAAGTGCTGCGGCTGGCGCAGGCCAGTGGCATCGAGGCCGTGCACTGTGCGGGCGACTGGATGCAGCAGGCTGTTGCCGCCCTGAAGGCCGCCGGTGAAAACGCCCCCACCCACTGGAGCGACGTGCCCGCACTGGCCGTGCATGCGAGCGCCCTGGTCGCGGCCACGCCTGCGCCCGCGGTGCGCAGCGTGCTGGTGAAGGGCTCTCGATTCATGCGCATGGAGCGCGTGGTGCAGGGCCTGTTGGCCCTGACCGCGCCCGCGCAACAAGAACAAAAGGATTCCACCCATGCTGCTTAGCCTGACCCAATGGCTGCAGAGCCTCGGACCCGAATTCGGGTTCCTGCGGGTCTTTCAGTACCTGACCTTCCGCGCCGTGATGGCCGCGCTCACCGCGCTCATCGTCGGTCTGGTGGCGGGTCCGTTTTTCATCCGCCGCCTCGCTGCACTCAAGATCGGTCAGCCGATCCGCGAATACGCGATGCAGAGCCACATCAGCAAGGGCGGCACGCCCACCATGGGTGGTGTGCTGATCCTGTTTGCGATCGCCCTGTCCACGCTGCTGTGGTTCGACTGGTCCAACCGCTTCACCTGGATCGTGCTGCTGGTGACGCTGGGCTTCGGCGCCATCGGCTGGGTGGACGACTGGCGCAAGGTCGTCCACAAGGACCCCGAGGGCATGCGCTCGCGCGAGAAGTATTTCTGGCAGTCGGTGATCGGTCTGGTGGCCGCGTTCTACCTGGCCTTCAGCGTGGCCGAAACCAGCAACCTGCGCGTGCTGCAGCTGTTCTTCAACTGGGTGGCCTCGGGCTTCACGCTCGAACTGCCGCCGCGTGCCGGCCTGATGGTGCCCTTCTTCAAGGAAGTGGCCTACCCGCTGGGTGTGTTCGGCTTCGTGGTCATGACCTACCTGGTGATCGTGGGGTCGAGCAACGCGGTGAACCTCACCGACGGACTGGACGGCCTGGCGATCATGCCGGTGGTGATGGTGGGATCGGCGCTCGGGGTGTTCGCCTACGTGACCGGCAGCGCCGTGTTCTCGCGCTACCTGCTGCTGCCGCACATTCCCGGGGCTGGCGAACTGCTGATTTTTTGCGCCGCCATGGCCGGTGCCGGTCTGGCCTTCCTGTGGTTCAACACCCACCCCGCGCAGGTCTTCATGGGCGACGTGGGCGCGCTCGCGCTGGGTGGCGCGCTGGGCACCATCGCCGTCATCGTGCGCCAGGAAATCGTGCTCGCCATCATGGGCGGCATCTTCGTGGTGGAGGCGCTGTCGGTGATGCTGCAGGTGAGCTATTTCAAATACACCAAGCGCCGCTTCGGCCAGGGTCGCCGCCTGTTCCAGATGGCGCCGCTGCACCACCACTTCGAGAAAAAGGGCTGGAAGGAGACGCAGGTCGTGGTCCGTTTCTGGATCATCACCATGCTGCTGTGCCTGGTCGGTTTGTCGACTTTGAAACTCCGATGAACGCGCTCAAAGACCAACACGTTCTCATCCTGGGCCTGGGCATCTCCGGTCTGGCGATGGCGCGCTGGTGCGTGCGCCACGGAGCGGTGGTGACGGTGGCCGACACGCGCGAGAACCCGCCTTCGCTGGCGGCCTTGCGCGCCGAGTGTCCGCAGGCGGCTTTTGTCGCCGGCCCTTTTGACGACAGCCTGCTGGTGCGCCAGCCCTGGAACGTGATCGCGCGCAGCCCCGGCCTGCCGCCTGAACAGCTGTCACCGGCACGCATCTGGGCGCAGCAGCACGGTGCCGCCTTCGTCGGCGAGCTCGACCTGTTTGCGCAGGCGCTGCAAGACCTGTCGGCGCGCGAGCGCCTGCCTTACAAGCCCCAGGTGCTCGCGATCACCGGCACCAACGGCAAGACCACCGTGACCTCGCTGACCGGCCTGCTGCTGCAGCGCTGTGGCCTGAACGTTGCTGTGGCCGGCAACATCGGCCCGGCGCTGCTGGATGTGCTGGGCGCGGCGCTGGACGCCGAAGCGCAGGCCGAGGCCGCCGAACGGGCGGAGGCCGAAGCGGCACAACAGGCCGAGCAGGACAGGCTGGACGCACAGCCCGCCGCCGAACCGTTGGCGCTATCGCCTGCCGGGGACGTTTCTGAGCCAGCGCCCGTCGAAGAAGGTACCCTACCCGTGCTGGAAAACCAGGACGAATTGTTGCCCGCTGACGCAGAAGAGCCCTTGTCGGTTCCGGGCGAAGACGACGACGCGCCGTTGATGCTGGTGCCACCGCCCATCGAACCGCCGGCGCCCCCGCACCTGCCCGTGGTCTGGGTGCTTGAACTCTCCAGTTTCCAGCTTGACGGCACCGCCGGGGGTGCCTGGGACAACGTGCCCACGGCAGCCACTGTGCTCAACATCACCGAAGACCACCTGGACTGGCACGGTTCGTTGGCCGCCTATGCGCAGGCCAAGGCCGCGGTGTACGGCGCGCAGGCGCTGATGCTGCTGAACCGCGACGACGCCCAGGTCATGGCCATGAAGCCGGGCAACGTCACCGTGAAGGTCGGCGGCCGCAACCGCCAGCAGCCGGCCCGGCCTTATGCCACCTTCGGCCTGGGGGTGCCCACACGCCCCGGCGACTGGGGCATCGAGTCGGTCAACGGCATGACCTGGCTGGTGCGCGCGCTCGCGCTGGACGAAACCCGCAAACGGGGCCGTGCGGCGGACGAGGACGATGAGATCTACTTCCAGCGCCTGATGCCGGTGGACGCCCTGCGCATCCGTGGCCGCCACAACGCGGCCAACGCGCTGGCCGCGCTCGCGCTGGCCACCTCCACCGGTGCGCCGCTGGGTCCGATGCTGCACGGCCTGCGCGAGTACCGCGGCGAGCCGCACCGTGTGGAGCCGGTGGCCATCATCAACGGGGTCGAGTACTTCGACGACAGCAAGGGCACCAACGTGGGCGCGACGCTGGCCGCCATCAACGGCCTGGGTGCCGACCGGCGCCTGGTCGTGATCCTCGGGGGTGACGGCAAGGGTCAGGATTTTTCGCCTCTGGCTGCGCCACTGGCCCGCCACGCCCGCGCCGTGCTGCTGATCGGTCGCGACGCGGCGACCCTCCGTGGCCAGGTGGCGCAGGCCGTCGAGGAAGCTGGCATTCCCCTGCTGGACGCCAGCAGTCTGCCCGGGGCCGTCGCGCTGGCGGCGCAGCAGGCGTTGTCGGGCGATGCGGTGTTGCTGTCACCCGCCTGCGCCAGCCTGGACATGTTCAAGGACTACAAGCACCGCGCCGCGGTCTTCGTCGAGGCGGTCGCCGAGCTGGCCCATGAACAGGGCGTGGAACTGGAGGGCGGGCTGTGAGCCATCGCCTGCACAACACCTTGAGCCGCCTGCGCGCCGCCATGGGCGGACTGCTGCCGCGTCTGGTGGGCCTGGGCCCGGCGGGCGGCGATGGTCTCCCGGTGCGCTTGTCCAACCGCACATACGCGGGCACGCGCCAGGGGCCGGTGCGTGAACTCGGGTTCGATCAGCCGCTGCTCTGGGTCGCGGTGGCGCTGATGGCATGGGGGCTGGTGATGGTGTATTCGGCCTCGATCGCCTTGCCCGACAACCCGCGCTTCGCCAACTACGCGCACACGCACTTCGTGGTGCGCCACGGCTTCTCCATCCTCATCGGCCTCGTGACCGCGCTGATGGCGTTCCAGTTCCCGCTGCGCACCTGGGAAAAACTCGCCCCCTGGCTGTTCGCCGTGGCGCTGCTGATGCTGGTGCTGGTGTTGATCCCCGTGATCGGCAAGGGTGTGAACGGCGCCCGGCGCTGGATCCCGCTGGGCATCATGAATTTCCAGCCCTCCGAGCTGGCCAAGCTCGCGGTGCTGCTCTACGCCGCCGACTACATGGTGCGCAAGATGGAGGTCAAGGAGCGCTTCTTCCGCGCCGTGGCGCCGATGGCGGTGGCCGTGGGCGTGGTTGGCATGTTGCTGCTGGCCGAGCCCGACATGGGCGCCTTCATGGTGATCGTGGTGATCGCCATGGGCATCCTGTTCCTCGGTGGCGTCAACGCGCGCATGTTCTTCCTGATGGCGCTGGTGGTGGTGGGCGCGTTTGCGGTCATGGTCATGACCAGCGAGTTCCGGCGCCAGCGGGTGTTTGCCTACCTCGACCCCTGGAGCATGGAGCATGCGCTGGGCAAGGGTTACCAGCTCTCGCACTCGCTGATCGCCTTTGGGCGGGGCGAGATCTTTGGCGTCGGTCTGGGCGGCAGTGTCGAGAAGCTGCACTGGCTGCCCGAGGCCCACACCGACTTCCTGCTCGCGGTGATCGGCGAAGAGTTCGGCCTGATCGGGGTGCTGGTCGTGATCGGCCTGTTCCTCTGGCTCACGCGCCGCATCATGCACATCGGGCGCCAGGCCATCGCGCTCGATCAGGTGTTCGCCGGCCTCGTGGCGCAGGGCGTGGGCCTGTGGATGGGTTTCCAGGCCTTCATCAACATCGGCGTGAACCTTGGAGCCTTGCCGACCAAGGGACTGACCTTGCCGCTGATGAGCTACGGCGGGTCGGCCATCCTGCTCGAACTCACCGCCCTGGCCATCGTGCTGCGGGTGGACTATGAAAACCGCCAGCTCATGAAAGGTGGGCGGTCATGAGCGGCAAGCGGTTTCATAAAAATCACCAGACAGGCGCGCAGCGGCTGCAGATGCGGAACGCATCGTTGATGAAGGGCGGGCGGTCATGAACAAGACCCCATGCGCCCTCATCATGGCCGGCGGCACCGGCGGCCACATCTTCCCTGGCCTGGCTGTGGCCGAAGCCTTGCGTGAGCGCGGCTGGCGCGTGCACTGGCTGGGCGCTCCGGGCAGCATGGAGAGCCGCCTGGTGCCGCCGCGCGGTTTCCCGCTGGAGCTGATCGATTTCGGCGGCGTGCGGGGCAAAGGCGTGAAAACGCTGTTTCTGCTGCCGCTGCGCCTGTTGCGCGCTTTCTGGCAGGCGCTGCAGGTGGTTCGCCGCGTCAAGCCCGATGTGCTGGTCGGCCTGGGCGGCTACATCACCTTCCCCGGCGGCATGATGGGCACGCTGCTCGGCAAGCCGCTGGTGCTGCACGAGCAGAACTCGGTGGCCGGCATGGCCAACAAGGTGCTCACCGGCATCGCTGACCGGGTGTTCACCGCTTTTCCCAACGTCTTCAAGAAAGCCGAATGGGTGGGCAACCCGCTGCGCGCCGAATTCCTGCGCCAGCCGGTGCCCGCCGAGCGGTTTGCCGGGCGCAGCGGCCCGCTGCGCCTGCTGGTGGTGGGTGGGAGCCTGGGCGCCAAGGCACTCAACGACACGGTGCCGCAGGCCCTCGCGCTCATTCCCTCGGCGCAGCGTCCGCAGGTCATTCACCAGAGCGGCGAAAAGCAGATCGAGGCGCTGCGCGCCAACTACACGGCCGCCGGTGTGCTGGCCGAACTCACGCCCTTCATCGATGACACGGCACAGGCGTTTGCCGACGCCGACCTGATCGTCTGCCGGGCCGGCGCCAGCACCGTGACCGAGATCGCCGCGGTGGGCGCGGCGGCGCTGTTCGTGCCGTTCCCGCACGCGGTGGACGACCACCAGACCACCAACGCCCGCTTCCTGACGGATGCCGGTGGCGCCTGGCTGGTGCAACAGACCGAACTCACGCCGGCCTCGCTGGCGATGAAGCTGCAGACGCTGCAGCGCGAACAACTGATGGAGATGGCCGGCAAGGCCAAGCAGATGGAAAAGACAGAAGCCGTGGCGGCCGTGGTGTCCGCCTGCGAGCAACTCGCGAAAGTACAACCGTCATGAAACACGCCATTCGCCATATACATTTCGTCGGCATCGGCGGCAGCGGCATGAGCGGCATCGCCGAGGTGCTGCTCAACCAGGGTTACCGCATCTCCGGCAGCGACCTGGGCGAGAGCACGGTCACGCGCCGGCTGGTGGCGCTGGGCGCCGAGGTGTTCATCGGCCACGATGCGGCCCACATCGGCGGGGCCGACGCCATCGTCACCTCCACCGCGGTGAAAGACGACAACCCCGAGGTGATCGCCGCGCACGCCAAGCTGGTGCCGGTGGTGCCACGCGCGGTGATGCTGGCCGAGCTGATGCGCATGAAAAAGGGCGTGGCCATCGCCGGCACACACGGCAAGACCACCACCACCAGCCTGGTGGCCAGCGTGCTCGCCGCCGCGAACCTGGACCCGACCTTCGTGATCGGCGGCCGGCTCAACAGCGCGGGCGCCAACGCGCAACTGGGTTCGGGTGAATACATCGTGGTCGAGGCCGACGAATCCGACGCCTCGTTCCTGAACCTGCTGCCGGTGCTCTCGGTCGTCACCAACATCGACGCCGACCACATGGACACCTATGGTCACGACTTCGGCCGGCTCAAGGGCGCGTTCATCGAGTTCCTGCACAAGATGCCGTTCTACGGCACCGCCGTGGTGTGCGTGGACGATCCGTCGATCCGCGAGATCCTGCCGCAGATCGCTCGCCCCATCACCAGCTACGGTTTCTCGGAAGACGCCCAGGTGCGTGCGGTGAATGTGCGTGCGGTGGGTGGTCAGATGCACTTCACCGTGCAGCGCAAGAACGGCACCCTGATGCCCGACCTGGACGTGGTGCTCAACCTGCCCGGGAACCACAACGTGCTCAATGCGCTGGCCGCGATCGGTATCGCGGTCGAGCTGGGGGTCGCCGACGTGGCGGTGCAACAGGCGCTGGCCGAGTTCAAGGGTGTGGGCCGGCGCTTCCAGCGCTACGGCGAAGCGGCCCTGCCCTCGGGTGGCAGCTGCACCCTGGTGGACGACTACGGCCACCACCCGGTGGAGATGGCGGCCACGCTGTCCGCGGCGCGTGGCGCCTTTCCGGACCGCCGCCTGGTGCTGGCCTTCCAGCCGCACCGCTACAGCCGCACGCGCGACTGTTTCGAAGATTTCGTGAAAGTGATCAACCAGGCCGACGCCGTGCTGCTGGCCGAGGTGTACGCCGCGGGCGAGGCGCCCATCGTGGCGGCCGACGGTCGTTCGCTGGCGCGTGCGCTGCGGGTGGCGGGCAAGCTGGAGCCGGTGTTTGTGGACGACATCGCCGCCATGCCGCAGGCCGTGCTGGACAACGCGCGCGACGGCGACGTGGTGCTCTGCATGGGCGCGGGCTCCATTGGGGCGGTGGCCGGACAGGTGGTTGAGCTGGCGCAGAAGGACAGGACATGAACGCAGGGGTGAAGACCGTGAATATCGACGTCAAGGCACTGGGCAAGGTGGCCGTGCTCATGGGGGGGCGCTCGGCCGAGCGCGAGGTGTCGCTCATGTCGGGCACGGGCGTGCTGGCCGCGCTGAAGTCCAAGGGCGTGGACGCGCATGCCTTCGATCCGGCCGAACGCGATCTGGGTGAACTCAAACGCGAAGGTTTTGCGCGTTGCTTCATCGCGCTGCACGGCCGCTTCGGCGAAGACGGCACGGTGCAGGGCGCGCTGGAGCTGCTGGGCATTCCCTACACCGGTCCGGGCGTGATGGCCTCGGCGGTGGCCATGGACAAGCTCATGACCAAGCGCATCTGGCTGGCCGAAGGCCTGTCCACGCCGACCTGGCGCCAGGTGCACAGCGCCGAAGAGACCCGCGCCGCCTTCGCGGCCCTGGGTTCTCCCATGATCGTGAAGCCGGTGCGCGAGGGTTCCACCATCGGCCTGAGCAAGGTCCTGACGCTGGCGGAATGCGACGCCGCCTACGCGCTGGCTTCGGGCCAGGACCCGATGGTGATGTGCGAACAGTTCATCGCCGGCGACGAAGTCACCATCCCGGTGCTGGGCACGGGCGCCGAGGCCCGCGCGCTGCCGGTGATCCGCATCGTGGCGCCCGACGGCAACTACGACTACCAGCACAAGTACTTCACCGACGACACGAAATACCTCGTGCCCTGCGGCCTGCCCGAAGGCGAAGAGGCCGCCATCCAGGCGCTGGTGCTCAAGGCCTTCCGGACGCTGGACTGCCGCGGCTGGGCCCGGGCCGACGTGATGATCGACGCCAGGACGCGCAAGCCGTACCTGCTGGAAATCAACACCTCGCCGGGCATGACCGGGCATTCGCTGGTGCCGATGTCGGCGCGCGCCACCGGGCTTTCGTACGAAGACCTGTGCCTGACGCTGCTGGCCACTGCGGCGCTGGACAACCCGGCAAACGGACAAGGCTGAAAGCACCGACATGGCCCAGACCGACCTGCCACTGGACGTCAAGCTCATGACCATGGTGACCCACGCCCTGGTGATGGTGTTTGCCGTGCTGTGTCTGGGCGCGTTGGCCAACTGGGTGCTGCGCCACCCGGTCTGGGCGGTGCGGGCGATCGCGGTGCACGGCGAGGTGGACCACCAGAACGCGGTGGGCCTGCGCGCCCAGCTGGCGACCCAGATGCGGAGCCGGCTGTCGGGTGGTCTGCTGGCCATGGACCTGCAGCCGGTGCGGCAGATGTTCGAGGCCGTGCCCTGGGTGCGGCATGCGCTGGTGCAGCGTGAGTTTCCCAACCGCCTGCGCGTCACGCTCGAAGAACACCGGGCGGTGGCCTGGTGGGGGCAGGCCGGCGGCGGTCAGCTGGTCAACCACCTGGGGGAGATCTTTGATGCCAGTCCGGACGACGGCGACGGCCTGCCCGAGCTGGCCGGACCGACCGCGCGGGTGGCCGAAGTCTGGGCCCTGTACCAGTTGCTCGATGCCGAGCTGGAGCGGCTGGACCTCGGCATCGAACGGCTCGAACTCAGCGAACGCGGCAGCTGGCGCGCGACGCTGGATAACGGCGCCCGCATGGAGCTGGGGCGCGGCACTCCCGAGGAACTGCTGGCGCGTGCGCGCCGCTTCACCGCCACCGTGAGCCAGCTCGCCGAACGCTACCCCGGTGCGGTGCAGTCCGTCGACCTGCGCTACCCCAACGGTTACGCCCTGCGCATGCGCGGCGTCACCACCGTCAACGAAGAAGACGCGAAACCCGCGAACAACACCCGGTAATCAAGAAATCATCATGGCCAAGGAATACAAAGATCTGGTGGTTGGACTCGACATCGGCACCGCCAAAATCATGGTGGTGGTGGCCGAGGTCCAGGCCAACGGCGAACTCAAGCTCGCGGGCCTGGGTGTGTCGGCCAGCCACGGCCTGAAGCGCGGCGTGGTGGTCAACATCGACGCCACGGTGCAGAGCATCCAGGCGGCCCTGAAAGAGGCCGAGCTGATGGCCGACTGCCGCATCGCCCGCGTCTACACCGGCATCACCGGCAGCCACATCCGCGGCATCAACTCCAGCGGCATGGTGGCCATCAAGGACCGCGAGGTCACGCCGGCCGACGTGGCGCGCGTGATCGAAACCGCCAAGGCCATCAACATCTCGACCGACCAGCGCCTGCTGCTGGTCGAGCCGCAGGAATTCGTGATCGACGGCCAGGAAGTGAAAGAGCCGATCGGCATGAGTGGCATCCGGCTCGAAGCCAAGGTGCACATCGTCACCGGCGCGCAGAGCGCGGCCGAAAACATCATCAAGTGCGTGCGCCGCTGCGGGCTGGAAGTCGACCAGCTCATGCTCAACCCGCTGGCGTCCAGCCAGGCGGTGCTGACCGACGACGAAAAAGAGCTTGGCGTGGCCTTGGTCGACATCGGCGCCGGCACCACCGACGTGGCCATCTTCGCGGGCGGAGCGATCCGCCACACCGCGGTGATCCCGATCGCGGGCGACCTGATCACCAGCGACATCGCCATGGCGCTGCGCACGCCCACCAAGGACGCCGAAGACATCAAGGTCGAATACGGCTGTGCCAAGCAGTTGCTGGCCGACCCCGACACCCAGGTCGAGGTGCCCGGTCTGGGCGACCGCGGTCCGCGTCTGCTCGGCCGCCAGGCGCTGGCCGGCGTGATCGAGCCGCGGGTGGAAGAGATTTTTGCGCTGGTGCAGCAGGTGGTGCGCGACTCCGGGTTCGAAGAAGTCCTGTCTTCGGGCATCGTGCTCACGGGCGGCAGCGCCGTCATGCACGGCATGGTCGAGCTGGGCGAAGACATCTTCCTGAAGCCGGTGCGCCGCGGCATCCCGCACTACGCGTCGGCCTTGTCGGACATGGTGGCCCAGCCGCGTGCGGCCACGGTGATGGGTCTGCTGGAAGAAGCGCGCCTGGCGCGTGTGCGCGGGCACAAGGTGGCGCAGAAGGCGGGCTCCATGCAGGGCGCGCTGGAACGCATGAAAAACTGGTTTGTGGGGACTTTCTGATCATGAATCACACACACTCGATGAGCGGTTTGTTCGGATCCCCTGTCTTCCCCGCGTGCCATGGCGCCGCGGGCCACTACCCGGTGCACCGATGTACGGAATGCACCGGGCCGCCTGGGTGATGCCCGGGCCGCGCAGCGGCCACCCCCTTGATGAACACAACGATTTTTTATTGAAACAACGCCCGGTACCGCAGGTTCAGGGCAACAACAGGAGAGAAAAATGAGCATCGAAATGATTGAAGTGGAAGAGTTCAACCAGGGCACCCAGATCAAGGTCATCGGCGTGGGTGGTGGCGGCGGCAACGCCGTGGAACACATGATCACGCGCGGCGTGCAGGGGGTGGAATTCATCTGCGCCAACACCGACGCGCAAGCCCTGGCCCGCAGCGCCACCAGCCGCACCATCCAGCTCGGCACCAGCGGCCTGGGCGCCGGCAGCAAGCCGGAAAAGGGCCGTGATGCGGCCGAACTGGCGATCGATGAGATCCGCTCCGCCATCGAGGGCGCGCACATGCTGTTCATCACCGCCGGCATGGGCGGCGGCACCGGCACCGGCGCTGCGCCCGTGATCGCGCGTGTGGCCAAGGAAATGGGCATCCTCACCGTGGGCGTGGTCACCAAGCCGTTCGACTGGGAAGGTGGCCGCCGCATGACCAACGCCGACAGCGGCCTGGCCGAGCTCGAAGCCAACGTGGATTCGCTGATCGTGATCCTGAACGAGAAGCTGCTCGAAGTGCTGGGCGACGACGTGACGCAGGACGAAGCCTTTGCCCACGCCAACGACGTGTTGAAGAACGCCGTCGGCGGCATCGCCGAGATCATCAACGAGTACGGCAACGTCAACGTCGACTTCGAAGACGTGCGCACCGTGATGGGCGAGCCCGGCAAGGCCATGATGGGCACGGCGGTTGCCGCCGGCCCGGACCGCGCCCGCATCGCTGCCGAAGAGGCCGTGGCCTGCCCGCTGCTCGAAGGCATCGACCTGTCGGGTGCCAAGGGCGTGCTGGTGCTGGTCACGGCCGCCAAGGGTTCGCTCAAACTGTCCGAGTCCAAGCTGGCGATGAACACCATCCGCGCCTACGCTTCGCCGGACGCACACGTCATCTACGGCGCGGCCTACGACGACAGCCTGGGCGACGAGATGCGCGTCACCGTGGTGGCCACGGGCCTGTCCCGCCAGGGCGCCCGCCGCACCGCGCCGCCGCTGCAGGTGCTGCGCACCGGCACCGACAACGTGGCGTTCAACATCCCGACGGTGCATACCGCGGTGGGTGGCCCGGGTGCTGCCCAGCCCGACTACAACTCCATGGCCGTGCCCAGTGTGTGGCGCACCAACCGCACACAGGCGGCGGCCAAGGTGGATGCGCTGGCCTCGGGCGGTATGGATGATTTCGAGATTCCGGCATTCCTTCGTAAGCAAGCCGACTGACTTTGACGGGCCGCAAAGCTACTGCGCGGCCCGATCTGGCGTCTGCAGTGCTCGCCGTACGAGAGTACGGCTCCGCGCTTCAACGCCACCTCGGGCCGCCCGCTACGCTTTTCGACCCATCAAAGGAGACCTTTGTTTTCGGCTCCTATCCCGGGCATAGGTTTTCCTGCCAGCACTTATTCGTTCGGAAAACTAAAATCATCCGATGCTTGCCCAACGAACCCTGAAATCCCTCACCAAGGCGGTCGGCGTCGGCCTGCACAGCGGCCAGCGGGTCGAGCTGACGCTGCGCCCGGCCGCACCGGACACCGGCATCGTGTTCCGCCGCGTGGACCTGCCCGAGCCGGTGGAGATTGCGGTGAACACCAGCGCCGTATCGGACACGCGCATGGCCTCGACCATCTCCAACGGCGGGGTGAAGGTGCAGACCATCGAGCACATCATGAGCGCGGCCGCGGGCCTGGGGCTGGACAACCTGTATGTGGACATCACGGCCGAAGAGGTGCCGATCCTGGACGGATCCTCGGCCTCGTTCGTTTACCTGCTGCAGAGCGCGGGCATCGTGACGCAGAAGGCGCCCAAGCGCTTCATCCGGGTGACCAAACCGGTGGAGGTGCGCGAAGGGGAGGGCAGCAACCTCAAGTGGGCGCGGCTGGACCCTTACCACGGCTACAAGCTGAGCTTCGAGATCGAGTTCAACCACCCGGCGGTGAATTCCAGCGGCCAGCGGGTCGAGTTCGACATGGGCAGCGGCCGCTACGCGAGGGAGATCGCCCGGGCCCGCACCTTCGGCTTCACGCGCGACGTGGAGATGATGCGTTCCCATGGCCTGGCGCTGGGTGGTGGCCTGGACAACGCCATCGTGATGGACGATGTGAAGGTGCTCAACGCCGACGGCCTGCGTTACCAGGACGAGTTCGTCAAGCACAAGATCCTCGACGCCATCGGCGATCTCTACATCATCGGCAAGCCGCTGCTGGCCGCCTACAGCGCCTTCCGCTCGGGTCACGCCATGAACAACCAGCTGCTGCGTGCGCTGCTGGCCCGACCCGATGCTTACGAGATCGTGAGCTTTGAGCAGGAGCGTGAAGCGCCCACCGGCTTCGCGCAACTCGCTCCCGCCTGGTAAGCGCCAGCCGGCGCCCGGGGCTTCACCGACAAACAAGCCATGCTGCTGTTTCGCTGGACCATCTTCATGCTCCTGCTGGCGGCCGGCGTGTCGTTCGCCTTCTACATCGGCACGGGGCAGGCGCGGTTTCGCCAGTACGGGATCGTGATCCTGAAATGGACGGTCATCGCGGCGCTGGGCTTTTTTGGTGTGCTGGTGCTGGAGCGCCTTCTCTGATGCGCTGAAAAGCCAAAGGCCATCCCGAAGGATGGCCTTTGGCTTTCAGGTGTGGAGCCGGATTCAGTGGGCGCCGACGAAGCGGGTGCCTTCGAACGAACGGGACTCACCGCTGGTGCGGTACTGCGCCCAGGCCACCATCAGCATCAGCGCGGCAAAACCACCGGCGATCAGCACCGGGTAAGCAGCGAGGATGTCGGTCAGCGGGAACTTCCAGTTCAGCGGACGGCCGACGCCCAGCAAGGCGGCGTAGAACCACGACACCGCCGACACCGAACCCGCAAACACGGCGAAGCTGCGCTGCGAGAACGACATGTTCAGCAGGGTGCCGGCCTTCTTCATCAGCGGCAGGACGCGGTGGTGCAGCAGGATGCCATTGAGGGTCAGCAGGGCAACGACGGTGATCTTGGCCTGCAGCTTGGGGTTGGCGAAGTACTCCAGGCCTTTGACCGATGTGTCCAGCGCGATGATGCCGGCGCCGGTGGCCCAGAGTGCGGCCAGGGCCAGGGCCACGGTGTTCTGCAAATCCTGCAGGTGTTTCGGGTCCATGCGTTCATGGGGGTCGCCTGAGATGAGCTGTTTGACCATGGCAATGTCGCTCATGAGGATCAACCCGATGGCCGCGCAACAGGCGATCAGGTGGGCGTAGACGAGGGCCATTCGTGAAAATTCAAGTTCCATGTGAGATATCCGGTTGAGGGGTCAAGGTCTGTCCCGACAGAAACGGGCTCCGGGGCCCGACGGAAGTTTGCATCGAAGCCTTGGCCGCTAATGTGCCTATCCGGGTCGTGGTCATCTGTGCGCAGTTGCAACGGTTGGTCCCGTTGTCATTGATATTTATCAATTTGTACAAAAGGGGGTCTTCAGGGGGAAAACCCCAATGAAGCTGTTGTTTCCATCCCTCAAATGGGGGATGCTCTGGGGCGTGCAGATACTGTTGTTACGTCCATGTACGGTTCGTAACAACCACGCACCATCTGGCCGGTGACGGCCTGTCCCCTGTTTTCAGTAGTTCCGGCCGCCTTTGTAGGCCGCATGGGTACGTGCCTGCAGGGGTGACACCTTGTTGATGGCCTGCATCGTGCGGCTGACCTGCGCATGGGTGATGGCCAGGCCCAGGGCATCGGCCGCGTCCTTGCCGGGCAGGCCGGGCAATTGCAGCAGGCGTTTGACCATTTCCTGCATCTGCGCCTTGTCGGCGCGGCCATAACCGACCACAGCCTTCTTCAGCTGCAGGGCGGTGTACTCGGCCACCGGCAGGCCGTTGGCCACCAGCGCCGTGAGGCAGCAACCGCGGGCCTGGCCCAGCAGCAACGTGGCCTGCGGGTTGACGTTGACGAACACGATCTCGCAGACCGAAGCTTCGGGCTGGTAGCGCTTCACCACCTCGCTGATGCCGTCAAACAGGATCTTCAGCCGCTCGGGCAGCAAGGCGCCGTCTTTCGGGCTGGTCTGGATGGTGCCGCTGGCCACGTAATGCAGTGCGGCGCCCTCGGTGTCGATGACACCAAAGCCGGTGCACTGCAGGCCGGGATCGATGCCGAGGATGCGCATGGGTGGGGTGCCGTTTCAGCGTTCAGAGGTTGAAGGTCCAGCGCACGGAGTGGAAAAACACCGGCGCGGCGAAACACAGCGCGTCCACGCGGTCAAGCAGGCCGCTGGCCCCGGTGACCGAGCGGCCGGCCGAACCCCAGTGGGTCACGCCGCGGTCGCGTTTGATGGCTTTCATGACCAGGTGTCCGAACGAGCCGGCCACGCAGGCCACCAGCGCCATCGCGAGGGCCTGCAGCGGCTTGAAGGGCGTGAGCCCGGCCAGGGCGACGCCGAGCAGGCCACCGGCGGCCAGGCCCGCCAGCCAGCTGCGCCAGTGGAAGCTGGCGCTGATGGCCGGTGCCACCGGGTCGCGCAAGCGCCGGGCCACGAGGTGCTGGACCAGCATGCAGGTCTGCACCACCAGCACCAGGAACAGCACGAGGAACGCGGTCTTGCCGGCAAAACGCGGGAAGTTGAGCAACAGCAGCGCCGGCACGTGGCTCATGCCGTAGACGCAGACCATGATGCCCCATTGCAGCTTGGCGTTGCGCTCCAGAAAGCGTTGCGGGTCGTTGCCCAGCGCGCTCACCACGGGGATGGCCAGGAACACATAGACCGGGATGAACACCGTGAACAGGTTGAAGTGCTGGTTCCAGACCAAAGCGTATTGCAGTGGCAGCACGATGAAAAACGCCAGCACGAGGCTGCGGTGGTCACCGCGCCGGGTGGGCGAAAGGCTGATGAATTCGCGCAGGATGAAAAACGAGACCAGGCCGAACAGCACGATGGCCACGCTTTCGCCCGCGGCCCAGCCGACCCAGAACACCAGCGTCATCAGCCACGAGTTGCGCAGCAGGGCCTGGTAGTCGTGCAGCCGCTGGGCGCGGTCGCCGGTGTGGTCGTCGGCGTGCTGGCGTTCGCGCAGGGAGAGCAGCACGCCCGCGCCGCTGGCGATCAGCAGCAGGCCAAACAGCAGCACGAACATCAGGCTGACCTGCTGTTCGGGGGAAAGGCTGCGCAGGAAGGAGCCCATCAGACCTCCCGCAAGGCCATGACGGCGCTGCGTGCGCGTTGCAGGAAGTCGGCGCGTGCTTCGTCGGCACCCAGCGCCACCGGCTCCCCGAACGTCACCGAGCACAGCACCGGCACCGGAATCACCTCGCCCTTGGGCATGACCCGTTGCACGTTGTGGATCCAGGCGGGCACCAGCACCACGTGGGGAAAGCGTCGGGCCAGGTTGTAGATCCCCGACTTGAAGGCCTGCGGATCTTCCGCGTGACCGCGGGTGCCTTCGGGAAAGAGGATCAGCGAGTCGCCACTCTCCAGGGCATCGATGAGGGGTTGTAGCGGATCCTCATCGCCCTTCTTTTCGCGCTCGACATAGACCGCGTTGAACACCTCGGTGGTGATCCAGCGCTTGAAATTCGATGCCGTCCAGTAGTCGCGCGCGGCAATGGGGCGGGTGATGCTGCGCAGTTCCTGGGGCAGGGCCGCCCAGATCAGCACCAGGTCGGCGTGGCTCTGGTGGTTGGCGAAATAGATGCGCTGCTCCGCCTTGGGCGGGCAACCGTACCAGCGGGCCTGGGCGCCGGTGAGCAGGCGCACCAGGCCGAGCAGGAAGGTGCTCATGGCCTGGGCACGCCAGTTCACGAGCGTGTCCTCACGGCGCCTGCACAGCGCCCATGCGCGCCACGATGGTGCCGGTGCGGCGAGCGAGGTAGGCCGAGCCCTGCCGGGTTTCGAAGAACTTGGGGCTGGGCAGCATCACGGCCAGGCGGGCCGCTTCGTAGGCGCTCAGCTTGGCGGCGGGCTTCTGGAAATAGCGTTGGGCCGCGGCTTCGGCGCCAAAGACGCCTTCACCCCACTCCACGCTGTTGAGGTAGATCTCAAGAATGCGCTGCTTGCTGAGCAGCGCATCCAGCGTGAGTGCGAGCATCAGCTCCTGGCCCTTGCGCAGCAGGTTGCGTTCGCCCGAGAGCAGCAGGTTCTTGGCCAGTTGCTGGGTGATGGTGGAGCCGCCGATCACCTTGGGCGGCTTGATCGCCTTGATGGCGGCTTCGGCCGCTTCGGGCTTTTTGGCGAGCTTGCGTTCGAGCTGTGCGGTCCGCTTCTCGACCAGCTCCTGGCGTCTTTCGTTCTTGACCCAGGCCGCTTCGATGGCGCTCCAGTCCACGCCGTCGTGCTCGGCAAAGCCCGCGTCCTCGGACGCCATCACGGCGCGCTTGAGGTGCGGGCTGATCTCGTCGTAGTCCACCCATTGGGCGGACCAGCGCCAGTCCTTGTCGGACCGGAGGCTCTGGCCCGCAACCCGCCAGGCCTCGGAGCGCATGAAGGCGGTGCTTTGCGGGTCGACCACCACCATCAGCGCGACACGCAAGACAAAAAACAGTTGCAGCGCCAGGCCAGCCAGCACCACCCACAACAGCCATCGACCGATCGATTTCATCACTGGCTGGACATTTGTGTCTGCAACGTGGCGTCGCGGGTGAAACGGAACCGCGACACCACCACGATCTGGTCGGCCCGCTGGCGCATGGCTTCGTTGAAGCGGCCAAAGCCGAGGCCGCGCACGATCGCCTGGGCACGCCGGTCCAGCGTGGTGTTGCCCGAGGTCTGCACCACCTCGGTGTCCAGCACGGCGCCGGTGTGGTTCACCGTGATGACCATGGTGAGCTCGCCATAGAGCTTGCGACCGGCGGCCTCGGGGAAGTTGGTGGTCCCCCGGTCTTCGATCTTGCGGCGCAGTTCGTCGTAGTAGATCGCGTACACCTCTTCGCGCGTGGCCGGGCTGATGTAGCGTTTGCGCGGCCGGGCGTTTTCTTCGCTGATGCGCTTTTCGATCTCGGCCAGCACCTTCACCAGCGCCCGGCGCTTGCGTTCGCGCTCAACGGCTTCCTGGCTGGGATTGACGGCCTGCAGGTCCGGCGGTGGCATGTTGGCCAGTTGCTTGCGCACCTGGGCCAGGATCTGCTTTTGCTGTTCCTTGAGCGCCTCGATCATGCGCTCGTCTTCTTCGGGGGTGTCGCCGATGCGGACCGTGGGGTTGGGCGGCAGGGGCGAGGTGGCACGCCCCTTTTCCCTATCGCCGCCACCGGCCAGCGAAGCCTGCGCAATGGCCTTGGCCTTCTCGGGACGCTCGTCGCTCTTGGCATTGACCAGAATGACTTCAAGTGGCGTGTCCTGGAACACGCGGTTGAAGTTCTCGGGATCGACAAAACGCACCGTCAGCAGCGCAGCGTGCACGGCGACCGACACCCCCAGCGCCAGCTGCAGGGTGCTCAGTTGTTTGAGGAAGGCCAGGACCGGTTTCACGCGAGCATTATCGGTGCTGGTGGCTCACAGCCCGGGCGCCTCGACCGCTGTTTCGGCGGCGGTTTCCGGGGCATCGACCTGCGTTTCGTCGACGTCAATGGCCAGCGCCAGCGGTGCGGCCAGTTCGTCGTCTTCGCCGTCCTCCGACTCGCTGCTGTCATCCACGCTGTCGACCGGCAGGTCGAGTCGCTCGATGACCGTGCCGTGCACGTCCAGCGTGATGTGATCGATGGCGCCCAGCCGCACCCGCACGTGCGCGCCGCGCGGCAGGCCTTCGGCGCCCATGACCGGCAACACCAGCGGCAGGCTGTCGGCTCGCACCAGGTTGTCCTTGAACAGCGTGGCGGTGAGTTCGGAGATGCCGGCCTGCTGCAGGTGTTTGAGCGTCCAGTAACGTTCCATGCCGTTCTGGAAGCCGTTGTAGGCGGTGTAGGCGGCATCGAAGCCGCTGATGATGGCGAACAGGTTGGCGTCTTTGGGCTTGAACGGCGCGGCGAGCGCGGCGGTCTTGCCGTGGCGCGCGCAGGCAATGATCTGCCACTGGTTGACCATGTCCACGTAACGGCGCAGGGGCGAGGTGCTCCAGGCGTAGCTCTTGACGCCGATGCCCGCGTGCGGCTGCGCCTTGGTGCCCATGCGCACTTTCAC